>Ga0315548_1000843_pt1 | contig 27665 bp, 32 predicted proteins | sample SalMarSW160110MG_2_FD_202540 | JGI IMG/M metagenome (GOLD analysis project Ga0315548, IMG submission 202540) | Salt marsh sediment microbial communities from the Plum Island Ecosystem LTER, Massachusetts, United States - Salt Marsh Sediment SW1601-110 ... | reverse complement strand
TGTGGAAATTCGGCGGCGGAACGTGAGCCGCACAGGAGTCGAACCTGTAACCTGAGCATTAAGAGTGCCCTGCTCTGCCAGTTGAGCTAGCGGCCCATGCGTCCATCAGACAAAGCTTATTTTAACATTCTGTTAGCTTCAGAGGCAAGCGAACCTCTGAGGCAATTAAGGGTGATAGCTATTTTACTTTTCCCAGGTCTTCATCTCCTCGTACTGGACGCGCCACTTTATCTCCCACCCGCCTTTTGCCCAGGTTTCGTTCATCTCTGCTCTCGCCGCAGCCAGTTCCTGGCTGTTTGAATATGCCTGGTATTCGGCCGGACTGCCAAATTCATAGAGGCAGATATAGGTCGGGAAATCGCCAGTTTTATTCAATATCTTGTACCTGGTTACCTTCTTCATCCCTTTGTACTTGAAAAGCAGCGGGATGTGCACTTCGTTGTACCATTTGTTGAATTTTTCTTCGACCTCCGGCGTGCATTCGGTGGCGACAATGTTGATTACTTTGGCCATGATGACATCCTCCTTCTAAGAATTTATTTAAAAAACATTAACGCTGGAAAACAACTTGTTGGCAATAAGCCCGGCAATTGGCGGGAAAAAGAACACGCAGGCCAGCCGAATCAGGGCGAATTTCCAGCCCAGCAAGCCTACTTCCATGGGCATTCGACTGATGGCTAATAATGACCATGCGGTGATAAGCGCCACCATCGTGCCGATACTTGCTCCGGTGCGCAGCAGGCCGGCAACTATGGGCAGACTGACATAGGGCCCACCGGGCATAAAGCCGCCGATGGCGGAGCCAATGAGCAGGCCACGGAAACCGGATTCAGCACCCACCCACTTGGATATTATTTCCTGCGGGATTAAGATTTGAATCATGCCCCCGACGATAAAGGCAAAGATGAGCAGGGGAAGAATCTGTAACAGCAGGTTCCCGGCTGATTTCAAACCGACAACGTGTTCCCCGCCTCCTCGCTGGTAACCAATATAGAGCAGGGCGATGGCAATCACCCCCATGATGATGGTCGGGATAAGCATTGGCGAGAGCCTCCTCCTTTGTATATTTACGTTGCTACGTTCATTCACGATAATTGCTCCAGATGACGTGAGATGGTAAATAACAGTATAGCTAGAAAGTGAATGATTTGGCAAACGGCAGAGAGCTAATCCGTTTACTGTCTGTCTGGAAACTGCCGCTTGAGCTTGTCCTGGAGAGCTTTAATTTCCTGCTGCTTCTGCAATTCCTCTTCGGTGAGAGGTTCGCAGGACCTGAGCTTGTTGTTTTCCAGTGCAATGGTGAAGAGCGCCCGGCATTTCCAGCAGCGGTATGGGCCCTCATAGGTTGACTCAACCAGCGACAGGCTGCCCTCCGTCTGGCAGGCCGGACATTTGATTTTCACTAACATAGTTCTATCTTACACCTTTTTGCCGGTATGGTTAAGCCTTTCTCAAGAGGAGGCAGATGTTTTTGGATAAATATTTTACCGGGAACCGGTAGCCATGTTCGGGGAAGGACTGAATCACTTCCAGCCCCGCCTCATTGGCCAGTCTTTCCAGTTCAAAATAGGAGAACAGGTAGTAATAGCGATAAAGTGTCCTCTCTCTGGTCCGCCACGGCACCGCTATCTCCCTGCCTTTGAACCAGAACCTTGGCTGCCAGCGGTTCCAGACTGTTACCAAGGCCTGGCCGCCGGGCTTCAGCACCCTTTTGAGCTCCCGTAGCGCTGCCAGCCTGGAGGTTTTACCTTTGACATGGTGGTACGTAGCCACCGCAATGGCATAGTCAAAAGCGTTATCGCGATACGGCAGGGAGCAGACATCGGCAACGGCCAGGTTTACTTTAAATTCATATTTTTGCGCATATTTGCGGGCAAGTCTGAGCATTTCGATGGACAAATCCACGCCGTGCAGTTCAAAGTTTGTTTTGAAGGGAGCGAAGTCGGGGCCGTGGGCACAGCCCAGATTGAGCAGCTTTCCTTCGCGCCACCGCTCCGCCAGGGCCTCCAGTTCACGCCTGAATATCGACCGGTGCCGGAAGTTATACCAGCTCGGCGCAATCTGGTCGAATACGTCCTTAATTGTTGACATCTGCGCAATCTGATAAACTGAAATCGATACTATATTATAACAGGGCAAAGATGAAAAAACTCGCCAGGACGATATCCGGGGTGACGCCGGTGGCGGCGATGACCCGACCAATGAAATGCCCGGGGCAGTGCCTGTACTGCCCGACCTTCGCCAATACCCCCCAAAGCTATACGCCGGAATCGCCGGCCGTCCTCCGGGCCAGGCGGTGCGACTACGACCCGCGCCAGCAGGTGGCGATGAGGCTGCGGGTGCTGGGGGAGATGGGCCATCCCACCGATAAAGTGGAGCTGATAATCATGGGCGGCACCTTTCTGGCGCAGCCGCTGGACTACCAGTATGAGTTTATCAAGGGGTGCTATGATGCCCTGAATGAGCGGGAGTCAGCGGCGCTGGAGGAGGCGAAGCGCTGGAATGAGACGGCCCGTCACCGCTGCACCGGGCTGTGTATCGAAACGAGGCCTGACTGGTGCCGCCAGGAGGAGATAGAGCGCATGCTCGATTTCGGCACCACGCGGGTAGAACTCGGCGTGCAGACCCTGAACGACGATATTTACCGTCTGGTCAGGAGGGGACATCGGGTGGAGGACGTAATTAACGCTACCTCACGGCTCAAAGCTCACGGTTTTAAAGTGTACTATCACTGGATGCCCGGCCTGCCCGGCTCAAGTCCTGAGGAAGACCTTGAGCTGTCCAGAAAGCTGTTCGAAGATGCCAGCTTCCGGCCGGACGGGCTGAAATTATACCCGACCATGGTCGTGGAGGGGACCGAGCTGGAAAAGTGGCACCAGGAAGGGAAATACAAACCCTATGATTTCGATATCATGGTCGAACTGCTCGTGGCGATAAAGGCGCTGGTGCCCAAGTACGTCCGGATTTCCCGGGTACTGCGTGATATACCGCCGCAGTTCATCACCGGTGGACCCAAAGACTCGCTGCGCGGTCTGCTTAAAGAACGGCTGCGTGAGCACGGGCTGGAGTGCCGATGCATTCGCTGCCGTGAATACGGGCATCGGGCGAGAGATGGCTGGGAGATAGGGGAACCTCACCTGGAACGGCTGGACTACGAGGCATCCGGCGGGCGGGAGATTTTTCTCTCTTTCGAGGATGACGCAGAAACGCTTTTCGGCCTGCTGCGGCTGCGGATTCAGCATAAACCGGTGCCGGTTCTGGGGCAGGAACAGGAAGGAAGCCTGGCCATAATCAGGGAGTTGCACACTTTCGGCCCCGAGGTGCCGCTGGCCGAGCAGCGGCTGGATGCCGCGCAGCATAAAGGCATCGGCAGGACGCTTCTCCGGGAGGCGGAGCGCATCGCTGCCGATGAGTTTCGGGCCAAGCAAATGCTGGTGCTGAGCGGGGTCGGTGCCCGCGAGTATTATCGCACCGAGTCCGGCTATCGCTCACTGGGCGAATATATGGTCAAAGAGCTAAAGGCTGCGGATTGATAATACTCAATAACATCTGCTATTTATTTTTTGCTCCTGGTTGCGGCGCTTGTGTTGCCTGAACCGGAAACCTTTGGTGACTCCGGTTTCAGATTGGATATCGGCTCCTGTTCTTTCTCTTTCAGCCTCTCCTGGATTCGGTTCTGTATTCTCTCCATCACCTCGGCCTTTATCTGCTGCAGCGCCGTGACGTTCTCTGATATATCACCCAGGGCGGCCTTTTCCCTGAGCCGCTCGATGACCTGCTCGCGGTTTTGCAGGGCATTGGCCATAGCGTTTTCAATGGCCTCTCTGGCTGGCTCGGGCGCCTTTTCGTGAACCCGGGCCAGGACTTCCAGGTGTACCGAGGTGGCTTTGGCCACGAGCTCGTCTACCGTGGTGGTGTTATCGCTGAGCCCCCGGGCGATTTCCGATATCTCCTCGCCCCACCGGCGCAGCTTCTCCGCGTCTTCAACGGCATCGGCCACTTCATCGGTGGCGTTTTCGCTGGCCTTTTCCAGGGCTCTCAGCAGACGCTGCTGGACGCTGTCCAGGTTAATCTCGGCGGCTCTCTCCACCCGGTTTTGGGCCAGGGCGCGCAGCGCATTGTACTGCTCGTTGAGCGACCTTTCCCGGGCGCGGTCAAGCGCTTCTTTGCCCTGTTCCGGGACCTCGTCGCTGACTTTGTCAAGCACGGCCAGATGTTTCTGTGCCGCGAGCGCCACCTTTTCCGATACATTGGAGGACGCATTTTTCTGGACTGCCGCCTGCATTCTTTCGTTAACCATAGCCATAAACTGCTCGTATTCGCCCGCTGCCTGGGTCATCTCTTTCAGCCTGTTTTTCAGCGCCATCGCCTGAGCTTCAGCCAGTCTCTCTTCGGCATACTCCAGGGCTTTCCGCGCTTTGGCCTCGTCACCGAAGGTGAACGCGAGGCCGAGTTTCTTGCCCAAACTGTCAAGGAAATAGAACGGGCTGTCCGGCGTGATTCCGGGGTCGGGCAATTCCTCTTCCTGGGCATAGGCAGCACCGCCAAACAGAAGTGAAATTACCAGAACAATGCTGACTAGGGATAATCTGACTTTGTTCATTTCCAGTTTAAACCTCCTGCGGATAATTGAACCTATATATATTAACGAAGAAACGGGCGGAAGGTTAGCGCTTTTTCAGCAAAAAGCGACGGCGACCGTGTAAATCAATTATCCCCGTTCCAGCTGGTTCAATCTGGCATCGCTGATGCCAAAGTGGTGGGCGATTTCGTGTTTCACCACCCGCTGTATTTCGCGCTGGATTTGGGTCTCGCTGCGGCATCGGGCCTCAATCGGTCTCTGGAAGATGGTTATCTTGTCCGGCGGCACCATGCCGTAGGAACGGCTTCGCCTGGTCAGGGGCACGCCCTCATAGAGCCCCAGCAGGGTTTCTCCGCGCTTCAGTCCGGCATCAGCCAGCTGACGGGATGTCGGCTCATCCTGCACCACGACGTCAATATTATCCATCCGTTCACGGAACTCGTCGGGCAGGTCGGCAATGGCCCTGGCCACCAGCCACTCGAACCGTTCTCTATCCATGATTTATTTTATTCCTTCCGGTGTCCCTTTTTCCAGAGCGACCAGACAAACCAGAGCAGTATGCCGTAGGCATTGAGCGCGGCGAAGAAGTAAAGCAGGGCGATGACCAGGCTCCAGGGCAGCCCGGACTGAGGCGAGGGAACAAAGCGCGTCAGGTGAATGATGCCACCGACCAGGGCACCGGTGGCCATAACCGCGATGCTGACCCAGACAGGAAGACTGGTAAGCATTTTCCGGTTCGGCTTGAGGGCCAGATAAAGAATAAGAGCATACAGACCGAGAATTGCCAGAACCACCAGAGCCGACATGACCAGGCCGCTGGTTGAGAAGTTAACCGCCAGTTCCCAGCCGATGCGGATAATAATGGCCACGAAAACGGGCGTTAAGGTTACCAGAGACCATATCCTGAGCGACAGATGTTTCATTGTTCCGAATTCAAGACATCCGGCTTTTTATTTCCGTCCAGTGGCCTCACTCCAATCGTCGTGGGTCGCCCAGAAGGCACCCAGGTCGACATATTTGTAGGGCCTTTTGCTGAGCGCTGACTCGTCGATATCTATCCCCAGGCCGGGCTTGGTCGGCAGCTCAATGTAATTGTTTTCGGTTATCACCGGGAACGTCTCCCTGAGCACCTCTTCGTAGAAGGGGATGTCAATGGAGAAGAATTCGTGGATGAGAAAGTTCGGTATGGCCGCTTCCATCTGTATGCTCGCGGCGGTGAGCACCGGGCCGCTGGCGCTGTGGGGGGCGACGCTCACGTAGTAGGCGTGGGCCATGTCAGCTATTTTTTTGGTCTCCAGTATGCCGCCCTCGTGCGCAATGTCCGGGTTTATAATCGACGCCGCCCTCTTCTCAAACAGGTCGCGGAAACCCCAGCGGGTGTAAATGCGCTCGCCGGCCACGACCGGTATATTGATGGAGTGGGCGACCCGGGCCAGGTCATCCATGCTGGCGTCGGTGGGTATGGGTTCCTCCCACCAGTAGGGACGATAAGGTTCCACGGCCTTTGCCAGCCGGATAGAGTTGTCCGGGCTCAGCCGGCCGTGAACGTCTATCATCAGCTCAACCTCATCCCCGACCGCCTCCCTGACCAGCTTTATTGCCTCTACTGTCCGGTTGAACTCCGTGGTATCGATGAAGGTATCCATCCCCTGCATCGGGTCGAATTTTAAGGCACTGGCGCCTTTATCCACCATGTCTTTGGCCAGCCGCGCATAGTCATCGTATGATTTGGCCCCGAACCACCACCCGTTGTGGTACATCTTGAGGCGGGGGTGGCAGGCGCCACCGAGCAGGGTATAGATGGGCACGTTGAGGCTTTTGCCCAGGATGTCCCACATGGCCATCTCAAGACCACTGATGGCGCTGTACAGCACGAATGCCGGTTTCCAGTAGCTGTTCCGCATCAGGGTGCTGACGTGGAGCTCTATCTGGCGCGGGTCTTTGCCAATAAGGTAGTTCTCGCCGATGGTATGGACGTGGGCCTGTGTGGCTAGTTCGGACGACTGGGTGGTCGCCTCGCCCCAGCCCTCGATTCCCTCATCTGTCTCCAGCTTGACCAGCAGCCAGTTGAAGTGCCCGTGATAAAGAAAAGTCTTGACCCCGGTTACTTTCATTATGATGCTCTCCTTTTTAAAAGTCCGGTCTATTTTAGCTTATTTCCGAGCAGAGACCGCAGTTCTTTGGCCTTGTCCTCGCTCAGAGTACCTTTGGCGATGCCGATAGGGATGGTCTGCCGTCCCAGTTCTTTATAAAGGGGCAGTATATCAGGGGCGTGCTTTTCCAGCGCCGCGAGGTGCCGCTTTATGGTGGCCACATCTCCTCTGGCGATGGGCCCGGTAAGGCAGCCGGGAAACCCCACGCTGGCGATGTTGTTCACCGAGCCCTGCAAAAGGGGGATATACGCTTTGGTCGCCTCCTCGGTTGTCTTGCCGAAGTTCTGCCAGAGGTCGGTGGCGATTTTCACCAGCGTGTAGAAGTAGTTGCAGGCGATGCAGGCGGCGGCGTGATAGAGGGCTTTGTCCTCGGAAGTGAGATAAACCCAATCGCCGTCCAGCGCCCTGGCGATTTCAGTGAGCGTTGTTTTCAACGGTTCCTCGGCCTCAATGGCGAAGGTGGACCCGGGCAGATTGGCGATGGCCTGTTCTCTACCGGCAAAGGTCTGGCAGGGATGAATGGAGCCCACCATGGCCCCCTGTTCTTTGGCAGAGTCCAGAGAATGAACCGTGCTGGCCCCGCTGCAGTGAATCACAGACTGCCCGGAATGCCACTTGAGTTCGGCGGCAACCCTGGGGATGATATCGTCCGGCGTGGTGATAAAGACCAGCCCGGCAGCATCCACCAGTTCCTGCGCCTTTTCGAAGACCTGGCTTCCTGGAACAGCGTCAGCGAACTGCTGTGCCGCATCGGGAACGACGTCATAGACTCCGATAACCGGATAGCCGCGCCGGGATAGATTCACTCCAAAAGCAGTCCCCACCGGCCCCGAACCGATAAATCCGATATTTACCATGTCCCTTACCTCCTCTCAGCGTATTCTGCCAGCACCTGTCCCCTTCGGCCAATATTATTTGACGGCAGAGAAATTTGTCAAGGCAAAAGCAGACTCGGCATAGCTGAATATTGCCCCCAGGTTGTTTTGACAGTCTGTAAAGAGGTCTGTTACAATGTGGCGGATTTCGGCTGAAATCACAGAATAGACAGGAGGTAACCGGGTTGAAGAATCCTTTAAAAGAGAAGCTGAAGAGAGGGGAGGCGGTAATCGGGACGTTCGTTATGATGGGGCATCCGGATGTGGCGGAGTGGCTTTCCCGCGTGGGGTTTGACTGGCTTTTACTGGACAGTGAACATACGCCAAATAGCTACGAGACGCTGCAGCGTCAGATGCAGGCGATGAACGGGAGCGGCTGCATCCCCATTGTGCGGCCGCAGTGGAACGACCCGGTGGTGATGAAGCGGGTGCTGGACATCGGTGCTTACGGAGTCCTCATTCCCTGGGTAAACTCCAGGGAGGAAGCGGAAAACGCGGTGAGGTACTGCAAATATCCCCCGGAGGGAATGCGAGGTTGGGGGCCCCGCCGTGCCGGCATGTTTGACCCCGACTATTACCAGACGGCCAATGATGAGCTTCTCATCACCATCCAGATAGAAACGCAGGAGGCGCTGGACAACCTTGACGAGATACTCTCCGTACCTGGCATCGACGCCTGTTACATCGGCCCCTGGGACCTCTCGGTTAGCCTTGGCTTCGGCATACCGCCCGACTGGAATGCGCCTCGATATCAGGCGGCGTTCGACAAAGTCCTGGAAGCTGCGGCCAAACACGGTAAGCCGGCCGGCATGTTCTGCCTTTCGGATAACGTGGAATGGGCAATAAAAAAGGGATTCATATACAATACGGTTGACATTGATGACCTCTTCCTCATCCAGGGTGCCGGAAAGGCCCTGGAAAAGGCGCGTAACGCCGCCAAGAAATAGGAGGAGAAACAAATGAAGATAACCGGCGTCAAAACCTACGTGCTGGAAGGACTGCTTGGCGACCAGGCTTTTGGCTGGTCTCTATGGGTGACCGATAGGCGCCAGACTGCCATATGCGTGGTCTCCACCGATGGGGGGATTGAGGGGGTGGGGGAAGCCTTTTTCGTCGGCGGGCCGTCGAGTATAACCGCCGCGATGATACAGGATGGTTACGCCCCTCTGCTCATCGGGGCAGACCCTTTTCAGAGCAGCGTTATATGGGATTTCCTCTACAACCGGACCAGAGACCAGGGACAGAAGGGACTGCCCATCTCCGCCCTCAGCGCCATCGATATTGCCCTCTGGGATATTAAAGGGAAGGCGCTGGGCGTGCCCGTCTACAAGCTGCTGGGCGGGGCCTATCGCCAGCGCGCGCGTGTTTACGCTACCGGTCTCTATGAGCCACAGCATGTGCCCAGCATCGAAGATGCGCTCGTAAAGGAGGCACTCGGTTACAAGAAGAGCGGCTTCCCGGCGATGAAGCTCAAGGTTGGCTATGGAATTGACACCGATATGGCTTACGTGCGTGCGGTGAGGAAGGCCATCGGTGATGACATAAAGCTGATGGTTGATGCCAACCATGCCTACAATGCCGCCGAGGCCATTCAGCTGGCCCGCAAGATGGAAGCCTATAATGTCTACTGGCTGGAGGAGCCGGTGCCGCCGGAGGACATCGACGGCTACGTGGAGGTGAAGCAGAATTCCAACATCCTCATCACCGGCGGCGAGTGTGAATATACCCGGTTTGGCTTCCGTGAACTGATTACCAGACGTGCCGTTGACATCCTGCAGCCCGACCTCTGCGCCGCCGGGGGATTTACCGAGATGATGCGGATTCTGGCCCTGGCCAGCGCCTGGAACGTATCTCTTATTCCCCATGTCTGGGGGACAAGTATCGGCCTCGCCGGCGCCCTGCAGCTATTTGCTGTCCTGCCCAACTTTCCGGAGCGCCGCTTCCCGGCGGAGCCGCTTTTTGAGTATGACCGCTCCCCGCACCCCTTCCGCGATAAGGTTACTCATGAGCAGTTTGTTATGAAAGACGGTTATCTTGATATCCCGGAAAGGCCCGGACTCGGCGTGACACTGGATATAGATTACGTTCGGGAGCATGCCATCAGTTAGAGTCGCTCAGTAGCTGTTCCATATTTTCTGTATTTCATTGAAAGGTCTTAAAAAAATTTTCGCGATTTCAGTCTCAAGTAGTGCAAAACAGAATAATTTATGTTATAGTATGGGTTGCTGGCTGGAGAATAAAAGCTGTGCTGGTGCCCATACTGTCAGCCTGGTTTGAAACTCGGGAACCGGAGACAAAGGAGGGCTTTAAGTGGTCAGGGGAGCTGATATCCAGTTAATATGCCGTCAGTGTGGTAAAGAATTCATCTTGACCAGGGCTGAGCAGGAATTCTATGAGCTGAAGGGTTTCAATCTGCCCACCCGATGCAAGGTGTGCCGCGCCAGCAAACAAGCCAGAGTACAGCCTCTCGTCTGTTCTCAGTGTGGCGCGGAACTGGATAAAGGCGCGTCGCTTTACTGCGCCAACTGCCTGCAAACGGCGCATTTCGAGCTGGAGAAGGAAAGCAAGCAGGTCAAGATGGCCATCAGCGCTGCCCGCAGCAAGCTGGAAGCGAGCGAAGCGCAGAGAGCAGAGCTTGCCGAGCTGCTCCGGCAGAAAGAGCAAGAGCTGATCGAGCTGGAAGAGAAGGTCGAAAGCCTGACCGAAGACCTGGACAAGGCACAGCAGTTTTACGCCGCTTCCGGCTGGCTGCAGCCCGTACTAGACGACATCGGAAAACGGCTTGAAGAACTGGAGCACGCCCAGCTCGATATAACACAGAAAGTACTCCGGACTATTCGCGCTATGCAGGAGCGTTATGATAATCTTGGAGTTGTGGACGTAATCAAGCGCAACCTGAGGCAAAGCTTGAAGGAAGAAGCGTAACAAAAGTAACTGTTATTTTAAATACGGAATCACGTTAAGGCAGTCAGGGCAGGGCGAAAAAGACCCGCCCTTCTTATTTTTGTGGTGGTTAAATCGTAACGCCTGCTTTAATCAGCGCAGCAAACAGAACTTTCAGAGCTAAGCATCCCTTTTCTTTACCAAAATAGTGTATAATTATATTAGATTTTTACTTCTGCCAATTCCCTTCTGACTGTTGAACAGGCTTATCTATCGGCATTGGCAGGAATTAGCAAGGCACCGCCCTTGGCAGCGGTCAAAATGGAGGTGGGAGATGAAAGGCAGCAAGGCCAGAGAAAAGCAACTTATCAAAATCGAGGAAGTCAGCCCGGAGAGCATGAGCCTGGAAGGATCGCAACTGGCAGAGCAATTATACAGCAGTGCCGGACTGGACCCGGTGGTTGATGCCGGACTGAAGGACTACGATAAACGTCTTGAGCTGGAGAATAAGTTGATTAGCAAGGTACTTGGCCCGCGAGGAAGTGATATAAGGGGCTACGGGGAAGCTGTGGCCAAGAGGGTCGCCTTTGCGGTATATACCCTTTTAAATAAGCAGTATGGCGGGAAAGTGGGAGACTTAAGGTCATACCTAATGACGCTGGAGGAAGAGCGCGACCGGGCAAGCACGAGGTATGACGAACTGCTAGGAAGAGTGGTCGGGATATTGGGTGACGAGTATAAGGAGTTAAGGACCGATTCCAAAGAATTTATGGAAAGGCTGACGACCATAGTTGGAGAAGACCTCAAGGGGTCAAAGATTGACCAGCAAGCACTGGCAGAGAAGTTGGCTGATATAGATGGTTTAAGAGCGCAGATAAAGACCCTGAATAAAGAACAGGAACAGCTAAAGGAAAGGCATGAATCACAGGTAACAGCGCTGAGAAACGAGCACAATGAAGAGGTAGAGAACTTAAGGTCACAAATGGCCGAGCTGGATTCAAGAATAAAAGAACTGGAATCGGAGAAGGCAACTTTAACCAGTGACCTGACGCAGTTGAGAGGAGACTACAACCAGCTGAAAAAAGCGATAACCGCGCTGTCTGGAGCGATCCCTTATGAAGAAATAGGGGAAAAGTTGGGCGAGGAGTTATACCGCTTTCTCCTCGACGATTCCAAAGTCCCGGACATGGTAATAGAGGGCGTCGGGAAATTCATCGACTTCAAAAAGTATCTGGGAATGGCTGCCAGGAAGGGAGCCGCCGAGGCAAGTAAAGTAGCCGAAGAAACCCTGGGCAAGCTTACGAAATAAACTTGGCTCCCAGAATAGGTCAATAGACAGAACTTTTCGGGCTGTCTTTGAGGTGCCAATTACTCAATCTAACCATAATCTCATTAAAGTTTGCAAGCGGCGGTACCGCAACCCTATTCAGCGATTCTTTTGTGACGAACCTTGACTTGACATTCACTTCATCAAGTTGTACTCTATATTAGGATAGTTGGAATGTCGGATAGTAGGAGACAACTCATGTCAAATCTAGTTCAAATACGTAAAAAAGCACAGCTTACGATACCACAATCGGTAAGGCAAAAGCTTGGTATAGAGGAGGGCGACTTCCTGGATGTCCAGGTGAGGAGTGGTGAAATTGTGCTTAAGGTGAAGAAGCTGGTTGACAAAGAACAGGCTTGGTTCTGGACGAGACGCTGGCAGCAAGGTGAAAAAGAGGCGGAAGAGGATATCAGTGTGGGACGTGTCCATCGCTTTCCTGACGCTAAGTCTGCAGTGGCCTTCCTCAACAGCCAACCAGAAGAAGAGAGGCAAGTGCTCATCTCCCCGTTAACACCTCGGGAGATGGAAACTCTCAAGTACATCGGACAGGGTTATTTAATGAAACAAATAGCTGATGAGTTGGGCGTCAGCGAGCAGACCGTAAAGAAACATCTTACCTCAATCCAGCGCAAACTGAACGCCAATACACGCACCGAAGCGGTAGCGAGGCAATCAGGGCGAGATACAATAAGGGCAACAGATAGTGCCAGTTGAGCTCACCGAGAGATTTGTACGGCAGTACGCTCGGCTTCCCCAGACGATACGCTGGAAAGTGGACAAAGCTTTAGTGCTTCTTGATTCCGATTTTCGCCATCCTGGGCTACGCAGCCATCCGGTAGAAAGCATCCCGCACATTTTTGAAGCCTACGTTGATAAAAAATACCGCATGACTTTTGGGAGACGAGGTGACACCTTCGTCATGCGTAACGTTGATAATCATGATGAATGTCTTAGGACCCCTTAGTATCTTCGTTGGAGTTACACGGCAGCTTATTTATGGAGCAAAAATCCTTCCTGGAATCTTTCGTAAAGAGGATCGAATTGGATGAGCCACAAACAGCTATTGACTATACCATGTCGTTGCCCATAGATGGGTTAACCACAACAGAGGAAGGTCCGTGTACTGATAAACCTGGCTCCCCGACTAGGACTCGAACCTAGAACCTAGCGGTTAACAGCCGCCCGCTCTACCATTGAGCTATCGGGGAACACTGATAAAACCGCAATTAATTATCGTTATTCTGGCGAGCAAAGTCAAGCTCATTATTCCTGATTGCCGAACGACCATATGGCGAGCAGAACCATCGCTGCCCCGAAGCCGGCCAGAATGGCGACTTCGTTCCAGAGCGTCAGCGTATGCCCGAAAAGGCTGATGCTGTAGATGGCGTCCGGGGTCGCGCCGAGCACCACCTGGCGGATGGGGGCGATGCCGTAGGTGGCCGGGTTGACCTTTACCAGCACGTTCATCCATTCCGGCAGACCCTGCAACGGGAAGAACGCCCCGGAAAGAAATACCATGGGGAACATCAGCATCTGCATCGTGGCCTGAAACGCTTCCATGGAACGGATGCGGGTGGCCAGCAGAACGCCGAATGAGCCTAAGGAAGCGGCCAGCAGGAACATGAGCGGCAGGAGCGCCAGCACTGTCCCGATGGAAAGGGAAACGCCAATAAGCGGGGCAAAGGCGAGTATCAGCACTCCCTGAAGCGAGGCAATGGTGGCTGACCCCAGTGTCTTGCCGACCGTGACGGCGGCGCGGCTGATGGGTGCCACCAGCACTTCCTTGAGGAAGCCGAACTCGCGGTCCCAGACCACGGAAACCCCGGACATGAACGAGCTCATCAGCACCGTCATGCCGATGATGCCGGGGTACATGAACTGGGTGAAGTCGAAGCCGGCGCCGAGGACTCCCATTCTGGCGCTGAGCCCGCTGCCGAAGACAAAGAGGAACAGGAGCGGAAAGCTGAATGAGCCTATCAAACGCATCTTGTCGTACCAGAAGCGCAATATGTCACGGTACCAGATGGTATAGATACCACGCAGTTGATTCATAATAACCCTCCTAGCGCCGCATACGGCGGCCATGCTGGCGAACCATTGCCTTGAAGGTGTCGCTGACGTCTTCCTCCCGTATCTCCCTTCCCGTGAGCTTGAGGAACGCGTCATCGAGGCTGGGGCGGCGCATGCTCACGCTGACTATCAGGGTGCTGAATTCGCGCAGGAAAACGGGGAGAAACTCCTCTCCGTTGGCAACCTCAAAACAGAGCCCGTCGCCGTCACGCCTGGCCTCAATCCGGTAGCGGCGCCTGATTTCCTCCGCCGCTTGGTCATTATCGTCGGTCTTCAGCGATACGATGTCCTTGCCCACCATTCTCTTTAATTTTGTCGGCGTGTCCATGGCGATGAGCTTGCCTAGGTCAATAACGGCAATGCGGTCGGCTTTATCCGCCTCATCCATGTAGTGCGTGGTGAGGAAAATGGTCGTCCCTTCCTGCCGCCGCAGCTCGAGGATATACTCCCACATGCGATTTCTTGTCTGCGGGTCGAGCCCGAGCGTCGGCTCATCGAGGAAGAGGACCCTGGGGTGGTGCAGCAGTCCTCTTGCCAGCTCCAGGCGCCGCTTCATCCCTCCGGAATAGGTACGCACCTGGTTGTGGCGCTTGTCCCAGAGTTCCATCATCTTGAGCAACTGTTCGATGCGCGGCTCGCGGACCGAGGCGGGTACGCCGTAAACGAGGGCGTGAAAACGGAGGTTCTGCAGGCCGCTGAGCCTTTCATCGAGGCTGGGGTCCTGAAAGACCAGGCCTATCTGCTGGCGCACCTGGCTCTGCTGGTGCACCACGTCCAGGCCGGCAATGCTGGCCCGACCGGAGGTCGGCTTGGTCAGCGTGCAGAGGATATTGATGGTGGTGGTCTTCCCGGCCCCGTTCGGCCCCAGAAAGCCGAATATCTCCCCCGGCTTAACGCTGAAGCTGATGTTGTTCACCGCCACTAGGTCGCCGTACTTTTTCATCAGATTTTCAACTTCAATTATATGTTCACTCATACCTCACCAAATATTAAGAACTATGGTAGTTGGGGGTCACCCGCCGTGCGAGCTGAATATCCGCTGGAGTATTGCCCGCTACTATTGTAGCATTTCAAGCCTGTCGTTGTTTAGCGGCGGTAAAATACGGTAATATGAAATAAGAGGCTTTCCTGAAGGAGAATTTAAAGTCAATGAGAGTGAGATACCAGAGTTATCGCAGCTATCCGGGCGATGGCATCAGTCCAATACTGTTGATTATAATCGCAAACCTGTTTATCTACGTGGCTATCTTTATATTGGGTATAGTCTCGCCATCGCTGGCGGACAGGATGTTCCTGGGTCTAGCGTTGCCGATGCCGGAATATTTCTGGGCGCAGCCGTGGACAATACTGACGAGCGTCTTCCTGCATACCAGATTCTGGCATATATTCGCCAATATGATAACTCTCTACTTCTTCGGCACCGCCTTTAATAGACTGGTTGGCGATAAAAGATTTCTGCTGGTGTACTTCAGCGGCGGTATTGTAGGTAATATACTCATGCTATTGCTGGCTGACTTTGCACCTTACTACGTAGCGTTAGGCGCCTCCGGCGCCGTGTTCGCCCTTGCCGGCGGGCTGGTGGTGATGCGGCCAAAGTTGCCGGTGATGATTTTTCCCATCCCCCTGCCAATACCTCTCTGGGTGGCGGTCATCGGCGGTTTCCTGCTGCTCTCATTTATGCCGTCGGTCGCCTGGCAGGCGCACCTCGGCGGACTTGTAGTAGGCCTGATTGCCGGCTTCATTTTTAGCCGGAGGGAAAGGTACCGCTTCTTTTGAGGCACCGGCGTTGTCAGCTTGACTTTTGCTCTGGCCGTTCTTTATAATAGCTTGCTGGTTGGCTTGTTGTTGACCAGGTTATCGCCTGAGTAGCTCAGTTGGTCAGAGCAGCTGTCTTGTAAACAGCAGGTCGTGGGTTCGAATCCCCCCTCAGGCTCCGGGGTTTGAGATTGTGGAGGGGTGCCGGAGTGGTTAATCGGAGCAGTCTGTAAAACTGCCGCCCTAAGGGCTACACAGGTTCGAATCCTGTCCCCTCCACCAGCGAGAGGTTGGCGGGAGAGCCGGCGCCTCGTTCTGTATAAGAGCGGGCCGGTTGTTGACTTTTCATAATTAATACCCTAAAATTAGCTTTGTAATTATGCCCACATAGCTCAGTCGGTAGAGCACGTTCTTGGTAAGAACGGGGTCACCAGTTCGAATCTGGTTGTGGGCTCGGTAGAAACGGAGGTTGAAATGGCAAAACAGAAATTCGAAAGGACCAAGACGCATGTAAACGTGGGGACCATCGGTCACGTTGACCACGGTAAGACAACGCTGACATCAGCGATCACGCTGGTCTTGGGCAAGGCCTACGGTGCCACCCAGTTCCGTGCCTTTGAGTCAATCGACAATGCTCCGGAGGAGAAGGCGCGCGGCCTGACCATTGCCATCGCTCATATTGAGTATGAGACGCAAAAGCGGCATTACGCCCACATCGACTGCCCGGGTCACGCCGACTACATCAAGAACATGATTACCGGTGCCGCCCAGATGGACGGTGCCATTCTGGTGGTCAGCGCTCCCGACGGGCCGATGCCACAGACCAGAGAGCACGTTCTCCTGGCACGTCAGGTGATGGTGCCGCGAATCGTGGTAGCTTTAAATAAAGTGGATGCCATGGAGGACGAGGAGCTTCTGGAGCTGGTGGAGATAGAGGTGAGGGAACTGCTCAGCAACTACGAATTCCCGGGAGACGAGATACCGGTTGTTCGAGTCAGCGCCCTGAAAGCGCTGGAGTGCGGCTGCGGCAAGAGCGAATGCCAGTGGTGTGGCCCGATACTGAAATTGATGGATGCCGTTGACGAATATGTGCCGGTTCCGGTCCGGCCCAAGGACAAGCCGTTCCTGATGGCTGTGGAAGACGTCTTCAGCATCAAGGGTCGCGGCACGGTGCCCACCGGCAGGGTCGAGCGTGGCGTGATTAAACCGGGAGATGAGGTTGAAATCGTTGGCCTGCACCACGAGCCGAAGAAAGTGGTGGCCACCAGCCTGGAGATGTTCCACAAGACGCTGGACTATGCCGAGCCCGGTGATGCAGTGGGCGTCCTGCTGCGCGGTGTTGAACGTGAAGATATCGAGCGCGGTCAGGTGCTGGCGGCGCCCGGCTCGATTAAACCGCATACCTATGTTGAAGCCAATGTCTACGTGCTGACCAAGGAGGAAGGCGGCCGGCATACGCCGTTTTTCAATGGCTATAAACCGCAGTTTTATATCCAGACCACCGATGTTACCGGCTCTATTGAGCTCCCGGAGGGGGTGGAGATGGTGATGCCCGGTGACAATATCACCATGAAGTTAAAGCTCATCTATCCGGTGGCCATTGAGCAGGGTCTGCGCTTTGCTATACGCGAAGGAGGCAGGACGGTAGGGTCTGGTACCATCAGCAAAATTATAGAGTAGCTTTATGGCGAAAAAAAGTGAAGCAAGGGGTATAATCCATCTCGCCTGCACTGAGTGCCGGGAGAGAACATATACCACGACGAAAAACCGTAAGAATGACTCTCAGAGACTGGAATTGAACAAGTACTGCCCTCGTTGTCGCACGGTGCGGCTTCACCGCGAGGTTAAGTAGTACGGCATGTTGGAGAGGTAGGGATGCCGGCGGCACATCAGTCAGCGACGACCAGACGTTTACGATTAAGGTTCATCGGCGAGATCATCACCGAGTTGAAGAAGGTGGTCTGGCTCTCCAGGCGGGAGGTGATCTATTTATCAACTCTGGTGCTGATAATCTCAGTAGTCGCCGGATTGATTCTGGGGGCGATTGATTACGGCTTTACTGCCCTCGTCGAAGGTGTTTTTCTGGGCCACTAAACGCTTATTTATGCTGATGACCGCAGAGAAGAGCGCATCATGTACAAGCCAAATAGGACCGGTGAGGTAATTCGTGGCCGATAACGGAACAAACTGGTACGTCATCCACACCTACTCGGGCTATGAGGAAAGGGTGCAAAAGAATCTGGAGCAGCGACGCAATTCAATGGATGCTGCTGATGAAATACTGAAGGTCGTCATACCTACCGAGGATGAAATTGAGGTGAAAAACGGCCAGAGGCGCACCGTGACCAAGAAAATACTGCCTGGCTATGTCCTGGTGCAGATGAGAATGACCGATAAGAGCTGGACTGTGGTGCGGAATACCCCCGGTGTTACCGGCTTTGTGGGGAGCGGGGGCAAGCCAACGCCACTCCAGGAGGATGAGGTCGGCCAGATTCTAAGGCAGATGGAAGCCGAGGTGCCCAAGGTGAAGGTCGGCTTCCGCCGCGGGCAGAGTGTCCGCGTCACCGATGGCCCGTTTATCGATTTCGTGGGCGTAGTGGATGAAATCAATAGCGAGAAGGGCAAGGTCAAGGTGCTGCTGTCCCTTTTCGGCCATGAAACACCGGTGGAACTCGACTTTTTGCAGGTGGAAAAACTTTAGCTAGCTTGAGGAGAGAACATGGCGAAGAAGGTAAGGGCGATAATAAAACTGCAGATTCCCGCTGGTCAGGCGAATCCGGCGCCGCCGGTAGGCCCGGCACTGGGTCAGCACGGAATCAATATCATGCAGTTCTGCAAGGAATACAACGACCGTACGTCCTCACAGGCCGGCTCCATCGTCCCGGTGGAGATAACCGTCTTTGAGGACCGGTCATTCACCTTCATCACCAAGACACCCCCGGCCACTGATTTGCTGAAGAAGGCGCTGGGGATTGAGAAGGGGAGCGGCAGCACTGGCCATGAGGAAGCGGGCACCCTTTCCCGCGACAAGCTGCGTGAAATCGCTCAGACCAAAGCCAAGGACCTGAGCGCCAACAGCATAGAAGAAGCGGAAAAAATCATCGCCGGCACCGCCAGAAGTATGGGAATCAAGGTAGAAGGGTAAGATGGCTAAACACGGTAAAAAATACAACGAAGCAGTTCAGTTAGTCGAAAGGACAAAAACATATGCTCCTGAAGAGGCAGTAGAGCTGGCGAAAAAGACGGCGCACGCCAGCTTTGACGAAACCGTGGAGTTGCACCTTCGCATGGGCGTTGACCCGCGCAATGCGCAGCAGCAGGTCCGCGGCGTGGTGCTTCTTCCCTACGGGCTGGGCAAAAAGGTAAGGGTGCTCGTCTTCGCCCAGGGAGAAGCGGTCAAAGCTGCCGAATCCGCCGGTGCCGACTACGTCGGTGGAGATGAGCTGGTCAAAAAAATTGAGGATGGCTGGCTGGAGTTCGATACCGCCATTGCCACACCGGACATGATGGGCAGAGTGGGCAAGCTGGGCAAGATTCTGGGGCGGAGAGGGCTGATGCCCAACCCCAAGTCAGGAACCGTTGTCCCCGCCGAGGACCTTCCCCGCGTTATCGAAGATTCCAGAAAAGGCCGCGTTGAATTCAAGCTGGACCGCACCGCCATCATTCACGTGCCGCTGGGCAAGGTCAGCTTTGATAATGAGCAGTTGATGGGCAATCTGACGGCCCTTGTCGAGGCGTTGATGAAAGCCAAGCCCGGTGGTGCCAAGGGGCAATACGTCAGGACGGCCGTGCTGACGACGACCATGGGGCCGGGAATACAGCTTGACCTCAGGCCGACCCTGGCGCTCACCAGCAGTTAATGATGGTTTACTTTTACGGCCGAACCAGCTAAAATAGATGAGACAACTGAATAGCGTGTCCTGAGACAGCGGGTGCCGGCAACGGCTTAATCGATGTGCCTGCCGAGGATGATAGAGAATCCAGATAAACTGGATTTCGATGTCCCTGTGCGGCGGGTGCAGGGATTTATTTTTGGCTGGCTCGGGATGTTCAGGAGGTAGTAATGCAGCGAGAAGAGAAAGTACAGGTTGTTGATGAACTGAGTCAGGTGCTTTCGGAATGCAGTGTCGGCATCCTGACCGACTATCGAGGGTTGACCACCGCCGAGATAACCGACCTGCGGCGTAGCCTCAGGCATTCAGAGATAAAATACCGTGTGGTGAAGAACACACTGGCGCGATTTGCCGCGGAAAAGGCGGGGAAAAACGAGCTGGTCAGCTTTTTTGAGGGGCCGGTGGCGATTGCCTTTGGCTATGGAGACATCGTGTCCCCGGCCAAGATTCTGGCCGATTACATTCGAACACGGAAAACGACCCTGACCATTAAGGGCGGCTTTGCCGGCGACCGGATTTTTACTCCGGCGGATATCGAAAGCCTGGCCTCATTACCGTCCACCGAGGTATTGCTGGGCAAAATTCTGGCTGGCATACAGAGCCCTATTTACCGTCTGGTCAACTGTCTGGCAAACCCCATGAGAGAGCTTGTGGGGGTACTGCAGGAGAGAGCGAAACAACTGGAGGGAGGATAATATGGCAGAAGATAAAGAGAAAGAGGTAGCCGCGACGCCGGAAACCGCCGAGGCGGAGGCGAAGGCAGAAGAGCAACCGGCTGCGGAAGAGAAAGCGGAAGCCGCCCCAGAGGCGGCGGCAGCGGAGGCGAAAGCAGCCGAAGCGGCCGAGGTAAAGGAAGCGCCGCCAGCCGGAAAAGCAGAGGAAAAGCCCAAGGCGAAAAAGGAAAAGGCGGCGGCGGAAGCGCCGGCTCCGCCAGCCAAAGAGAAGGTCAAGGTATCTCCGGCCATTGAGGAGATAATAACCGCAATCAAGAATATGACCGTTCTTGAGCTGGCAAACACGGTCAAGGCGCTGGAAGCCGAGTTTGGCGTTACCGCGGCGGCGCCTGTAATGGCGGGGGCACCGGCAGGGGCGGGAGCACCGGCTGAAGCTGGCGCGGCGGCCGAAGAGCAGACCGAGTTCAGCGTCATCCTCGCCGAAGTAGGCGCCAACAAGATTGCCGTCATCAAGGCGGTGCGTGAGGTGACAACGCTGGGTCTGAAGGAATCCAAGGACCTGGTGGAGAGTGCACCCAAGCCAGTGCGAGAGGGCGTAAACAAGCAAGAGGCGGCCACTATCAAGGGAAAACTCGAGGCGGCCGGAGCCAAAGCGGATATCAAATAATCCCGGCCTGGCCCATCCGGTTGAAAAAGAGGCCAGAATAGCCTATAGTTACCACAAATAAAATTCTGGTTTACGGAGGGCGGTGGGGCATGTTAGTTCGGGATTGTTTAATACTGATTGGCGCTGGTGGCCTGTTTCTGGTCATTGGCATACTGGCGTATACCTGGGGCAAGCGGGAGGAAGAAAGCTACTACGGGAAAATAGCGAAGCGCCCCGGGGATACCCGCGAATTTATGGAACGCTGGCCACCACGCCCGCAGCCCGGTGCCCTCAAGATAGGCGGCGTTATCGCCATCTTCCTCGGTGCGGTATTGCTGGCCACGGGCGGAATTTTCTGCCTTGTTGCGCTCTACTGAGCGGGCGGTGGCAGGCTCAACTCCTGAAGGTCAGCCTCAATTCTAAGCGCATTGGCCTGAAGCCGATTTGACGGTATCACCCGTCCGTCCTGATAGACGAACCAGCTCGCCTGCTGCCAGTAAGGTTTCTCTTCCCAGTCCTCAGCCCCGCTCATATCCACCTTGACATACCAGACACTGCTGCCGTCTTTAAAGAGCTCGGATTCGGCACTCCAGTTATCGCTGACGGCGGAGAACTCGGCAAGGTAATCCTTGGCCTCGTGGCTTTCGGCCAGGCTCAGCAGGTGCTCGTACACGGCGAGGACTGCCCTGTCCGCAGAGTTGATGAAGGTGGTCGACGCCGGCTTCTCTGGCTCCTGCGCCGGAGGCTCGGGGGTGGGGAAAGTATAATCTGCACAGCCGGTAACGGCGATAGCCATTGCCAAAAGCATTGCCATTACTATAAATGTTATATAGTGTCTCACGGTCCAGCTCCTCATTTTGCCCCTCCGCGTGGGTAACTTATAATTCCGTCCTTCTCGGCCGGTACTGAATGGCCTCTGCCACGTGGTGAGCTTTAATTATATCAGAATTCTCCAGGTCAGCGATAGTCCGGGCCAGCTTGAGGACGCGGTGAAACGCCCGCGCTGAAAGGTAAAGCTGCTTCATGGCTGCCTTCAGCAGGCCCTGGGCGGCCTCTTCCACCTGGCAGAAATCCCGGATTTCCGATGGCGTCATATCGGCGTTGCTGGTGAGGCGCGTTCCCCGGAACCGCTCCCTTTGCAGGGAACGGGCGGCGATAACCCTGGCCTGAACGGTGGCTGATGACTCTCCCAGGCGCTCATCGGTCAGTTTCTCGTAATCAATGTGCGGCACTTCGATGAAGATGTCCACCCGGTCGATAAATGGGCCGCTGATACGCCGCTGGTAACGTGATACCAGGCCCGGGGAGCAGGTGCACTTGTGGAATGGGTCGCCGTAGTAACCGCAGGGACAGGGGTTCATGGCACCGACCAGCATGAAACTGGACGGGAAGGTCACGCTGCCCTGTGCCCGGCTGATGGTGACCATCTTGTCTTCCAGCGGCTGGCGCAGCACCTCAAGCAGGGAATGGCCGAATTCAGGCAGCTCATCGAGGAAGAGCACACCGCGGTGACTGAGGCTGATTTCACCAGGTCTGGGCCAGTGCCCGCCGCCAACGAGGCCGGCATGGGATATGGTGTAGTGCGGGGCGCGGAAAGGCCTTTGTCGGATAACGGGGGTATCCGGTGGGAGCAGTCCACTGACGCTGTAAATCTTGGTCACCTCCAGCGCTTCCTCACCGGTCATCGGCGGCAGTATTGAGGGCAGGGCACGTGCCAGCAACGTCTTACCGCTGCCCGGCGGGCCGTTCATAATCACATTATGACCGCCGGCGGCGGCCACCTCCAGCGCTCTTTTCACATGCTCCTGTCCCTTTATCTCCGCCAGGTCGGTGGTGGGCGTGACCGGCTGCTTGAAAGTCATCTCGGCTTCATCAGCCTTATATTCCGGAATGGTGATTTCACCCTGAAGATGGCCGACCAGTTGCACCAGCGAGGCGGCGGGTATGATTTTCGCGCCCTCAATGAGAGAGGCCTCTCTGGCATCGACCTCAGGCACAATGATGGACGCAATGTTTTTCTCTTTGGCCAGGGCGACCATGGGCAGGATGCCGCGGGTGTGGCGCAGGCTGCCATCCAGGGATAGCTCACCGAGGAAGATGGCCCGGGAACCATCAGCGCTCACCTGCTCGGAGCTGAGCAGGATGCCCAGGGCAATGGGCAGGTCATACGAAGGGCCGGCTTTTTTCAGGTCGGCCGGTGCCAGGTTCACCACGATGCGCTTCATCGGGAAGGTGAAGCCGGAATTGCGGATGGCAGCGCGGACTCTTTCTCTCGCTTCCTGGACGGCGGCGTCAGGCAGGCCGACAATGGTCATGGCCGGCAGGCCACTGGAAATATCCACCTCCACGTCCACCAGATGACCTTGCAGACCGATGACAGCGGCCGTTTTTACCTTGGCTAACATGGTTCGATGCTACATATGTTACTGCGGTGGGTTCAGCGTGTCAAAACCGGATATCTATAGTGCTGCCGCTTCGCCAATCAGACCGAAGAGATGAAACACAACGAACACGATGAGTGCCGAAATCAGCGCCCCGGCCACGGTCTGGGTCAGCGAGTGGTATTTCAACTCGATTCTTGACCAGGCTATGGGCGGCACGAGTACGGCGGCGAAGGCACCGGTGGCTCCGTAAGTAATGATAAGAACGGTAACCGAACCGGCGGCAAAGGCGGTGTGCAGGCTGATTTTCCAGGTAAAATTAATCAGCATAAAAACGAGCATCGCGGCTAGTGTCGCCACCATGGTGGCAAACAGGACCAGCGGCGCATTCAGAGAGAAAAGTGTGACACAGCAGACAATGGTGCACAGGCAGGCTACCAGATATATCTGGTTCCTCTGCTGACGGACCTTGATAAAAATTCCGTCAACTCTATCTTTATGCACCAGATAGAGGATGACCAGGAAAATGGGCAGCACGGTGAACCCGATCAGAAGCAGCGACCATTTAAGGCCATCACTGAAACTGGAGGTTGACTGAAAGGAGAGAAATATCACGACGGCCAGGCTGACGATAAAAGGGTTCAGCACGGCGGACGTGAGATTAGCCAGCTGTCGTTTCATCTGCTCCTCTTTTTTGTCCTCCATAACAGTATCATTATACTACAGTAAAGTAGCAACTGTCGCCTTCTGAAGGTCAACGCCCCAGGAGGCGCCTTCTTTGAGCGTGTTTTAAGCTGTGATATAATACATATGAGGTTGTTGGTATTATGTTAGACAGGCTGGAGAGAATAGAGCAGAGATACCGGGAGCTCGACCGGCGGATGTCCAGGCCTGAGGTTGCCTCCGACCTGAAGCAGCTGCAGGAGCTGGCTCAGGAGAGGGCCGGCCTTGCGGAAGTGGTGGCCAAGTACCGGGAGTACAAGGATACTTCAAAATCGCTGGCCGAGACCAGGGCGATGCTGGATGACGGCCTTGACGAGGAGATGGCCGAGCTGGCCAGGCAGGAAGTGACCAGTCTGGAATCGCGGCAGGAGAGACTGCTTCAGGAATTGAAAATCGCCCTCCTTCCCAGAGACCCCAACGATGAGAAGGACATCATCATGGAAATACGGGCCGGGGCGGGGGGCGAGGAGGCCGGGCTTTTTGCCGCCGACCTTTTTCGCATGTACAGCCGCTACGCCCAGTCAAAGGGCTGGGGAACGGACGTAATCAGCGTAAACGAAAGCGGCATCGGTGGTATCAAGGAAATCATCTTTGAGGTGAAAGGGAGAGGTGCCTACAGCCGGTTGAAATATGAAAGCGGCGTTCACCGGGTACAGCGTGTCCCGCTGACCGAATCCTCGGGGCGTATTCATACCTCAACGGCCACGGTGGCGGTGCTGCCCAAGGCGGAGGAGGTGGACATAGAGGTTGACCCTGATGACCTGAAGATAGACATTTTCCACAGCGGCGGTGCCGGCGGGCAGAACGTGAACAAGGTGGCCACCGCCGTCCGCATGACCTATCTCCCCACGGGAATGGTCGTCACCTGCCAGGACGAGCGCTCGCAGCTCCAGAACAAACTGCGGGCGATGTCGGTGCTGCGCTCAAGGCTGCTGGATATTGAGCGGCGCAAACAGGAGGAGAAAATAACCTCGGAGCGCCGCTCGCAGGTGGGAACGGGCGACCGTGCTGAAAAGATACGGACCTATAATTTCCCCCAGGACCGTGTCTCTGACCACCGCATCAACCTCACCCTGCGTAATCTCCCCCGCATTCTTGAGGGAGAGATTGACGAACTGGTTGACGCTCTGGCCACCAGTTCCCAGGCCAGACAGCTAGAGGAAAAACTGGCGTGACCATGCAGCAGATTCTTGGCCGGGCAAGGGAAGTGCTGGCCCGGAACAACATTGAAGAAGCTCAACTGGAAGGCGAAATCCTGCTCAGGCATGCGCTCAAGATAGACCGGGCAAGGCTGTATTGCGAACTCGACCGTGAGCTCAGCGACGAGCAGGAGGACAGGTTCTGGCATCTGGTTCAGCGCCGTCTGAGCGGGGAGCCCACGGCCTATATCGCCGGGCACCGGGAGTTCTACGGCCTCGATTTCTATATTGACCGCCGCGTTTTGATTCCCCGGCCGGAGACGGAGCTGCTGGTGGAAAAGGCGCTCGAAGTGGCCCGGACACGTACCATGGATACCGTTGCCGATGTCGGAACCGGCTGTGGCGCCATTGCCGTCAGCCTGGCCCTGAATCTTGCACACATAAAAATCTGCGCCTCTGATATATCCGCAGATGCCCTGGAGGTGGCGCGTATCAATTGCCAGAAACATGGCGTTGTCGACCGCATACAGTTACTGCGGGGCGATATGCTGGAGCCGCTGCCGGAGCCGGTCGACCTTATCGTGGCCAATCTGCCCTATGTAGCGAAGCAGGAAATCTCACGGGCCGGGCTGGCCGATTTCGAGCCGCGTGCAGCACTGGATGGCGGCCGGGATGGGCTTGATAAGATAAGGCGACTGTGCCAGCAGGCTGTAGACAAGCTGAGGCCTCAGGGCGTTATACTGCTGGAGATTGGGCAGGGGCAGGGCGGACCGGTGACCAGGCTGATGCAGCGCTGCTTTCCGTCGGCATCGGTTGAGGTCATGCCGGACCTGCGGGGCATCGAACGGGTTATCAGTCTTTGCTTGACACCGAGCCAGTCTGGTGCTAAATTAACTCTTTGAGCTCTGGTGGTAACGTTACAATAAATGAGGTAAGCTAACCGTGAATATGATTGTCTGTGTCAAACAGGTGATAGACCCCGAAGCACCCCCCTCCAGTTTCAAGGTCGATGAAGCCAGCAATAAGGTGTTGCCACCGGCCGGTGTGCCCCCGGTAATCAGCCCCTTTGATGAGAACGCCGTGGAAGCGGCATTGCGAATCAAAGACGCTCGGGGAGGCAAAATCACCGTCCTCAGCATGGGCGTCAACCTGCTGCGCGAGGTGGTGAAAAAGCCGCTCTCCATGGGTGCTGATGAGCTTGTCCTGCTTGAAGATGAGGCTTTCGTCGGTGGTGATAGCTGGTCAAATGCCCGTGCCCTGGCGATGGCCATCCGGAAAATCGGCCAATACGACCTCATTTTCTGCGGCCGGCAGGCGGCCGACTGGGATGATGGTCAGGTGGGCTCGGGTATTGCCGAGATACTGGGCTTGCCCAGCGTTACCCTGGCCAGGAAAATAGACGCCGCCGATGGTAAAGCGCGGGTGGAGCGGGTGACCGCCGATGGCTATGAAGTCATTGAAGTATCGCTGCCGGCGCTGATTACGGTCAGCAACGAGCTTGGTGAAGCCCGCTATCCGACCATAAAAGGCATTATGGCGGCGAAAAAGATAGAGCCGCTCGTCTGGAAGCCGGCCGATATCGGCCTTGAGCCGGCAGAGAGTGGGGCGGCGGGCCGCAGAGTGAATCTGGAAAAACTTTACCAGCCGGCTCACGAGGGCGAGTGCGATATCATCGAGGGGGAAAGCCCGGAGGAAGGCGGCGTCAACCTCGCGCTTAAACTCAGGGAAGCAAAATTATTGTAAATGATGGTCATTATCATGATATCTGGAGGTAGTTAGACTTGGCAGAATACCGGGGCGTTATGGTTCATGCCGAGGTTGCGGAAGGGAAGCTGGCGGCCATTGCCACCGAACTGCTGGGTTGCGGCCGGAAACTGGCTGATGACCTCGGCGAGGAACTGAGTGCGGTCATTGCGGGCAGCGGGGTAAGCGGCTTAGCCCGGGAGGCCATTAACTTTGGTGCCGATAAAGTATATGTCGTTGATGATGCTTTGTTGCAGGAGTACCGGCCTGATACCCATGTTGCGGTGATGGAGAAGGTGGTCAGGCAGGTGAAGCCCGGCATTTTGCTTATCGGGCAGACGTCTATTGGCCGTGACCTGGCGCCAAGGCTGGCTTTCCGGCTGGAGACGACGGCCACTCTGGACTGTATAGAGCTGGCTATCGACCCCGGTTCAAAACGCCTGCTGCGCACCAAACCGGTCTACGGAGGCAATGCCCGGGCCGTTTTCACCAGCGAGTTTGACCCGCAGATAGCCACGGTGAGAGCCAAGGCCATGACGCCGCTTGCGCCGGATGCATCAAGGAAGGGAGAGGTGGTAGCCATTGAGGCGGGGCTGGACCCGGCCACAGTAAGGACCGAAGTTATAGAGAAGGTCAAGCAGGAGGTCGAGGGCATAAGCCTTGAGGCGGCCGAGGTGGTGGTCAGTGGCGGGAGGGGTATCGGCGGTGCCGATGGCTTCAAGCAGCTGGAGGAACTGGCGGGGGTGCTGAAGGGGGCGATGGGTGCCAGCCGGCCCCCCTGTGATAACGGCTGGGTGCCTGATGTGCGCCAGATAGGGCTC
>Ga0315548_1000842_pt1 | contig 27695 bp, 22 predicted proteins | sample SalMarSW160110MG_2_FD_202540 | JGI IMG/M metagenome (GOLD analysis project Ga0315548, IMG submission 202540) | Salt marsh sediment microbial communities from the Plum Island Ecosystem LTER, Massachusetts, United States - Salt Marsh Sediment SW1601-110 ... | reverse complement strand
TCAGGCCTACGTGGAAGCAGAGATTCTCGCCACGCAGGAGGTCACCGAGCGATGGTAGATAGGTCAGATTCAGTCAACTCAGGGATCGGGGAGCTCTCTCTCTGCTTCCCTAACGGCTTTCTAGCAAGCAAGATGATGGTCTGATGAAGAAAATCAACGACAGGTTGCGCGTGTCTGCCAGCGACCTCGCCAATCATCTGGGCTGCCGACATCTCACCCTTCTTGATCTATGCGTCGCACGGAAGGAGCTGACGGCTCCCAGTTACACGGATCCAGCACTTGAAGCGCTTCAGGAACGTGGCTTCCAGCATGAGAAGGCGTACATCGAGCATCTCCGTTCACAGGGGCTCTCCATCGTCGAGTTGCCCGAATCCATCGATCCTGAGACAGGATTCGCGGCAACCTGCGCTGCAATGCGAGATGGCCCTGACGTCATTGTTCAAGCCGCGCTTCTGAACGATGGTTGGTTGGGACGGGCTGATGTCCTTCGACGTGTGCAGACGCATTCGGATCTGGGTGACTACTCATACGAAGTTGCCGATACGAAACTGGCGAGAGAGACCAAGGGACGAACGATCCTTCAACTGTGTCTCTACTCGGACATTCTCAGCGCAATTCAGGGGTGTTTGCCAGAGGCCATGCACGTTGTCCCCCTGGCGTCGGCTTCGTGCCAGAGACCTATCGCGTAGACGATTACATGGCCTACTACAGGTTCGTTCGCTCGCGTCTTGAAAGCATGGTTGGTACCGGGGAATGGGAAGGCGGAGACAGTTATCCCGATCCCTGCGAGCAGTGCGATATCTGCCGATGGTGGCACGTTTGCGATACCAAGCGCCATGACGATGATCATCTCAGCCTTGTCGCCAACATCAGCAAGCGACAAATCGTCGAATTGCAGGAACGAGAAGTCAATACGCTGGAATCCCTGGCTATACTCTCTCTTCCGTTTGTTTCAGCCCCCGCTCATGGTGCTCCCGAGACCTACGAACGTGTGCATCATCAAGCTCGCGTCCAGCTCGAGGGTCGCACGAAGAAGGAACCCATTCATGAGATGCTGCCGCTGGAGAAAGACTTCGGGCTCTACCGATTGCCCGAACCAACATCGCAAGACATCTTCTTTGATTTCGAGGGCGCCCGGTTTGTTGGGGAAGAAGGCCTGGAGTATCTGTTCGGCTTCGTGTCCCTCGACAAGGCTGGCAATGCTCAGTACGAATCACTCTGGGGGCTTACGGTCGGAGAGGAGAAGGTCGCGTTCGAGCGATTCATCGACGATGTGATGGCGCGGTGGGAAAGGGACAACGGCTTCCATATCTATCACTACGCCCCCTACGAGCCATCCGCCATCAAACGGCTGATGGGACGCCATGCAACGCGTGAGGAGGAAGTCGATCGTCTGTTGCGCGGCGAGCGATTCGTCGATCTCTATGCCGTCGTACGTCAGTCACTGCAGGCCAGTGTGGAGAAGTATTCGATCAAAGACCTGGAGCCTTTTTTTGGATACGAGCGCGATGTCGATCTGCGCGCCGCCACCCGCAACATGCAAGCACTTGAATATGCACTGGAATTCGATGCGCCGGAGTCCATTCCCAAGGACGTTCTCGATGCGGTCGAGGGCTACAATCGCGATGATTGCCTATCCACATTCAAGCTCCGCAATTGGCTGGAAGAACTACGAGCCGAGACAGTGACGGCAGGAAACAAGATCCCGCGACCGGAGCACGGTGACGGCTCGCCAAGCGAAGCGCTGGATGAAGCACTGACCCGAGCGCGCGAACTGGCGGAGCAACTGACACAAGACATACCGGCAGATCGGCACGAGCGCACCAACGAGCAGCAAGCGCAATGGATCCTCGCCCAACTTCTGGAATGGCACCGGCGTGAGGATAAAGCACTATGGTGGGAGTATTTCCGTCTCATCGATCTGTCTGATGAAGAACTGCGGGATGAACGAGTGGCCATCGCTGGCCTCCGATTCGCCGAGCGTGTGGGCACGATCAAGCGAAGCTTCGTGGACCGCTATCGCTTCCCTGCGCAGGAGACGGAGATTCGAATGGGGAACAAGCTCAAACGATTGGATGATGAGGTGTCTTCCTTCGGAGAGGTCGTAGCCATCGATGCGGCTGCACGGACGATTGACATCAAGAAGGGGTCTTCGATTGAGAGCCAGCATGCTTCCACTGTATTCGTTCATGACGTGGTTAAGACCTATGTTCTCCGAGATGCCCTCCTGCGTATTGGCGAGTGGGTAGCTGCGAACGGGATTGATGCAGATGGGCCATATCGTGCCGGGCGCGATTTGCTCATTGGCAACCCACCAAGGTTGGGGACTATGCCGATCGAAGGTGTAATCGATGATTCCCCTACCGAACTCGACGCAGCAAGGAAACTGGTTCTCGATCTGGACGGAGGGTTACTTCCGATCCAAGGTCCTCCCGGATCAGGAAAGACGTTCACCGGTGGACGGATGATCTGCGAAGCCGTGGCTGCCGGGATGAAGGTCGGCATTACCGCTGTGAGTCACAAGGTAATCCGTAATCTGCTGGATTCCGCTGTCGGGGCTGCCAAGAAAGCTAGACTTGAGCTTCGATGTGTTCAGAAGGTCAGCAAGACAAGCGCCAAGCCTCCAGCCTCGATTACCGAGACCAAGGACAACGGCAAGGTCTTCAGCATGCTTGAAAGCGGCGAAGCACAAGTCGCCGCCGGGACAGCCTGGCTGTGGACGCGTGAGGAAGCAGAAGGCTCGATCGACATACTGTTTATAGATGAAGCGGGACAGATTTCGCTGGCTAACACTGTCGCCGTTTCGCAGGCTGCGAAATCCGTAGTTCTTCTGGGCGACCCCCAGCAGTTGGAGCAGCCCAAACGTGGCAGCCATCCTGATGGCACCGATGTGAGCGCATTGGAGCATCTACTTGGCGAACATCAAACCATGCCACCTGATCGCGGGTTGTTCCTGGCTACAACGTGGCGGCTGCACCCGTCCATCTGTGAATTCACGTCCGAGTTGTTCTACGAGAGCCGACTGCACTCCCGTGATGGACTTGATGCACAGAGCATTCTTAGCAAATCCAACTACGCAGGCTCGGGGGTCTTCTTCGTCCCTGTCGAACACGAAGGAAACTGCAACGAATCCCCAGAAGAAGCGGAAGTCGTTGCCCGTGTTGTCAATGAACTAACAGCCAAGGGCATGAAGTGGATCAATCAGAAGGGCGAGGTGAAGCCTTTGACCCTCAACGATGTGCTGGTTGTCGCACCCTACAACGCGCATGTAGCAGGCATTCTCGAACGACTGCCCGATGGCGCACGTGTCGGAACGGTTGACAGATTCCAGGGGCAAGAAACTCCGGTTGTGATCTACTCGATGGCCACATCGTCACCCGAGGAGGCGCCGCGCGGAATGGAGTTTCTCTACAGCCTGAGCCGATTCAATGTCGCAACATCAAGGGCCCGTTGCATCTGCATCCTGGTGGCCAATCCTCGGTTATTTGAACCAGAATGCCGGACGCCGCGTCAGATGAAGCTAGCCAATGCCTTCTGCCGCTATCTGGAACTCGCCAGAGATTCGATAAGCTAGTCCATTCAGTGGGCAAGGGGCGAAGTCCTTTCATTTCGTTCCCGAATCGGGTATGATCAGTCCCAATATGGGTAGGACATCTACGCACACTTCGCCAGGTCTTGCCGGAGCCCTTTTCTCGTCTGTACAGCAGAAGGTCCTGGGCCTCCTGTTTGGCCAGCCCGATCGCCGCTTCCAAAGCGCTGAGCTGATCCGGCTCGCCGGTAGCGGTACCGGAGCTGTACACCGGCAGTTGGGCCGACTAGAGGCAGCGGGTTGGGTGAAAGCGTTTCGAGTGGGCAACCAGAAACACTATCAGGCGAACGAGAAATGCCCTGCATTTGAGGAGCTGAGAGGGTTGATTGCCAAAACTGTGGGCCTTGTGGAACCCATTCGCTCTGCGTTAGAGCCGTTGTCGGAGAGGATCTCTGCCGCATTTATCTACGGATCGATCGCCACGGAAACGGACTCCGCTGGCAGCGACATCGACTTGTTGGTCCTGTCAGGGTCCTTGGGACTTGCCGATCTCTACACCGTCTTGCAGGAAGTAGAGTCCGCTTTGGGACGACCTGTAAATCCGAATATCATGGCTCCCGAAGAATGGAACGAGAAGCGAAAGGTGTTAGACTCGTTTGCCTCACGAATCGCCTCACAGTCCCACCTGTTCGTTTTCGGAGGCGAGAGTGACCTCAGCTGAGTTGGAGCGCCTCGTGGGACCTGGCAGTCTCAAGCACGAGGCCCCTTCACAAACCGAATTCGAGGGATTGGTTCGTTCAGGCAAAGCTCGACTTGCCGATGCTGGGAATGAGGATCTGTCTCTGGAGAGTCGGTTTGATCTCGCCTACAACGCCGCCCATGCGCTTGCGCTGGCTGCGCTTCGGAGATTGGGCTATCGCTCATCTAATCGATATCTCGTGTTTCAGGCGCTAGCGCATACCGCCGACCAGCCTGCCTCTGTGTGGCGTGTGCTGAGCAAGTGTCATGAGAAGCGAAATCTAGCTGAGTACGAGGGGCTGGTTGACATTAGCACAAGACTTCTGGATGACCTTCTTCTGGCAGCAAGAACAGTCTGTGCCTCTGTCTCAGTTCTGCCACCTCCTGCGTCCCATCTCATTGAATACCAGCAAGATCAGAACAAGGAGAGCAAACAGGATGGGTAAGCAAGAGATGTTAATCTCATTAACAACCACTGAACCCTTAAATAGGAGATGAATTACGAAGTAGGGGTAACCGATCGGTCGGCCCTACTGGGTTTGCAAGCGTGCTAAGGTTTCCAAGCCTGACACCGATCACCATGAGATGGCTAACGAACGCGTTCCAGGTACAGTCACGCGGGCTTGCAGGGCAGCTCCGGCGCCAGGCCTAGTTTGTTGACATTACCTTTTTCGCGAGGCCTTTTGTGGATCACAGTTGATGAGAAGTCGCCTTGCGGCTACAGTGTCTCCAGTGGAAGATTAGGAAGGAGGTTGAAACAACACAGGAGATCCCGAAGGATCCGAAGCGACCCCTATTCGGGATCTGTTTGGTGTAGGGAATGGATCGAGCCAAAGTTGCCATCATTAGGGCGCAAGAATACGACCGTGCACAGATCCGCTCTGCTCTAGAGCAGGGGCTCGCGCTAATTGGTGGATGGAATCATCTTATCAAACCGGGCGATGATGTGTTTGTTAAGATCAATCACCTCTCACCGCCGTCCCCGCCGGAGCGAGCGATTGTCACCCATCCGGTCTTTGTTGAGGCCGTATTGGATCTTCTTAAGGAAACCGGTGCTGCAATCACGGTGGGCGATGACATCCCGGCCTCCGACGAAGATGGCTTTCGAATCTCGGGGTACCGCGCCATGTGCGAACGCACGGGGGTTAAGCTTGTCAATCTCAAAGAGAGTGGATTCATCAAAGTCCGCTGCAATGGGCAGCGGCTGGAAACAATCTATCTCGCTAAGGCCATAGCCGATGCAGACGTCGTTATCAATCTACCCAAACTAAAGACGCATTCACTCACCCTGTTCACCGGCGGAGTAAAGAACCTGTACGGCACGATCCCGAGCGGCCTACGCACACGTTTCCATGGTGAGCACCCTCGATTGGAGGATTTTTGCCAGGTGCTCGTCGACATCTTCGCCGCCGCCAAACCGATGCTCACGATTATGGACGGCATCGTTGCTATGGAGGGAGAAGGACCGGCCGGTGGAAAACCTCGGAACCTTGGTCTTATACTGGCCAGTCAGGACGCGGTGGCGCTGGACGCGGTCGCGGGGCGGATCATCGGACTGGATACCACGCAGGTTCTCACCACCCGCATTGCTCACGAGCGGGGATTGGGCGTGGGAGATCTTCGCAACATCGAGGTCGTCGGGGAGCGGATCGAGAGCGTTTCCCTTCCAGACTTTTCTCTGCCGGCCAGCGCCGCCGGGCAGTTTGTCAACCGACTGCCCCGGTTCTTATCGCAGTTCTTTGTGCGCCTGCTCAGCATCCGGCCGCAGGTCGTCACGCAAAATTGCGTCGGATGCGCTGCGTGCCAAAATGCCTGTCCGGTCAGCGCGATCGTCGTCCGCAAAGGGAAAGCAAAGATCGATCGAAGCATCTGCATCCAATGCATGTGCTGCCACGAGGTCTGCCGCTATAACGCCATCGTGCCCATGCGCTCGCGCGCAGGGAGGATCATCCATGCCGTTATGAACGCCGGAAGGAGACTCCTGGCGGCTTCCGTCTGACTCGCGACGGGAAGTCATCACCGAACCAATGTCCTAGGTGCATCATCCACCGTTTCCTCCAAGTAGAAGCTAGGACACGCTACCCCCTCAACCCGCGCTAGGCGTACACTTTACCTTTTGTGGTTCCCAACGCGCGGTTGCCTCCTGCAAGTGAACGTCGTTGGCTTCTTCTCCTTCTCCCTTACGAACCCACGAAATCAGGAACGGTTAGAATATGGAACCCACTAGAAGCTTTTCCCTGAGGAAAGCAGGAACAAAAAAGAGCAACCAGCTGGTTTTTTTGAGCGAATTGGCAAGATTTCTATGCAAGCACTATTTGCCTGGATTCCGGCGCCTGCCCTGGACTGCGATCCGGGGTTCGTCGGAATGACCTTAGACGCTGGGATGTCAGAGGGATAGGGGACAGGCAACTTTTTCTCTCGAGAATAGCCTGGTGAAAAAGTAGCCTGTCCCCTTTTCTCGCCCACGTTTCAAGTACAAGCTCCGGGCTCCACCCGTAATCATTCACAATGTTAAACCTTCGGACGTAGGGACGACCGGCCGGTCGCCTCTACAGAACAGACCACTACGGACAGGATGAGCCGCACTGGAACCTAAACAGCGGCCAGCAGCAATTTGACTCCTCTTTGAGCAAGACAAGACTGGTCTTACAGGAGCAGTTAGTAATTATCGTTGATGTCTTGTCGCACCAGTTGCAGTGCCAGAAAAAGTTGCAGTATCCACAGTAACTGCATGGATCGTACACTTGAAGGGAATGAGATAACGTTCCGACCGATGTATCCACGTACAGCGTGTACTCTCCCGGAGGAACGGTAACACCACTAGAATCGATCTGTGCCCAGTTTGCTTGCCAGATAGAGGCAGCAACGGGTCCGTTTTCGTCATCATGAAGTACTTCGAATGTCGTCTCTCCGGACGAATTGGCAATATGCCAGCCCGTGACCTGAGTCTCATCACAAGTACATTCACAACAGCAGTTCCCCCACCACCAGCCTCTTGTCGTGTCTTGAACCTTGAACTGGATCAGCTCACCCACTTCATAGCAACCACTCGAAGTGGTTGTCGTCGCCTGACCGACAACCACTACGGTCATCAATAACACCAACAAAACAATGCTTCCTCGCGTTGACCATTGTTTCACATCGCTCACCTCCATTCTTAATTATACAATATTCATCTAAGGGGTACCTTTGTGTCAAGATCCGGGCAACACTGCAAGAGGGGAGATCGGGGAGGGGAGCCTCTATTAATGAGGCTACTTCATAGGCCGCTTCAGCGCTGAGGTCACCATTTTTTCTACCAAGTGAGGATAGTCAATACCGATCGCCGCGGCGGACTTGGGCATCGCGCTGTGGGGAGTCATTCCCGGAAGGGTGTTTGTCTCAAGTACATAGGGTACTCCCTCTGCAGTAAGTAGAATGTCGACACGAGAGAAGCCCCAACATCCGAGCGCTTGATGTGTCTTAAGGGTGGCGTCTTCGACACGCGCTTTCACATCATTATCGAGCAAAGCAGGAACTACCATGCTGTTCAACCCGTCGGTGTACTTTGTCTCGTAGTCGAAGAAGTCAGTGGTTATGAAAACCTCGACGATGGGCAGAACGTGATCTCTGCCATCCATCCAAAGGACAGGAACTGTGAGCTCGCGACCGGTAATGAATTCCTCAACAAAGAACGGTCCAAATTCCTCAAGCACCGCCGCGCAAACCGGGATGAGCTTATCAGGGGTGTCAACTCGCTTTACGCCGATACTTGCCCCTTGGCCTTGCGGCTTTACTACAACAGGTAGCGAGAAGTTTCTGATAACTTCTTGAGCCACGCTATCGAGGTCTCTATCTTTGAAGGCCAAGGCTCGTGGAACGGGAACACCAACGGAGGTCAAGACTCGTTTGGTCGCCAGCTTATCCATGCCGAGGGCACTTGCCTCTGGCCCTGAGCCGGCATATGGGATACGGTGGTTTTCTAGGATCTTCTGGATTGTCCCATCCTCACCGGCTCCTCCATGGAGACAGCTAAAGGCGATTTCAATGTCGGAGAGATGTCGCCTGAGGTCTTCAACATCTTGGATCTCCAGAAGTCTAACTGGGACGCCTAATTCGTGTAGTGCCTTGTATACATCGCGCCCAGAGGTCAACGAAACATCTCGCTCTGGGGAATCCCCTCCCGCGAGAACTGTGACTACTTGTGGCTTGCTCATTCTAATCTCCTTCTACAGAATAAAGAGATTGTACTACACTGGATCCACTAAGAGGAGTGGTGTACCACAAGCTAAACAAGAGAGTTGTTCATCTGTTCGCAACTCGTTTCATTGTAGCTGCTTGCTAGGCCGTTTGTGACCTGCCGTATTGCCAAGGAGATGAACAGCTTAGCCGGTCTGTTGTGGGGGCATGTTGGTCTTGTGATAATAGCGCAGACAGGCCCAGAGGAGAATTCCAACTGCGATGAGAGACGATCCCATTGATAACAGAATCGTATCTCCTGTATCAATTCCTCTCCCGAGAACAGGAAAGCCAATGATTGCCATTACTAAGCCCCATCTGCATCCTAACACGCGCATCCTTAACCATCCCTTTACTTAGGCAAGTATTGCTCAAGCAATCTCTTGTTGTAGAACCACTGGTCATACTCTGTTCCACATTGTGCCAAGCAGGCTTAGCAAGAATATGGTTGCAACCTGACTGTACGGCATGGGCCAATGTTCAATCAAAGACTTTTGAGGTGTTAAGACAAGCCGTGGGTCTGCTTGTTGAAGGTCTTAGTGGAATAGTTGAGGCCGTCTGCGGAGTGAATACTGTTTGTCGTTTGCCCTATACTTATCTTTGGTCTGTCAATCTGTTGACTTTTGAATATGATGAAAATCGTATCTCTAGGTTGTACAAACCACAGGTGGTCGTTCTTTGCCTGGAATGGTATCATCACAATTTGGAAATCATGGAGGGATCAATGACAAACCTGCACATTCTTACTCACCCGCTTATCCAGAACAAACTAACCTTACTGCGGGATGCACGCACAAACAATCACAAGTTTCGCTTGTTGCTCGAAGAGCTGACTGCATTCATGGTGTATGAAATCACTCGCAGCTATCCCTTGCATGAAGTAGAAGTAGCAACACCACTTGAACGAACAACAGGAAGGGTGCTTGACGTTCCGATAGTGCTTGTCCCCATACTGCGAGCCGGGACCGGAATGCTTGGCGGAGTACTCAATCTTGTGCCTATGGCTAAGGTGGGCCATATTGGAATATACCGCGATCCCAAAACCCTGCAACCGGTTGAATACTATGCCAAGCTTCCGCCGGAGCTTCCGGAGGCGCAAGTTATCTTGGTTGATCCTATGCTTGCGACTGGCGGGAGCGCAATTGCGGCGGTTGAGCTTGTCAAACGCGAAGGGGCAAGAAGAATCCAGTTCCTGTGTCTTGTTGCTGCACCGGAAGGAGTAGAGGCTTTTTTTGAAGCCCACCCGAAGGTACCGATCTATACAGCGTCGCTTGATCGCCAGCTGAATAAGCACGGATATATTCTTCCAGGGCTTGGCGATGCAGGTGACCGTATCTTTGGAACTTAATTTGAGTACTCATCAAGCGAATTGGCCGGGTGTGTCGATTAGGCGTGCTGCCACTCCTCGACCAACATAGGAATGTCGGCAAAGCTTCGTGTTACATAGTCAGCAACCTCTTCCAGCTCAGCAGCCTTTGGGTTAAACGCTATGGACAGGCCGACAAGATCCATAACCGGGATATCATTGACATGGTCACCGACATAACAGATCTCTGAAAGAGGAAGGCCTATTCTCAATACAGTTTGCCGCATGACATCTGCTTTCTTCCAGAGATGGACTATGGTCTCTGTTTCTCCTGTGAAGGAGCCGTCGTGAACGAGCAAGCGATTGGCAACAGCAAACTTGAAGCCAAGGTCCTTGCGTACATATTCGGCAACGAGGTCAACACCAGAGGAAAGGATTCCGAGAAGATAGTGCTTCCGCAGCTTGTAAATTGCCTCCCGAACGCCAGTTGCGTAAGGAGGCGGAAGGATTTTCTTCGCAACTTGTTCTACAGGAACACCAGCGAGAAGTCGGGCGTTTTGGGACATCCATTCTGCATAAGCATCTGGACGCGGAAAGTACTGGGTAAGGAGGCGATCCCATTCTCCCTTAACACCGGCAGCAGCGCCGATCGCACCCCAACTTGATTCAAATTCCACGCCTTGGTAACGAACCAGGGTTCCATCGAGGTCAAAGATAACTGCCCCGATGTGTTTTGGCTTATTCATCGCCAGAAAGGATTAGCCGCGCTGCACCAGTGATTTCGTGTTCGGCGAGGTAACCGCTCGGGAGTTCCAATGCGTAACGGAACGGCTCGTTTGCGGTATACAGGTCTGGTGATTCCGGTTCCATAGTCGCGGTTCCCACTAACGTTCCATGTCCGTCAAAAAAGGCAATATCAAGCGGGAAGCTTACCGTTTCCATGGTAAAGCGAACAGAGACCTCTTTATCGTAACAGAACAAAATGGCAGGGAAATTGTCAATCAGGGAGGCAGGAAATGATCGGAATCCAATGAATCTTTCGTATGCTTTGTCAGCAATAAGGGCGGGAATTCGTATGGAATCGCCTTTTTCTGTTACTAGTATCAGGCTTTGCACTTTGAGGGTACTAAGAATGCCGAGGCCTTTTCGGTCGGAGAGTGGCAGAAGCAGTGGGGCGGTATCTTTGTCTGTTTTCTGATTGTATTCCCAGAAATTGCCCACGCCCGAGACTGTCCAGGCGTTACTGCCATAGTCACTGACAAGTTCGCCAGCTTCGCCGAAAAACATGTTTTCGTATAGCAGATTTGTATTAGAGTCATTACAAAGATAGAGGTGATGTGTGTTGTCGGTAAAGGTGTTCTCAAAGATTCTGTTGTTGGTGATCGCTTCCTTTCCATAGGTCTCGGGAAATAAGATCCCTTGAGAGGTGTTCCGGGCAATCATGTTTTGCGTGATCCGGTTGTAAGAACCTCTAATAACAAGGCCCGTATCTCCGTCGATGATTGTGTTTGTACGAATGGTGTTGTTATTGGCTAGGCTATCTAGAATAATCCCGATTTCGGTTTTTACGATTGCGTTTTTCTCTACGTAGTTTGTCACTGCTTGATGGATAATGATTCCATACCGTGTGTTCTCATGGTAAATAATGCTTCCTGCTATGGTATTTCGGGCTGATCCCGCGTCTAGCTCAATTCCGATTGGGTTGGCAGCAATTGTATTGCTGTATAGATTATTGTTATCGCTGGCGGAGACAATCGCTCCGTAGCTGTTTGCCAGCAGCTGATTTTGAGAGAGCTTGTTTCCGTTTGAAAGCCACAGTTGTATCCCAGCACGATGATTATTTCCAAGTTCGTTATCCGTTATCGTGTTATCATTCGACCAGTAAAGACTGATCCCGTCTTCGCAGTTACGATAAGCCACGTTAGAGTCAATCAGTGAGTTGTTGACGAAAGCAAGTTGAATCCCATCACCATCAACAATCTCATTATTAGCAATTGTCATGTTCTGGCATGCTGCAATGTATAGGTTGTTTGAATTAAACCCGCTAACTCTCTCGCCATTCCTCCCACAGAAGTAGTTGATCGGATAACCGTTTAGCAGATTGGTTTCGTCGATCGTATGGCGGTATTCGTCGGTTGATACACCGATAACGGAAAGTCCTTTTCCTGTGACCTGTAATCTATTGTCCTTCATGACTACGTTAGTGCTGGAGGCAATCGTGACTCCGTTGTGTGTGTTTGAGATTAGGCAGTGTTCAATTGTGGCCGCGGAGATGAAACCAAGGCGAATGGCTGCTCCTTGCTTTTCCCTTGCTCCATCAATAATCAATTCGCGTAACACGAAGTGCGCGCTTGCATTCTCTACCTTGATCCCATAAGGAGTACCGACGGGAACATCAATCTTCCAATCAGCGATGATGTAGGGATCGTCCAACGTTCCAGTTCCGTACAGAACGCCGTTTGCGGCAGTGAAATCATTGTTGCCAAGAATGGTGATCGGCGTATGCGGTTCCCGGGCTAGTGCTCCTATTGATAGACAGATTATCAGCGTAGTCAGAACACAAACGGTGTTTCTCATACGGTTTCTCCTTGTGGCTCTCTATCTAGGTGTCCTCGGCAATTATAGCCCGACTAAAAGGTATCAACAATGCTGTAGGCATCCGCCTCTGGGGAAATCGCCTTTCTCTAGGTAGTTAGCTAGTGCTCAAAAGTTGCTTGGGTAACTGCTGTAAGAAAAACGTGTCCAAGGTCCCATCTGAAAAACACCGAGATGACCAGAATGGTCGATAAGGGTGCGTATACTTGCTAGACGATCATGAAGAGAATGTCTATTCGTTGCCTGCTGGTTATGGGATTTCTTTTCACACTGCTCGGGATGGTTGGATGGGATCAGGCCTCTCCGGCATCTTTAAATGTGTTTCCTCCCTTCTACCACGATCGTATCGGAGTTTACCTAACCTCTCACGCTATCAGCAAGCCAGGGGTTTTGAAGGGTGTGCTGGCAGCCGTCAGCGAGAAAAAGCTCAATGCAGTCGTGATTAACGTGAAGAACATGCATGGTGAATTGACTTATGAGAGCAGCATTCCACTGGCAAATACAATAGGTGCTTCCAGCGGGCGTCTTGATTTCTGTTCCCTTGTTACTGCCCTACACAGGACGGGGATCTACCTGATTGCCAGGCAAGTACTGTTCTATGATCCCAAACTTGCGGCTTTCCTTGGGATCTCAAGCCCGTGGGTATCACCGGATGATGAGAGAGCTGTCGCTTACAACCTGGAAGTTGCTCAGGAGGTTGCTGGACTGGGATTTGACGAAATCCAGTTTGACTATGTGCGTTTTCCTGATGAAGGCGAGCTTCTCCCCATTTATGAACAACGATATGCGGCGGTGAACGGATTCTTGCAGCAAGCGAGGCAAGAACTCCCTGGCAGGATTATTGTCTCAGCAGATGTGTTTGGTCGAGTGTTATGGAATTGGAACAAGAAGCGAATTGACCCCATTGGTCAGTCTTTGGAAGAGATGGCTGCGTGTATCGATTTGATCTCACCGATGCTTTATCCTTCTCACTACGTAGAGCAATACTACAAAGATAATCCTTATCAGCTGGTACGGGATGCTCTTAGTGCTGGGAAAGACCGAGTCTCTACTCCTCTCCGGCCGTTCTTACAGGTGTTTGATCGAGCAATTCCGTATGGTATGAGCCTGGAAGGATATATTCGTGAACAGATAAAGGCAGCCAAGGAAATGGGTGCAGATGGTTACTTGTTCTGGAGTCCAAGCTGTGATTACGAGACGCTGTACAGAGCTCTCGACTGAGCAAAGCCTTAATCAGGCAGGAAGAATAGATCTCTTGGGAAAAGCTGTTATCGGTTTGGTAATCTCAGTCTGCTCTTATGGAGGCAAAAGGAAAGATGACATTAGATATTGTGTTGCGAGCTCGGTTCGTTTGTGATAGGAGCATGCATGTCAGCATCAACCCAGAAGGAATTGATCGGCTTGCTCGACTGCTCGTGAATATGCCGCTTTCTCAGTGGAACTACGAACACCATTTCTACGACGGCAGTGAACGAACGGTGAGCTATCTGTTGATGCTTGATGCCCTCAATTTCTGTTTCTTCCCCGAGCCGCGCTGGCAGGTTATTATTGGAGGCGAACAAGTACAAGGGTATTTTGGTCTTGCCTCGGTCTTGAAACAGGCCTTCATGATTAGGGAACCACCCATTGACGACTTCTCTTACCTGATGTGTGTCAAGGAAGAACAGGTACGTACACTTCTGCAAGGAGAGCATCCCATAGGGAAGATTCCCCTGTTGAAGGAGCGAGTTACTATCCTTCGCGAGCTCGGGGACAGAATAGTTTCCCTCTATCAAGGCAAGGCGGCGAACTTGATAGAAGATGCAGGAGGGAGTGCGATACGGCTAACTAAAATCCTAGTGGAGGGCTTCCCGTCGTTTTGTGACGAGGCTTGGTATGCAGGAGAAAAGATCGCATTTTACAAGCGGGCACAGATCCTGGCAAGCGACCTTTACGCGAGCTTTCGTGGCAAATCATTTGGGGCGCTTAGAGAGATGGAGAAACTGACTGCTTTTGCTGACTACAAAGTTCCTCAAATCCTTCGCAATGAGGGAGTACTTAATTACTCGGAGGCACTGGCGCGAGTAGTTGATAGCAAAGGGTGGATTCGCGCTGGTTCGGCCTACGAAGTGGAAATCCGAGCAGGGATGATTGTGGCGGTTGAACTGTTGCGTGCTGCGCTCTTGCGGCTAGGAAGAGCGCTCTTATCAATAGAAATAGACTGGCTTCTGTGGGATATGGCGCAAGGCCGCGAAATGGCGCCACACCACAGGACGCTGACCACCTTTTACTGATGAGCGGTCTATTTAGAACACAAAGCCGGGACCCAGGATCGTTGGCACGTACGGGGATACTAATAACAGCGCACGGACAAGTGGCAACGCCAGCGTTTGTAGCCGTAGCCACACAAGCAACAGTGAAAGCGGTTGAGCCTCAGACACTGGTTGAGCTTGGCATACAAATCCTAATCGCTAACTCTTATCACCTGCATCTACGCCCGGGTGAGAACATAATTGCCAAGCTAGGCGGGCTACGCGGTTTTTCAGGATGGAATGGGCCGACAATGACGGATTCCGGTGGGTTTCAGGTATTTAGCCTTGGAGTGGGAAAGGAACATGGTGTAGGCAAAATCGCGTCTATTTTCCCTGGAGATGGTTCTCGCATATCAACAGAAGGATACCAGCGAAGAAAATCGCTTGTTCGGCTAGGTGAGCAAGGGGTCAGTTTCCGCTCCATCATAGACGGATCAGAACATTTCTTCTCGCCGGAAGGGGTAATCACACTACAACGCAAGCTAGGCGCAGATATCGTGCTTGCTCTTGACGAATGCACGTCGCCATTACACTCCTATAGCTATACGAAAGAAGCGATGGGGCGAACCCACCGTTGGGCGAGACGTTGTTTGGAGGCATTCCGGGAAGGCGCCAAGGACGGGATGTCTCCAAACCCTGAGCAAGTTGTGTATGGCATAGTACAAGGAGGTGCGTACAAGGATCTGCGGCAAGAAAGTGCACAAAGAATAGAGGAGATGGGTTTTGATGGGTTTGCCATTGGCGGCTCACTTGGTCGATCAAAGGAGGAAATGCACCTGGTTCTTGACTGGACGATACCATATCTTGGCTTGGAAAAACCGCGACACCTTCTGGGGATCGGAGAGATCGATGATATTCTTGCTGCTGTACGTCGAGGCGTAGATACGTTTGATTGTGCCGCGTCTACCCGTATCGCGCGAAATGGCACCGTATTTGTGAAAGATGCGCCTCGTCATCGGATCAACCTGCGAAATGCACGGTTCAGGTCCGATCCTCACCCAATAGATAACGATTGTGACTGCTTTGCGTGCCGCCATCACTCGCGTGCTTACTTGAGCCATTTATGCCGTTCTGGCGAACTGTCTTTTTACCGACTTGCCTCCATGCATAATCTTCGATTCATCGTTCGCTTGATGAGAGATATTCGTGCAGCCATAACAGTAGGGAGATTTAGCGAGTTAGAACAAGAATGGCAAGCAGAAAGGGATGGATCAGCATAGCAGCGAGACAAGGATTGTCACAGGAAGGTGTTGCCCTATGTGATATCTTGAGCCGTGACAATCCCTAGAGTCTAAGCTTTCTCTTCCTTAGCAAGGTACTGCAGGATCGCATCAACGACCAGGTAGTTGATCGAACGATCCCGCTTCTCGCTCAGTCGAATCAATCGCTCAACGGGATTCTGTTCCATCTTCTTTTGGGGAATATAGATGGAGAGCTTATCCAGGATTTGCTTCTTAGCCATATGCTGACCTCCTCTTTATAATATTTCTTGAACCTTCTCTTATCTGTTCACTACTGAACGAACATGTTCTTATATTATAAGTATTTGTCATCTTAATTCTACCTCAAAAAGAGGCAAATTATATGGAGATTTGAGCTAATATGGATATTGAGCGCTTAGCAACTGTGAAGACTAATGGGCACAGCTTGTCCCGCATTACTTGGCTTGACTGCCATTGTGGAACTCATATTGATAGCCCTCTTCACTTCGTGGATGGCGGCGGCGATGTTGCTTCCATTCCGCTAGACATCGTACCTGCGGTTGTTATAAGTACTCAGGAAAGGCGGATTGGAAGCGTCGCCTGTACGTGCTGTAGGGCTGGTTTTTCAGTCAAGAGAGGGAGAGCCTTGTTGTTGAGAGATATTGTGAAAGGGCCGGATGTAGTAGGAGTACTGTCTTCGATAACTTCGGTTGTGTTAGCGGTTGCGTTGGCTCTTAGTTCAGCCGAAGGAGGCTAATGCAAGAGGCCCTACACTAGCCTGCATGTAACAGCCTATGGGGAAGCGGTAATGGTCAGTGTAACAGTCTTTGTTGCTGAGTCAACCACACCGGCGGCTATTGTGGCACTGAGTTCATAGGTGATCGTGAGTCCGCTTTCCGCCACCGAATCTATAGATGTTACTGCGTTAGTGGGAGTTGTTGTAAGGGTGACCTTGCTTGGTGGTGTGTCGGCGCCGGCGGGACCAGCTAATGTAATGCAAAGAGTGAGACCATCTGGCATATCTGAATCAAGCTGTGCAGTGATCTTCCTTGAATTGCTTCCTCCATTTGTTGTTATCGTGTATGTAGTGCTACTGTCTGTAGCACATGTAGGCTCGGAACCAGCGAGTGCCGTATCGATGATCAATGGCTGTGGAGAGCCTGAGACTTCGATGTCATCGATTGCCGCTACTTCGTAGGTTAGTGTCTGAGTGGCCGTAGTAGCTGGCAAGGCTGCAAGGGCTGACAGGACAACCAATACTATTGCTAGTAAGCTTGTAATTAGCAGGTTTCGCATTCCCTTTACCTCCTTTGGTAATCAAAGTACCTTTGATCAAAGACCCTTGTTTTGTAGCGAGTTCTTTTGGTTGAATTGGCTTTGTTGGCCAGGCCTGGCGTCTTGCTGTCCCGTGTTCCAAAACCGACTCACAGCAATGACTATAGCTAGGGCAGGATAGAAGAAGAATAGAGAGAAGGTTATTTACCCGTTAAGGAGAGCTCGCATCTTAGTCATAAAGAGCGGGGAGGATAGCGTTGGCTTGGGTCTTCCACTACAAGAAAAAAAAGAGTATGATAGAGGGGGTGATTATGATGAGACTTAAGCACGCTGTGTCAGCGGTTATCCTCTTGGTTACTATTCTGGCTTTGCTAGTTGGTTGCGCAAAGAACTCTCTTCCCGTAGCAAATCTTACTGCATCTTCTACGTCAGGTATAGCCCCAATAGAAATCTCATTTGATGGTTCTGGGTCCGTGGATTCGGATGGTTCCATTGTTTCTTACGAGTGGGATTTTGGGGATGGAAGTTCTGCAACAGATGAAAGAACTACGCATACGTACGATATCCCCGGTGTTTATACCGTTGGTCTTACTGTTACTGATAACAAGGAAACAACGGCGTCCACAGCTCAGACGATTACCGTTACTCAAAATACAGTCCCCGTGGCAAGATTTACTGCAACACCTACTCAGGGAGAGATTCCTCTAGAGGTGATCTTCAATGCTTCTGCATCTGTGGATACGGATGGTAGTATCTCCTCTTACAAGTGGAGTTTTGGCGATGGAGAAGGTCAAGTTGGTGTTAAGGTCACTCACACATATCACGATACAGGTGAATACATGGTGCGATTGACAGTAATGGATGATAAGAATGGTGCTGGAAGTGCCACTGAAACGATACAGACCACTCACACTTTGCCTGTAGCTATACTTACTGCTGTGCCTGTGTCAGGAATAGCCCCATTGAGAGTTGAATTTGATGGTTCCGCATCCTGGGACCCCGACGGCTATATCTCTAGTTTCTACTGGGACCTCGGTGACGGGGCGAGCGCGACAGGTGTTAACGCAGTTTACACCTATAGGAATCCGGGAGACTACACTGTCTGGGTTACGGTCGTAGACGATCAAGACAACATGGGGACAGCCACAGAATGTGTTAGGGTGTCAAGGCCCGAAGTGCACGAAGTTGGTGAAACCGTAAGCAATGGCTACGTTGGAATGAGCCTTCGTGGAGTACGAGAAGGCAGATCCAAAGAGGGGTGGTGTGAACCAGACCCGGGGCACATATACGTGATAGCCCACCTGAATGTTGAGGCCTTGAGGAACAATCAGGATGTCTCCAGGTCCAAGTTCAGGCTCATACAGAGCGATGGTAACATCCAGGATGAGTATAGCATGGCAACATGCTCATTACTTCGTGGTTTCGAAGATGGGGCTTTAGATAAGGGCCAATGGATAGATGGTGAGATCGCATTTGAGGTTTGGCCAACGAGCTCCTATATTCTGGAATACAAGAGTGACAAAGGGAAGATTCTCCGATTCCGATTCCAACTGTAGAAACACATTAGAAATCGACACAGTGAAACTTCCTTTCGGCAACTTACCGGAGACATCTTTTTCTCCTTCTCTACTTCCGCGTCGGGCGTCTGCGTGACCTTATTAGGAGGCAATAGATGATGTGGCGTTCTGCGCTTGTTACCTTAGCACTGATTCTTCTATTCTCTGCCGTACTCATCGCGTCTACGGGGGACCTTAAGTACGTGGACTCGATTCTCGATCTGACTACCTCATACTACCCGCAAGCGGTGCAGCTCTCCTCTGACCCGATATCAGGATTGACCGAGCCGACGTACAGTGGCACGCCGACGTACGCCTCGATGATGCTTGCTGGCAGGAGCTTTGCGCTGGTCCTTGATCGGGATGGTAGCAACGGGAAGCTGTACGTAGACGCGGATGAGAGCAAGGTTCTATCGCCTGTCGACTGGATGCAACGACTGTGGGACGGGAGCTACGTGGGGAGTGCGTCCTTCCAACTGCGAGCGAGTGATGGCAATGGCGTGCGTGCGTATCACCTCTTCCTTGTATGGAGCCCGACGACGCCGACGGTGATCATCTACTTCCGCGACAACTACCAGGAGGGTCGGATCGAGCTTGGAGGAGTGAGGTACAAGATCGCGATTATTGATGAGAACAGCGACGGCATGTTTGACGACCTAGAGCATGATCTACTCCTGATCGACCTTGATCGGGACGGTGAACTCCTGGCGAGCTCCGATTCTCACGAGCAGTACTGGCTCAATGCTCCGTTCAACATAGACGGCACAGTCTACGCGGCGGCGAGCGTCTCTGCCGATGGCTCCAAGATCGTGATCGACAAGTCGGATGCGTGGGTTGAGCCGAAGGTTCCGCTAGCTGTAGGTTTTCCCGCCCCGGACTTCTCCGTTGTCGATGCGGATGGGGAGAAGCTTTCTCTCTCTTCGCTAGAGGGGAAGATCGTTGTTCTCGATTTCTGGGCGAGTTGGTGCGCTCCGTGCCTTGATGAGCTCCCGTATGTGGAAGCGATCGCCAAGGACTACGCGGATCGGGGGGTTGTGGTGATCGGGGTTGACCTCGATCGCGACGAGGGGGCATTCACAGGCGTGGTCTCGTATTTTGGCCTCACCTATCGGCAGGTCCTCGATGGGGCTGATGGCAAGGTCTCCTCGCTCTACCGTGTCTCTGGAATACCGATGACCTATCTTATCGACCGTGATGGGATAATCCGTGGCAAAGGCCTGCGTGGCGACGACCTCAAGCAGGCAATCGTCTCCTCTCTCGCTACGGTGGCCCATGCTCCATTGGCACAGGAGTCGATCCTCTCCTTTGCCGTCTCTCCGGTGGAGATCGTGCTGTCTCCCGCTAGTACGGCGCGGTTTCAGCTCTCTATTGACAATACATCGAGCCATCCGGCAGACGGCATCGCGGTGAGGCTCGTTGAAGCGGATGGGTTCTCTCTCGATCCGACGGAAGCGGACCTGGAGGCAGTTCAACCGTTCAGCAAGGGGACGCTCGACCTGAAGCTCTCTTCCTCCCCTGATGTGCCGATAGGGACGGACGAGATCGCTCTGCAGGTGATCTACACCTACTGCATCGACATCAGCTGCTTCCAGATCGTCGATGAGGTTCCACTCACGGTTGTTGTCAGCAAGGGCGTGGCCCCAGCGGCGACAACAACAACGCGGGAGCTCCCAGTGTGGCTTCTGATGAGCATCGTCGGGGGGCTAGTTGTTGTAGGCATCGTACTGTGGCGGCTAGCGGGTGTGCGCCTTCCTCTGTACGTTGCTCTATCTATGGCCGTTATCGGCAGTCTCACCTACGGTGTCATCCTCGGTCAGCACGAGCAGGCACAAGGAATCGCTGCCGTGCTGTGCACCTCGTGCGTCGGGATCGACGAGGCGAGTGGCGAAGCGCCTTCCCTCTCCGATAGTGCGATCTCGGCTCTGGCTGGGCTTGAGAAGAGGATCGAACTGATCGTGTTCTACGCGCCCTGGTGTCACACCTGCCCGTATGCAGAAGCGATGGTGAAACAGATGGCTGAGCGAACGGGTCTCCTTTCCTATAGGTTCGTGAACGTGGACACGAATCGCGACCTGGCGGCGTCCAGTGGAGTTATCCGCTCCAAGCGGATGATCGTACCGGCGATATTGTGCGTCGATACCGGTGACGTTATCTTTGGCATCGAGGACCTGGAAGCGCGCCTGCTTAAGCTGCTTGGAGGAGGATCATGAGGCTATCATTGATGCGGCGGATAAGTCAAGGGGTTGGGCTCCTCCTTGGCCTGTTCGGGTTCACTGGGATCGGTGTGACTCACATCATCTTTCCTGGCCTGCACTGCTACGCGTGTCCCCTCTCGGTAACGATCTGCCCGATCGGGTTGATGCAAAACCTCGTGATCTACGGGGCCGTGCCTTACTTCTGGATCGGAATGATTGTTGCGTATGGCCTTGCTGCGGGGCGCGGTTTTTGCGGCTGGTTCTGTCCTTTTGGCATGTTGAACGACCTTCTCTCGTTCAACAAGACGCGCATCAGCAAGAGTCTCTCCTACTCTAAGTTCGCGGTGCTCGTGGGGACGATTGTGACTGCGTGGGCGTTCGCTGACACGATGTTCTGCAAACTGTGCCCGGCCGCATCGATCGAGGCGTCGATACCTTATCTCTTGATGGGGGTAGCGCACGTAAATCGACCGTTCATCATCCACATGATCTCCCTCGGGGTTGTCCTCGTAGGGATGCTACTCATTGCGCGATTCTGGTGTCGTTACCTGTGCCCGATGGGGGCGGTCCTGTCACTCTTCAACAGGGTCAGCTTCCTGCACCTGAAGCTCGACAGCAGTCGGTGCTCGCGCTGTAACGCGTGCGCTGCAGCCTGCCCGATGGGCTTGAAGCCGTATGAGGAATACGATAGCCACAACTGCATAAAGTGTGGCAAGTGTACCACTGCGTGCTCGCTCGACGCACTTACGTTGACCTTCTCACCCCAGAGGACTTCCTGACAACTGTGAGGAGGCCTTGGCCTGCCAGACGACCGGTTGCGTTTCCCGAGTAATTGCGGCAGAATTCGGTGTTAGCAGCGATGCAGGGAACAACTTGCAGGAATCAATCCTGCCTGTTTTCTAACCGAAAAGAGAAGGGAATGACACAAGTAAGCGGAAAGGCAAACCTAGCACGTTCGCAAGAGACGTACCCAGAGAAGTTCGCTTCTCCCGAGGTTGTCTTCTCCAAGATTCACCGCGGGGATCGGATCTTCATTGGGACCGGATGTGGGAAACCACAGTACCTTGTGGATGAGATGGTCCGCTATGTTGATGCTCACCCCAAGGCGTTCTTCGACGCGGAGGTGCTGCACCTCTGGTCGCTTGGGGTCTCCCCCTACCTGCGAGCGGAGGTCAAAAAAAACTTCCGGCTCGATTCCTTCTTCATCAGTGGTCCGACACGAGATGCAGTCAACCAGGGGACGGCCGACTACACAGCGATCTTCCTCTCTCAGGTGCCGGACCTCTTCTACCGTGGGGTGATCCCGATCGATATCGCTTTAGTGCAGGTCTCCCCGCCCGATCGCTACGGCTACATGAGCCTTGGGATCAGTGTCGATATCGTCCGCGCCGCTATTGACAGCGCCAAGCTCGTCATCTGTCAGGTGAACGAACAGATGCCGCGGACGCATGGAGACAGCTTTATCCATATTACCGATGTAGATTACATCCTTCCTTACGATGAACCACTCCTCGAGTACGAAATGGAAGTCCCCGATGAGATCGCTCATCGGATCGGTGGATACGTCTCCCGGTTGGTGGAGGACGGGGCAACGATCCAGGTGGGTTATGGGCGGATCCCAAACGCGATCCTCAACCACCTGAAGAAAAAACGCCACCTTGGGGTACACACCGAGCTCTTGAGTGACGGAATCGTCGAGCTGATGAAAGAGGGGGTCGTCGACAACACGAGGAAGGCGATTGACCGCAACAAGACTGTGGCGGCGTTCTCCATGGGAAAACGCTCCACCTACGAGTACCTCTCCGATAATCCGGGGATCGCGTTCCGCCCGGTTGAGTACACGAACAGACCGATGATTATCGCGCAGAACTCGAAGATGACCGCGATCAACACGGCCCTTGCAATCGATCTCACCGGCCAGGCAACGGCTGAGTCAATCGGTAGCACCTTCTACAGCGGAATCGGTGGCCAAGCCGACTTCATGCGGGGGGCAGTGATGGCTCCTCAGGGAAAGTCTATCCTTGTCATTCAGTCGACGGCGAAGAACGGGCAGGTTTCGCGTATCGTCCCCATGTTGAGTGAGGGGACAGGGGTGACCCTCACCCGCGGCGATGTCCACTACGTGGTGACCGAGTATGGGATCGCTTATCTCCATGGGAAGAACATGCGTGAGCGAGCGATGGAATTGATCGGTATCGCTCACCCCAAGTTCAAGCCGAGGCTCCTTGGCGAGGCGAAGAAACTCAACCTGATCTACAAGGATCAGGCCTACATCCCTGGTGAGCGGGGGCACTACCCGGAAGAGCTAGAGACCTATCGCACGACCAAAGAAGGGATGGAGGTGCTGCTGCGACCGGTGCGGTTCAGCGACGAACCCTTACTGAAAGACTTCTTCTACTCGCTCTCCGATGGATCGATCTACCGGAGATTCATCTCGGTGCGCACGGACATGCCGCACGAACGGTTGCAGGAGTTTGTTGTTATCGATTACACGCGGGAGATGGTCATCCTGGTGGTGATCGAGAAAGATGAGCGGCAGATTGTAATCGGTGTAGGGCAGTACGGGATCGATGAGCAGTCGCATACGGCAGAGGTCGCCCTCGTGGTGCGTGACGACTACCAAAACCGGGGGGTAGGAACAACTCTCCTCTCCTATCTGACCTACCTGGCAAAGCGGGAGGGGCTACTCGGTTTCTCCGCCGAAGTCCTGGTCAACAACCAGCCGATGCTGCACCTGTTCGAGAAGAGCGGATTCGAGATCGACAAGAGACGAGAGACGGGTGTCTATGAGCTTCGAATGCTATTCTAACGCATGCTTGGGTGATACGATACAGGCTGGGACGTTAAGCGATAGGATGAAAATGAAGACTGACATTGGTTACTTGTTCGAGCCGCGTTCGGTTGCTGTGATCGGGGCGTCGCGCAACAAGGCCAAGATTGGCTACCGGATCGCGGAGAACATCATCTCCTGCGGCTATAAAGGGGAGATCTATCCTGTAAACCCCAAGGGGGGTGAGTTGCTGGGGGACAAGATCTATCCCGATCTCTCACAGATTCCCGGTGAGGTGGATCTCGCGGTGATCGCCATCCCGGCGAAGCTCGTCTTCCCTGCGGTGAAGGAGTGCGCCGAGAAGGGCGTGAAACACCTAGTGATAATCACCTCGGGCTTCTCCGAGGTAGGACACTCTGAAGAGGAGAGAAGGATCGTTCGCTACGCCCGTGAGCACGGGATGAGGGTCCTCGGGCCGAACATCTTCGGGATCTATTCTTCAGCCGTCTCGCTCGATGCCACCTTCGGTCCGGGAGGGATCCTCCCGGGGCACGTGGCGATCATCACCCAAAGTGGGGCGTTGGGGATCGCGATGATCGGGAAGACCGCGGCTGAATCGCTCGGCCTTTCCGCGCTCGTCTCTGTGGGGAATAAGTCCGATATCGATGAATCTGACCTACTGGAATACTTAGCCCATGACGAGGCGACCCAGGTTGTCCTCCTGTATATCGAGGGAGTGAAGGGCGGGGACCGTCTTGTGGACATGCTAACGAAGGTCACGCGGGAGAAGCACGTGATCGTCATCAAGTCCGGCCGATCGAAACGCGGGGCGATGGCCGCTGCATCGCACACTGGATCGCTTGCCGGAGCGGACGAGATCTTCGATAGCGTGATGCGCCAGTGCGGCGTCTTGCGTGCAGAGAGCGTGCAAGAAGCATTCGACTGGGCGCGGTTCCTCGCCGATTCTCCTCTCCCTAAAGGGAAAGACGCGGTCATCATCACCAATGGTGGAGGGATTGGGGTGATGACAACCGATGCCTGCGAGAAGTACGGGGTCGACCTCTACGACGACCAGAAGATGCTAAAGGAGACGTTCTCTGGCGTGATGCCAGACTTCGGCTCGTGGAAAAACCCGGTTGACCTGACCGGGCAGGCCACAGTGCGGGATTATGAGCATGCCATAGAGGCAGCTCTCGCGAACGATGAGATGCACGCGACACTCGCCCTCTACTGCGAGACCGCCCTGTTCGATGGCGAGGAGCTCGCCCGGCTTCTGAAGAGGGAGTACGCGCTCTACCATGGGAAGAAGCCGATTGTCTTTTCGCTCTTTGGCGGTGAAAAGCTAGAGGCAATCACCAGCGGGCTACGAAAAGAAGGGATCCCGGTCTTCTCCGATGTCTACGACGCCGTCTCCTGTCTGGGGGCACTCTACCGGTCCTGGCGCAACCTGAACGCGCCGGTGGAGAGTGCAGAGAAGGTCGAGATCGATACGGGTGCGGTGGAGACGATCCTCGACCGGGCACGAAGTGAAAAGCGGGAGTTGCTCCTCGCTGACGAAGCACAAGAGGTGGCAAAGATCCTCGGGCTTTCGATGCCACAGTCGATCATCACTCGTAACCTTGACGAGGCGGTGCGGGCAGCGGCTAAGATCGGCTACCCTGTGGTGATGAAGGTCGTCTCTAAGGATATCATCCACAAGAGCGATGCCGGCGGGGTTGCTATCGACCTCGTGAATGAGGAAGAAGCGGTCGACGCCTACCAGGCGATCATGCGCAGCTGTCGCTCCTATAGAAAGGACGCGGTGATTCAAGGGGTCGAGGTCGTGGAGATGGTACGCTCTGGAGTAGAGACGATCATCGGAGGACGTCAGGATGGATCGTTTGGCCCGATCGTGATGTTCGGACTCGGGGGAATCTACGTGGAGGTGATGAAAGACGTCGCTTTCCGCGCCGCCCCGATCGGTCGCAAGGAGGCGCACGCAATGGTCGCTGATATCCGCTCCTACCCGCTCCTCTTAGGTGTACGTGGGGAGAAGCGCAAGGATATCGACGGCATCGTCGACGTGGCGGTTCGCTTGAGCAACCTTATCCACCGCTGTCGCGACATTACCGACATCGAGATCAATCCTCTCGTTGTCTATAATCACGGAGACGGGGTGAAGGCAGTGGATGTGAGAATCTTGTTCAAGGAGCAAGGGGAGGTAAGGTGAGATGAGCTCGCTGATCGTTGCCTCAACACGGAAGAGTGCGGGAAAGACGAGCGTGCTGGTTGGACTGGGTAAGGCGCTCGAGAAGAAGTTCGGTTACATCAAGCCGCTTGGTGACCGCTTTCTATATCGAAAGAAGCGCTTGTGGGACTACGATGCAGCCCTGATGGTGAACTTGTTCGATCTTACCGAGGAAGCGGAGAAGATCTCCATCGGGTTTGACCACTCCAAGCTCCGTTATATGTACGATGAGGAATCGATCACCGCAGAGGTGAAGCGGGTGATAGCAGAGATGGGGCGGGACAAGGAAATGCTGTTCATCGAGTGTGGGAAGGACCTCTCCTACGGAGCGTCTGTCCACCTCGACCCGCTCACCCTCTCGCAGGCGACAGGGCATCAGGTGCTCATCATCGCCGGGGGATCGGAGAACGATATTGCAGATGACCTTGCGTTTCTGAAGCGGTTCGTCGGGTCCGATGAGGCGCACATCGGCGGGGTGATCATCAATAAGGTGATCCAGCCGGACGAGTTCAAGGCGACCTACCTCCCGGATATCGAGGCCCTGGGAGTGAACGTCCTCGGGGTCATTCCCTATGAGAAGGAACTCGTAACCCTGGCAGTGAGCTACCTGGCGGAGAAACTCTTCGCGCGGGTCATCGCTGGGGAAGACGGGCTCGATCGTATCATCCGGAACGTCTTTGTCGGGGCGATGTCGGTTGCTGCCGCCCGTGCCGAGCCGCTGTTCAGCAGACCAGATAAACTGATCATCACTAGTGGGGACCGGAGCGACATGATCCTCGCCGCTCTGGAAGCAGGTGGAACATCGTGCATCGTCCTCACGAACAACATCGTCCCCCCAGCGAATGTGACTGCGAAGGCGAGTGAGGAGAAAGTTCCCATCCTCCTTGTTCCCACGGATACCTACGCTACTGCGATGCAAGTAGATGATCTGGAACCGCTGTTGACCAAGGATGCCACCGACAAGATCGAGATCATCACAAAACTCGTAAGGGAGAATGTTGATCTTAAGGCGGTCGAAGCACTGTAAGCCTAGCGATCAAGTATAGCCCATCACGCGCGGGTACCGCGTCGCGTACATTGGCTGGTTCGCTGCCTCTTGCCACTCTTCTTTCAGGATACCGTATAATTCAAGGTCTTCGTACCTGTCACATTTCCTGGCGTGTTGCCTACGCGTGCCTTCGTGTCGCATGGCCAGTTTCTGCATGACTTGACCTGATGCGGGATTCCGGGTGAAGTGAGAAGCATGGACCCGAAGCAAGGCCAGTTCCGTGAACGCATATCCTAGGAGGGCTTGTCCCGCCTCAGTGCAAAATCCGTGGTTCCAGTACGGCTTTCCGACCCAGTAGCCAAGTTCGGCCTGATGACCTTTGGCAATGCCCATCAAGCTGATTGCTCCGACAAGAGAGCCGTCGGGCTTGCGAGTAACGGCAAATGTTACCCCTTGCCCTTTGGTGAACGCGTCTTGATGCTTGGAAATCCATTCCTCAGCCATCCCGTCCTTGTACGGGTGTGGGATGTTAAGTGTAGTGTCGGCGATGGCCCTGTCTCCGGCAAGACGCTGAACTTCCGCCGCGTCGTGAAGTCCAAAGGAGCGGAGCACCAATCGCTCAGTTTCGAATGTCGGGATCTCTTTCATTTTCTCTCAGCGAACAGTCCCTTTTAACCTATATTGGGTCGTACACCGATACTAGCTCGTTCAGTGTATAGTTTGAATGATGACACCTCATTCAATGAACACCTTTCACGACTACTTGATTTCTACCGCGTGGTCACAGCGCGCAGGAATACCTACA
>Ga0315548_1000841_pt1 | contig 27699 bp, 20 predicted proteins | sample SalMarSW160110MG_2_FD_202540 | JGI IMG/M metagenome (GOLD analysis project Ga0315548, IMG submission 202540) | Salt marsh sediment microbial communities from the Plum Island Ecosystem LTER, Massachusetts, United States - Salt Marsh Sediment SW1601-110 ... | reverse complement strand
CGCAACTGCGTATAGCTCGTTCTCGCCGTTGCCATATTCGGAAAAAACGCAGGCGATTGCGTGAGATGGGAATCGATTTAAAGGCTATACGTTGTTGCATTTTGAAAACCGAAGTGGCGTTGTAGTACTAAAAAAATTGGTTTATGGAATAGCTTTGAAGATTATGAAATAGTTTATAAACATTCTCAAAATAATAGAATACTTATAATACATTCATCCAGCGGATTGATATCCAAGTTATTAATGATGAAAGATATGACTGCAGATTATGAATTTAAAACGATTGATGAAAATATTGGCTATTTAGTTTTCAATAGATTTGAAAAACCAAATAAAAGTAAGCAATTTATAAAAAATACTTTTGCTATAATTAAAAAAGAAAGCATTAAAGATCTGATAATTGACATGCGAAATAATGAGGGTGGTCATTCGATTATTGGCGAGGAATTAATGCAATATATTGCAAAAGAGCCATTTTCTATGATAGATAGTATGGAGACTAAAATAAGCAAGGAATTGGTATTAAAAAAATATAAAAGTTGGCTTGAATCAAGAAAAGGATCTATCGGTACTATTGAAAAATATACAGATGTAAAAAAGAAAAAATTAAAGGATATTTCTCTTAGATTTAATGGTAATTGTTATTTATTAATCAGTGGTCGTACATATTCAACGGGTAGTGGTTTTGCTTCGGCATTTCAATGCGCTAATGTGGGAAAAATAATTGGTTCAGAAACAGGTGGATTGACGGTTTCATATGGTGATTTATATAGATTTAAATTACCAAAAACAAAATGCCCAATTGGTGTTTCTTGGAGGAAGATGTATAATGCTTGTGGAGTGGAAAACCGCCGCGGAGTAATTCCAGATTTTGAAATCGAGAACTCAATTGAAGATGAAATTAAAAATAGGGATAGAGTGCTTGAATATGCAATTAAATTAATAAATGGCTAACAAAAAGTTCAACCTGACCAAACCGGGGTGCTTCAATTGAAGTTCGGTGGTGAAATTGAAAGTTTTATTCTTTGTATCAAGTTTGGTGTAATCGGTTTGGCAGGTTAACTTTAGCGTTAGATTCCACCCCCCTTGGCCCAGGTTTTCGCTTCCTCAACGGTCGCGGTGCGCCAAAATAGTAGGAAAAGGTGACTTCTCAACGTAAGTGTTCAACTTTTTTGGCGTTTTTTTTGCGAAAAAACTCGCTGGGGCGGCCGGAATATTGTTGACATTGTGATGAAATTACGGTATTATGAGACGTGAAGTTTGTAGGAGTGGTTCAGTGAAGTGTATATGGGAAATCCCGGATGATCTCTGTTAAATGGATAGGAGGCGTGTAATGTACGTGCCTGATTCCCAAACCACCTCATGGCCGAGCCCGGTGGCTCGTCCCCCCTGACCAAAGTATGTCACCGAGGGTATAACAAGACTTTGCCCATAGAACAAGAAGAACGGCAAGTCTGGAGGTTACTGGAAAACCAGCAATGACTTGTGGTGGTATTAAGACTCCATAATTTTAGGTTTTTTCTTGTGTTCTTATTTGAGATGTGTAATCACCTTGATAATTCGGTATTGCGATGAATACGTTAGTATTGTTTTATAAAAAGCATGGACATCAGCTCTGTTTCTGTTGATGATTCATTGCTACACAAAAAACTCTTATTAGGAGGAATAAAATGTTAGCTAAGAAATGCCTTTTCATGGGAATTTTCACTTTGCTCAGCTTGGGTTTGGCGAATGCGGACCCACCTGCAGTACACCCAGCGACTGGAGAACCACTGGTGATAGACTGTCTCAGGGGTACTCCTGATGCAATTGACGGAGATCTGAGCGACTGGAATCTTGAAGCTATGACCCCAGCAGTTCTTGATGTGAGAGAGCAATTGTATTCTGGACAGGATACCTGGGACAACTCTGATGACAGCAGCGGAAAGTTCTATATGCTATGGGATGACGAGAACATCTACATGGCAGTGGTGATGAAAGACGATAAGTTATCCATGAATAAAACCGGCGGCGATATCTGGAATGCGGACGCTATAGAAATATTTTTCGCTACGACAAACGCCGTTGCAGGACATGAAGAACATTACCAGTACGGCTTTAACGCCAATGACCAGACATGGAACTGGTGCAATATGGACGGTCCTGGTCAGAGCGCGATTGATTACCTGCAGGTAGCTTCCACCGAAACTCCAGATGGATACATCTGCGAAGCCGCTATCGAATACGGACAGATGCTGTCATTAGACTTTACAGCAGGCAACAACATCGGATTCCACCCTGTATTCGACGACACCGACGATGGTGATAGAGAACTTCAGATGACCTGGACAAGCCGTGAAGCTCACGACCAGACTCAAGGATATGGGTATTTGTTTCTCTCCGACGCTGCAGTCACACCGGGATTCAGTAAGGGTCCGAGTCCTGCCAACGGTGCCATGATCGAAGACACATGGGTAAATCTTTCGTGGCGTCCCGGAGAATTTGCAGTTTCGCACGATATGTATTTGGGCGATAATTTCGACGATGTGAACAACGGCACCGGCGATACCTTCATAGGCAACCAGGCCGGCACATTCATTGTTGTAGGCTTCCCGGGATTTCCTTATCCGGATGGCCTGGTTCCGGGCACGACCTACTATTGGCGAATTGACGAGGTGAATGCGCCGCCGGATGAGACCGTCTATAAGGGCAAGGTCTGGAGCTTCTCGATTCCACCGAAGACGGCTTACAATCCCGACCCACCCGACGGAGCAGAGTTCGTGGACCCTGGCGCGACCTTTTCCTGGACTGGGGGGTACGGCGCCAAATTGCACACCGTTTATATCGGCACCGATTTCGACAATGTCAACAACACTGCCGGAGGCGCCCCGCAGGGCCCGGCAACCTACAAACCCGCATCCCTTGAGTTGGAGAAGGTTTACTACTGGCGGGTCGATGAGTTCGACGCGCTGGCCACGTATAAGGGTGACATCTGGGCCTTCACAACTCCGGGCGCCGCGGGCAATCCGCAGCCGTCTAACGGTGCGACGGGTGTACAGATGACCGCACAGCTTGGCTGGACACCGGCTACCAACGCAGTCTCGCACGATGTTTACTTTGGCACCGACAAAGATGCGGTGAGAAACGCCACGACTGCTTCGCCCGAATACAAAGGCAACAAAGCAGCGGGCGCTGAGAGTTACGATCCAGGAAAGCTTGCCTGGCACAGCGACTACTATTGGCGCGTGGATGCGGTCTATAATACAGGTAAGGTTAAGGGTCTCGTCTTGAGCTTTACGACGGCCGACTTCATCACTGTAGAAGATTTCGAGTCCTACAACGACATCGACCCGCCGGACCCGGCAAGCAACAGGATATTCGAGGCGTGGATTGACGGCTATGGAACCACGGACAATGGCGCTCTCGTCGGCAATGAAATGCCTCCCTACGCAGAGCAAAGTTTTGTTCACAGCGGCATCCAGTCGATGCCGTATTTCTACGACAACAACCTGAAAACCTCCGAGGCTACGCTGACGCTGGTCTCTCCGCGTGACTGGACCGAGGAAGGCGTTACGAAGCTGTCATTGTGGTTCAGCGGCGCGTCGGCCAACTCTGCCGAGCGGATGTTCATAGCCCTCAACGGCACAGCGGTTGTGTACCATGATGAACCCGCTGTGACGCAGATAGCCCGATGGACCAAATGGGTCATCCCGCTGCAGGCGTTTGCCGACCAGGGTGTTGGCTTGACCAATGTCAATACTGTTACCATTGGCTTCGGCACGAAGAATAGTCCCGCAGCAGGCGGCTCGGGCAAGATGTACTTTGACGACATGAGGCTGATTCGATAGGTTCGTTGAAAGCTAATTGAAGCAGCAAGTAACTGCGCTGCTGAGAAGATAGATTTGCACCAGTTCGGGGTCTATGCTGATTCACTCGGTATAGGCCCCGGTTGTTTTGCTATGGTCAGAAATGCCACTTAAACTTGTATGCCAAGTCCCATTCGACATAACAGTAGAAAATGTCGAACTGCTTTTGGATATGATATCCTCAATTTCAAGCAAAACATCAATTGAAATTCATCCTCTTCTTTGATTGCATGTTGTCTGCATACAAAAGGTGGTAATCCAACTGCCCAAATATGGGGTGAGTAGGACAGAAAAATGACAGGAGTAACAAATCAAAAAATTCAGAGGACAATTTCCGTATGCACTGTCGGATGTGTTTTTGGGCGGTCAGCCAGACGATGGTTTATTCGACACCGAGACCGATTTAAAGAATTTGCCTTGACGAGGAGGTAGCTGATTTGGTATAAATAAACAAGACAAGGTTTGTGATTTGGGTTTTCTGAGTTAATGGCGTTTTGCAGCCTTTCCTGAAGGGAGGAGTTATACGGCCTAAGGGACAGAGCAATAGTGTAAGCTTTCGGCCGCAGTTCAAGGGACTCCTTTCGGAGAATCAGGATTGTTACATTTCAATTTAGATTCTTGCAAGGAAGGAGGTAGAGTCAAGACCTAAAAAGTAGCGTTGATTAAGGACAATGGTGTTTTGGTGCGTGGCTAAAGCACAGTAGTTGTTATTGTAACCTTTTTTATAGGAGGATGTATCATGAGAACTCGAGTTGTATTGTGTGCAGGTATTGTTTTGTGTTTGGCCGGCACACTTGGCGCCCAATCGTCAACGACATGGCTGGAGACGAAAAGCGGCAAATGGAGCGATGCTACTAATTGGTCGGGAGAGACGTTACCCTCGCCCGATATTAAGGCCTTTTTTAATGGCCCTGGTGATTGCATAGTTGATACTGCGGATGCCGGGGCGTGGCAGATAGACCTCGCCGGAGGTCCATTGAAAATAGTCGATGGAGGAAACCTGACGGTCACCGATTGGTTCATACTGGGTTATAACCAAGGCGATGTAGATGATAATGCCGGTCGTGTAGAGGTGTATGATGGCGGGGTGCTGAATAGCATGGTGCGTTTCTATGTGGGCTTCAGGGGCGAAGGGTACCTGAGCGTGTATGAAGGTGGGACGGTCAATATACATACTCAAACCTTCGGGGTCGGTCAGGAGCCTGGGGGTAACGGCGTTGTCACACTGGAAGGCGGCACACTGAACCTCCTCGCGGGGACGAGTGCGCAGAGCCTGAATCTATATACTTCCGAGGCCAGCATAGATTTCCGTGGCGGTGCCATGACACTTCCGGATACGACGCAAAATATAGACCATCTCAACTGGGCTATTAGCGATGGTGTTATCAAGGCCTATGGCGGAATCGGCGAGATTGTTGTGGACCCCAATGAAACGCCGGGCAGGTTAGCGGTAAGGGGCGTTCATCCTCTTAAGCCCTTCCCATCAGATGACGGCGTTTCATCGGCAGGCGAGGTAGAGTTGAGCTGGACTTTGCCGGAACCGTCTGTCCCCGGTCAGCCGGTACCTGTTGACGTTTACTTTACCGACGACCTGCAAGCCCTGGAACTGTTTTACGACCCGGCAGCCATCCAGGTTGTTAACAAGCAGAACGTGACTTCCGTTGTCGTGCAAACTTAACCAAAGACGCGGTACTATTGGGCCGTCGATACCTATGTTGACAGCGATGCCGATCCGGTCATCGGTCCTATCTTTAGCTTCCTGGCAGATAATATGCCTCCCAAAGTGGACGCCGGCGCCGATGTAGTGACCTGGCTGGAAGGGGGTTCCAGGATAGGGAATCTGGACGCGACCATCACTGACGATGGTGCGATAAGTCCCTACACTGTGCAGTGGACGGTGGTTAGTGAACCCAATGAAGGGGTTGCTGTTATAGAGACAGCGACTGCCGAGGATACGAATATTACCTTAGCAGACCTGGGCGAGTATGTCTTGCAGATGGAGGCCTTTGATGGCGAATACTCCGGTTCGGACACGGTCACTATCAACGTATATAACGACAGTTGCCAGGCAGCGCAGTCACTGCCGGACTATGTGCCCCTGGTAGGGGACCTCAACGGGGACTGCCGAGTCGATGAAGCCGATATGGCATTGCTGGAAGAAAACTGGCTGCAGGATAATTCACTGACTGAAGAGTGGTTCAAGGTTGATTAACTGGGGTCACTATCGACTTTAGCTTACCGGGGCGTTTGATATGCGTATCAAACGCCCTGGTTCATATTCTTATGTATCGTAAGGATTTCTCTGTCCGCTTTAGCCGCGAGACTACGAGGTCGTGCCATTCCGCTAAACGCCCTTCAAATTCCGGTGTGGCCGGATGAAACATCGCTGTCAGATGTAAACCTTGTCCATCATTCTTGGGAAGGGTATGCACTGTCGGATGTGATTTTGGGCGGTCAGCCAGGCGATGGTTCTTTCGACACCGAGCCCGATTTAAAGAATTTGCCTTGACGAGGAGGTAGCTGATTTGGTATAAGTAAACAAGACAACGGTGTTTTGGTGTGTGGCCAAAGCACAAAAATCGTTTTTTTAACCTTTTTGTTTGAAGGAGGGCTATCATGTCTAAAAAATTGTTATTTCTAACTTCCCTTGTTACGAAAACTAAACAACGATTTTTAAGGAGAAATACAATGTTTAAGAAAATGACCTGTTTGATTTCTTTTGTCCTGCCGCTGTTTTTGTTCGACAGTGCCTCGGCGATTATATCCTGGGACGACGGCGGGGCCGACCATCTCTGGAGCACAACAGCCAACTGGAGTTCCGATATCGTCCCGACCATCGCCGATAGCGTTTCAATCGATAGTCCGGATGACACACATTGCGAGATCCAGGCTGGTATTACCGCCCAATGCTCTACACTGAGGGTCGGCAATTCCAGCTTCACCACAAACCTGGATATTAGCGGCGGTTCACTTTCGGCAGATGGTGCCTACATCGGTGTGGATAATTCCATCGGCCACGGCATCCTGAATATTAGCGGCGGCTTATTTTCCACCGGGGGATTGCAGATAGGCTGGAGCGGCATCGGTACGCTCAATATGACAGGCGGAACTATCGAGCTAAGCGGCAACCTAGTGATACCCGGCCAGAGCGGCACCGGCTCGGTGAGCCTGCACGGCGGCACTATCAATGCATCCGATCTCCGTTTAACCTCCGCCTCCGGCTCAATGGATATTACCATAGGCACACTGATCCTTGCCGGCGATGATACCACAACAATTCAAACCTACATCGATGACGGCTGGATTACCGCCTATGACGGTAAAGGCGCGCTGCGCCTGGATTATAACGTCACGAATGAAGGCAAAACTACGTTGACGGCTATGTCACTGCTTAATCCGAATCCGGTCGACGGTAGTTCAGTATCACCCGGCGAGGTGGAGCTGAGCTGGACTTTGCCCGACCCGTGTGTGCCCGGTGAGCCGGTACCTGTTGACGTTTACTTTACCGACGACCTGCAAGCCCTGCAACAGTTTACCGACCCGGCAGCCATTCAGATTGTTAGCAAGCAGAACGTGACTTCAGTAGTCGTGCAAACTCAGCCAAAGACATGGTACTATTGGGCCGTCGATACCTATGTTGACAGCGCCGCTGCCTTTCCGGTCGTTGGTCCTATCTTTAGTTTTTTTTCAGATAATATGCCTCCTAAAGTGGACGCCGGCGCGGATGTAGTGACCTGGCTGGAAGGGGGTTCCAGGACCGGGAATCTGGGCGCGACCGTCACCGACGATGGTGCGATAAGCCCCTACACTGTGCAGTGGACGGTGATTAGTGAACCCAGTGAAGGGGCTGGGGTTATAGAGACGGCGACTGCCGAGGATACGAATATTACCTTAGCAGAGCTGGGCGAGTATGTCTTGCAGTTAGAGGCCTTTGATGGTGAATACTCCGGTTCGGACACGGTCACTATCAACGTATATAACGACAGTTGCCAGGCAGCACAGTCACTGCCGGACTATGTGCCATTGGTAGGGGACCTCAACGGGGACTGCCGGGTCGATGAAGCTGATATGGCATTGCTGGAGGAAAACTGGCTGAAGGATAATTCATTGACTGAAGAGTGGTTCAAGGTCGAGTAACGGAGAGAACTATCGAATCGAGCTTACCGGGACATTTGATATGCGTATCAAACGCCGTGGCTCATATTTTTATATATCGTAAGGATTTCTCTGTCCGCTTTAGCCGCGAGAGTACGAGGTCGTGCCATTCAGCTAAACGCCCTTTAAATTCCGGTGTGGCGGGATGGAACGTCGCCGTCAGATGTAAACTTTGTCCATCATTCTTGGGAAGGGTATGCACTGTCGGATGTGCTTTTGAGCGGTCAGCCAGGCGATGGTTCTTTCGACGCCGAGTCCGAAGCCGCCGTGCGGTACCGAGCCGTATTTTCGCAAATCCAGGTACCACTCGTAATTTTCGACAGCCAGGCCCTGTTCGCCGATTCGCGCGACCAGCAAATCGTGGTCGTCTTCTCTCATTGAGCCGCCGATGATTTCACCAAAGCCGGCGGGAGCAAGCAAATCGAAATTCAAAACTACCTTTTCATTGTCCCCGTCGGCCTTCATATAAAATGCCTTGGCCTGTTTGGGATAGTGCGTGACAAAGACCGGTTTGTCGTGCATTTGCGAAATGATGGTTTCATCCGAGCCGCCGAGGTCTTTGCCCCATCGAAATCGGTGAGCCAATTCGGCGTGCTTGGGATTGTTTTCGATTTTTGTATCTGTCTCGGCAAGAGCGGTTCGCAATTCTATTAGCTCAGCGGTGATTTTATCTTTCTGCCATTGTTTTATTTGGCCGGCCTGCTGGGTTTCAAGCTCACCGATTCTGGCTTCCAATTGCTGTTTCTGGTCTTGCAGCTCCTTCAACTGCCCGGCGAGAAAATCACGCGTCTTCCGGCTGGTCAAAATATTAACTACCTCGGTGTAAGTTAATCTATAAAAGGGTGGTTTGATATTTTTGAGTGACGCAATGTCGGCCTCTAATGTTACAAGCTCGTTTTTGTTATTTTGCAGGACCTGGGCGACGATGAAGGATACGAAATTCTCTGCTAATTCGAGCAGGCCGTCAAGGTCGATGAAGGCCACTTCCGGCTCGACCATCCAGAACTCGGTCAGATGCCTTCGGGTCTTGCTCCTTTCCGCTCTGAAGGTCGGCCCAAAGCAATATACCTTGCCGAAGCTCATCGCCGCCGATTCGAGATGCAACTGGCCGGTCTGGGTCAGGTATAGGGGGGAACCGAAATAATCGACTTCAAAGAGTGTTTGTTCTTCTTCACCTGCCGTAGCGGTTAGGATTGGCGTATCTATTAGAATAAAGCCGTTGTCGTTGAAAAATCTGCGGATGGCATCAATAACGGTATGGCGAATCTTTCCGATACACCACTGCCTCTGAGAACGAAAGTGCAGGTGACGGTGCTTGAGGAGAAAATCTATGCCGTGCGATTTCGGCGTGATGGGATAACCATCCGCTGGTGAGATTATTTGTGCATTGGTTACGGCTAATTCGTAGCCGCCGACACTTCTTTCGTCCGCCCGCACGGTACCGGTTATGGTCAGCGATGATTCCTGGCCGAGATGTTTTAATTGCTCAAAAAGCCCATCAGGGACGTTGCCTTTTTCGATGACGCACTGGCAAAGTCCCGTGCCGTCGCGCAGGACTAAAAATTGGACCTTGCCGCTTGAACGGCCCTTGTACAGCCAGCCGGCTAATATAACTTCTTTGTCAACAAAGTTAGATAAATCGCAGATTCGGGTAAAAGAATTTTTCATAAATCCAGTTTCTCCCGTAAGTGACTAAGCAGCTGGTTGGTTGAGACCCTTATCTGGTCCATCGAATCACGCTCGCGGACGGTAACAGTTTTGTCGTCCAATGTCTGGCCATCAACGGTGATGCAGAACGGTGTGCCGGCTTCATCCTGCCTGCGATAACGCCGGCCGACCGCGCCCTTTTGGTCATAAAAGCAGTTGAAATACTTTTTAAGGTCGTTGTAGATATTCTTAGCTATTTCCGGCATACCCTCTTTTTTCACCAGAGGGAAGACAGCGACTTTCACAGGTGCAAGGGCGGGATGAAATCTTAAAAGGTTTCTCGTTTCGCCCCGAACCTCCTCCTCATCGTAAGCATCGACCAAAAAGGCAAGAGCACTTCGGTCGATGCCGGCACTCGGCTCGATCACATAAGGGATGTACCGCTGTTTTTTCTCGTCATCGAAATAAGACAGCGGGCCTTTATTGTAATCCTCGGCTTCTTTGGCCAATTCTATATTCGTCAGCTCCCGGTCGTTTTCATACCATTTATTGAGCGTTCTTATGCCGCGCTGATGCTGCCGCAGGTCGTAGTCCGTGCGGTTGGCGATGCCTTCAAGCTCCTGCCAGTCCCCGCTGCCGAACGGAAACCTGTATTCGACATCCACACAACTTTTGGCGTAATGGGCAAGCTCATCGGCATCGTGCTCGCGGAAGTGCAGATTTTCTTTCTTCAGACCAAGGCCGATATACCAGTCGAAGCGGGCCTGCTTCCAGTGCTCGAACCACTGCTCATCGGTGCCCGGCTCACAGAAAAACTCAAGCTCGGCCTGCTCGAATTCGCGTGTCCGGAAGATAAAGGCCTTGGTCGTCACCTCATTGCGGAAGCTCTTGCCAATCTGGGCGATTCCGAAAGGTATCTTGACCCTGGTGGTATCGAGGACGTTTCTGAAATTGGCAAAGATTCCCTGAGCGGTCTCCGGCCGAAGCTGTATTGTCATCGAGTCATCGACGTTGGCGCCCATCCGTGTCTCGAACATCAGCTTAAAAGGCATCGGCTCGGTAAATTGGCCCACCGTCCCGCAGGCCGGACATACCTTGTTGCTTAAATCCTGTGCCTGGGCCATGGCCGCATCGATATCGATATGCTCGGTATGCTCCTGGGTTTGCTCGGTAACTTTTTCTTTTAGGTGGTCGACGCGGGTTCGGGTATTGCACTTTTTGCATTCGGCTATCAGGTCGGCGAATTTGTCGGCGTGACCGCTCGATTTCCAGACCATCGGGTGCATAAGGATACTGCAATCAAGGCCGACTACATCGTCGCGCATCTGCACGACGCTTTTCCACCACGCTTTTTTGACGTTGTTTTTTAATTCGACGCCGAGCGGCCCATAATCGTAACAGCTTGCTAAGCCGCCGTAAATTTCGCTTGACTGAAATATAAAACCCCTTCGCTTACACAGCGATACAATGTCGTCGAGCTTGGTAATTTTAGCCATATCTTGTCTCCATTATTATCGATTGGGCTTAGAACCTATCCAAATAACCCGCTCTATTGCGGCCGGCTGCAAAGCCCGATGCCTGCGTTGTCGGCCAAAAATGTTCTCAACGTGGAGCAAACCACGCCTCCGAGCCTTTTTGGCCTGCCGCCTTGGCCTCGGACTTTTCGCTCGGCCTCATAACGACCCGGTTATCCGGATAGGCTCTTATTATATAAGCAAAACCTCCGATTACAAGGACTGAAAGCGGCGGTTTGAATATCGAATAACAAACACTGAATATCGAATTATGAAATTAGGGAGCCTAATTTAAATTTTATAGAATTTTATTTGGCATTTTGTGTTTTTATGTTAACATTACTTATAGATGTTAACATAGGTTAACTTACTATATTGTGGTTAACGAATGTGTTTATGAGCTAACCCGATATTATATAAGTACTTACAAGTATTCAGAGGTGGTTTTTATGAAAAAAGATGAATATCTTACAATTCCCCAATTGGCCGAGATTTTAGGCATTAGCAGGATAGCCGTGTACAGGAAGGTCAAAAAAGGCCAGATAAAGGCGGTAAAGATTGGGCGGGCCTTTGCTGTCCCTCAGAAACAAATAGCGGGTATTTTAGGAAAGAGTCTGCGACAGCAAGATAAAAAGGAAATCGACCGAGCCGTAGCAAAAACCGTTAAAGAGTATGGCCAAACACTGAAGCTTTTGGGCAGCGAATAATGAAGACAATAACCATACAGGAGGTTGAGTATATAGCTTTCAAATTGGCCAAGGAGAAATTCTCTTTTGACGAGCCGATTCCGGATTTCTCCACGCGTTTTCCCAACGCCCTGGAGAGCTGCTTAGCCGTTCCTTTTCAGAGGTTCTCAGGCAAGTCTCCATATCCGACTCTTATATCCAAAGCAGCTATGCTCTTTTACCTTCTTATCAAAAATCATCCCTTTCAGAACGGCAATAAACGCATCGCGATGACCACTTTGTTCGTGTTTTTATACAGGAACGGAAAATGGCTCAGGGTCGATACGCAGGAGCTTTACAACTTTACCGTATGGGTCGCCCAAAGCCCACGCACCGTCAGGGAAGAAACCGTCAGCGCCACGCAAAAATTCCTGAAAACACACCTCATAAAGTTCGAAAAATAAACCAACACCAATCATCACCAATAGTCAATATCGTAAATCCGCCGTTTTTGGCGGAATAAATCGAACAGGCCCGGATCCTTCGGCTATGTTCAGGACAATTTTTGGTTTGACGGGTGCTGTAGTTTTAGGTATGATAGAATTTGAATCTTCAGGATTTGTCAGCAGAGATTTATGAACAAGAATATAGTAATAGCGGAAGACAAAATTCGAGAGTTTTGTGAACATCATCACATTCGCAAATTAGCAATTTTCGGTTCGGCCCTGCGGGATGACTTCGGTCCGGAAAGTGACGTGGATGTGTTGGTGGATTTTATGCCGGGTCATACTCCTGGCTTTTTCAAGTTGTTCGAAATGGAAGAAGAGCTATCCGGTTTATTAGGCGGGCACAAGATAGATATGCGCACGCCGGAGGATTTGAGCAGATACTTCCGCGATAAGGTTGTCGCCACGGCACAGGTGCAATATGTCCGAAATTGACAACGTTCGCATTCACCATATTCTTGATGCTGCTCAGGAAGCTATTAGCTTCGTCGAAGGCCGATGCCGTGTGGACCTTGATACCGACAGGAAGCTAAATCTGTCGCTGGTTCGACTGCTTGAAATCATAGGCGAGGCAGCCCGCGGTCTCTCGCAAGAATTCCGTCATGAGCATCCAGAACTGCCGTGGAAAAGTATGGTCGGAATCCGCGACCGACTTGTTCACGGCTATTTTGACATCAACCTTGACGTGGTGTGGGAGACCGTCACTGAAGACCTGCCACCCCTGATTGCCCAATTGGAAAAGTTTGCGCCTAATTAAAACCAACGAAAAATTCCTCAAAAAACACCTCGTAAAGCTCGAAAAATAAACCACAGCCAGTCATCCTAAATAATCAATCGTCAATATCACAACTCTGCCGTCTTTTGGCGGAATAAATTTACTATTCACTATTTGGACAAACGAGAGATATTATTCAATTTTCTGTTTACTGCTGGCGGTAATACTGCATGGCCTCTGGGAGCAATCTCTGGAGATTGCTGATTCTGGTGGAGTCGGCCGGGTGTGTGCTCAATATCTCCGGTGGCTGGGGACCTTGTTTTGCCAGGGCCATCCTCTGCCAAAAGCTCAAGGCCTCGTTGGGATTGTAGCCGGCCATCGCCATAAATATCAGGCCCAGATGGTCTGCCTCGTTCTCGTGGACCCTGCTGTATGGAAGCAACACGCCGAGCTGCGTACCTATGCCGTAGGACTGATTGAATAGATTCTGTGTTTGGGCGGGTCTGTTTGCCAGGGCCTCCGACAAGGCCATTCCTCCTAAATCTACCAGAAGGCCCTGCGTCATTCTTTCGGCGCCGTGCTTTGCAAAAACATGTCCGATTTCATGGCCTATGACCGTTGCCAGGCCGGCCTCCGTCTGGGTTACTTTCAACAAGCCGGTATAGACAACCACCTTTCCGCCCGGCATGGCCCAGGCGTTTACAGCATCATCTTCGATGAGATTAAACTCCCACTGGTATCCTGATAATCGATCTTCTATGCCGTTTTGAATGCAATATTGTTCTACCGCCTTTTGGATTCTGCCCCCGACCCGCTTTACCATCTGGGTTTTGCTGAAATCTTTACTGAGCTTGCTTTGGGTAAGAAATTCGCCGTAGGACTGGAAAGCCATCGAATTTATCATCGAGTCGGGAACGAGATTGAACTGCTTTCTGCCGGTGATTGCGACCTCCGTGCAGCCTAAGAGCAATAACAGAAGACCACACAGAACGACCAGCTTTGATTTTACAGCATGTTTCATAGTACATCCCCCTTTCGTAATAAGGTACAGTAATAATTGTCCCGCATATTTAACTTTATATATTTAACCAGACAGTATCACCCTTTAACAAGCATTTTTTTGTATGTGTTTGATTATTTTTCGTTGATTTCGTTCTTGATTTCGTTAAGCAGATTGATTGCTTCGATGGGGGTGAGATTATTCACGTCAGTGGAGGCCAACTTCTCTAAAACGGATTTGTGTTTCTCAACGAAGAGGGAATCTTTGTCCGGTTGTTTTGTTTTGTGTTTTGAGAGATGTTTGCCGGTAGCCTCTTTTTGGAAAGTGCTTTCGAGCTCTTCTAAGATTTCTTTGCTGCGTTCAAGGATGGTTTTTGGCAGGCCGGCTAATTTGGCGACGTGGATGCCGTAACTTTTGTCGGTTCCGCCGGGCAGAATCTTATGCAAAAATACCACCTCATCCATCCATTCGCGGACAGCCACGTTGCAGTTCTTGAGGTTTGTAAACAGCTCGGCTAATTCGGTCAGTTCGTGATAGTGCGTGGCAAAAAGGGTTCGGCACTTTAGCTTATTTGCGATATGTTCGGTAATCGCCCAGGCTAGAGACAGGCCATCATACGTGCTCGTTCCCCGGCCGACCTCGTCAAGAATGACCAGCGATTTATCGGTGGCGTTGTTGATAATGTTGGCCGTTTCGGTCATCTCGACCATAAATGTTGATTGGCCGCGAACCAATTCATCCGAAGCACCAACGCGGGTAAAGATTCTATCGACCAGACCAATCTCAGCATCTTTAGCGGGGACAAATGAGCCGGCCTGTGCCATCAGGACCAGCAGGGCCACCTGTCTGATATAAGTGCTCTTGCCGCTCATATTGGGGCCTGTGATGATGAGGATATCGCCGGCACTGTTGCCGAGCTCGACGTCGTTCGGCACAAACTCCGGGCCAAGCGTTTCAGCTAAGACCGGATGCTTGCCTTCGTGGATAATAAGCCCGCCGCCGCCGGTTACTTTCGGGCGGATGTAGTTTCGGCGCTTAGCTAAATATGCCAGGGCTGTTAGACAATCGCATTGGGCGATAGTATCGGCAAGCCCCTGCAATCGGCTTACATACTGTGCGGATTGACGGCGGAGCTGGTCAAAGAGCTGCTGCTCCAATTCGAGTGCCTTTTCCTCGGCGCTAAGGGCCTGGGTCTCGTATTCCTTAAGCTGTTCGGTGATGTAGCGCTCGGCGTTTTTGATTGTCTGCTTGCGGACGTAGTCGGCGGGGACCTTATCGGCCGAGGAGTGGTTTACTTCGATATAGTAGCCGAAGACCTTGTTATATCCGATTTTAAGGTTTGCGATGCCGGTCCGCTCGGACTGTTCTTTCTGATAGTTTTTCAGCCAGCTTTGGCCGTCTCTGGAAATTGAGCGCAGACGGTCAAGCTCTTCGGAAAAGCCCGCTTTTATAACGCCACCGTCACGAAGATGCGAAGGAGGTTCCGGCTTGATTGCCGTCTCGAGCAGGTCGGCTAATTCGTCCATACTGTCGCATTGGCCGGCCAATCGCACGAGCAGGTCGGCGCCGAATTGCTGCAGGATTTCTCGCAGTAGGGGTATCTGCCGCAGTGTAGCAGCAAGGGCCACCAAATCTCTCGGAGACGCCCGGAACGTGCTGATGCGAGCGGCGATTCGCTCGGTGTCGGATATATTAGAAAGCAGTCTGCGAACCTCAGCTGATTTGTCATCGACGTCTTTGATTTCTTCGATGGCATCCTGGCGCAGCTCGATAGCACCGAGCTCACACAGTGGCATACACAGCCAGTTCCTAAACATCCTGCCGCCCATACCGGTTATCGTTTCGTCGAGGCAGTCCAGCAGTGAGCCTTTTTTGCTTTCGGTGCGAATGGTCCGCAGGATTTCCAGGCTCCGCAGGCTGGCCGGGTCGATTTGCAGAAAGTTCTGGCGACTGATTTTTTTCAGGTTCCGGATATGGCCAAGCGTGGTCTTTTGTGTCTCGTTGAGGTATTCGATGACAGCACCGGCAGGACAGATAAGACCATCCTCATCGTCGCCGATGCCAAAGCCTTCGAGCGTAGCTGTCCCGAAATGCTTTTGCAGACGCTGCCTCGCCTGATAGGGGTCGAAATACCAGCCGGGACGTTCGGTGACAATGGCGTTGGTCAGTTGCGTGATGTCTCGGACGAGCTTTTTTGTCTCGGCTTCAAATAATTCGCCGCGCCTGTCGGCAAGCAGACACTCGGCCGGTGACAATCGCAGAATCTCATCGAGCAGTTTTTCTTCACCCAGCTCCTGAACAAAAAAGTGCCCGGTCGAAATATCGACCCAGCTTATAGCAGCCTTTTGCTTTGTGCCCAGACTGACGGCGCAAAGAAAATTATCCTCTTTAGCGGTTAGCAGCATATCATCCGTCAGCGTACCGGGTGTAACGATTCGCACGACGTCGCGTTTAACGACGCCCTTTGCGACTTTTGGGTCTTCGACCTGCTCGCAGACTGCGACCTTGTAGCCGGTCTGTAACATTTTTTTCAGATACCCGTCAACAGCGTGATATGGCACGCCGGCCAGCGGGATGGGATTGCTGCCTTTGCTTCGGCTGGTCAAAGTTAAGCCCAGGACCTTTGAGCAGGTCTTGGCATCTTCGTAAAAGGTCTCGTAGAAATCGCCCATGCGAAAAAACAGTATGCAGTCGGGATGTTTTTGCTTGAACTGGTGAAACTGCTTCATCGCAGGCGTTAGTTTTTCAGCATTTACACCCATAGACGTAGATTATACACGAAGCTGACCATTTAACAAACGTAATCGCGATAAAAAGCGGCCTGCAGCGGCTAAACCTGCAAAAAAATATGCAAGATACTGGCAATTTCAGGCCAGATGTATTATTTTACTGAAATAGAAAGCTTGCCACTGTGGCTAAGCGTTCTAAATGCAAACCTCAGTTCAAGAGAGGAGTAAACCATAATGAACCTATCAACAACTGCAAAACTGCCTATGAGTTTAAGAAGCGCTCTTCCGGCCGTGGCAGCTTTTCTTGTTATCTTAGCTGCCGGCGTAGGGGCCCAGCAAAAGCTTGGTGACCTTGTAACAATGGGCGGCTTCGATTGGATGGTTGGTGAATGGGTGGCTACGACCGACCAGGGCGGGAAGATTCATTCTTTCTATAAATGGGAACTGAATAAGAATCTTGTTACTCTGGGCTTTAAGATGGGTGAGTTTGAGGGTCGCGGAATGATCTACTACGTGCCTGGTGAGGATAAGGTGGTTCAGGTCGGCGTAGATAACAGAGGTGGTATAGCCAAAGGTACCTGGGATGCTGATGGTGATAAGGCCGTTGCAAGGATCGAGTACACTCCGGCCGAGGGCGAGATTCGAAGAACGGCTTCCGTTCACTCAAAGGTGGATGCCAATACGATGAAGGTGGAGTTTTACGAGGTGGACAGCGATGGCTGGCTTGCCGAAGAGCCGCGGGGTACGCTTCAGTATAAACGTCAGAAAAAACAGGCCGACAAAAAAGCGGGTAATAAATCCGGGTCAAAGGAAAAGGCTGACTTTATTCCCGTCCAGGAACTTAAAGTGGTGCGCTGATGCCGGGACATCAGTATTCACTTGCAACAACAGTGCCTATACAAGCGGTTCGTAGAATTTTTTTGGCCTTTGGCCGAGGGTGTTTGTTAACGAGCCGAGTTTCTCGATAGTACACTCGATGCGGTCTACCGGCTGTAAGTAATCGCCTGTGGCCAGGCCTACGCCGGACGGTGTGCCGGTGGCGATGACGTCGCCCGGCTCGAGTGTCATTATATGGCTTAAAAACGAGACAATGTCGGCAACCGGATAAATCATCTGCGAGGTATTTGCTTTCTGGCGGACCTGGCCATTGACGGTAAGGGTCATATCCAGATTTTGAACGTCTGCAATTTCGTCGCTGGTCAGCAGGTACGGCCCCATCGGCAAAAATCCGTCTGACCATTTGCCGTTCAGCCAATCGTAGAATTCGTCCCACGGTCGTTCGGCCCTGTTCTTTGTAAAAGTTACGCTGCGGGCTGATATGTCGTTGGCGATAGTGTAGCCGGCTATGTAGTCAAAGGCACTGTCGGCTGTGATGGCCTTGGCTTCTTTGCCGATTACCACCGCAAGCTCAAGCTCATAATCTATATCTTTGCTGTAAGCTGGCCAGGGTATCTGAACATCGGGCCCGATTACCACTGTCGGCGGCATAAGAAACGGCCTGGGCACAGTCGTCAGGCGCGGCGAATCCGAAAGTCCGACCTTGAAACCGCGAGTGACACTGGCCTCCTTGATATGCTCGCTGTAATTGCCTGCCAAAGCGAGCACTTTGCTCGGACGAGGGACAGGTGCAAGAAGTTTTACCGAATCGAGGGGGATTAAATTGTCGGCGCCCCGCCGTTTTGCTTCGTAAAACGAAGAAGCGGGGCCTAAGTCGGCAAGTTTAGCAAGGCAGGCTGGGCCTCTTTGGAGAATTTCTTTGACGCTGCGGGGCGGATTTGAGCCGTCCCAGGCAGACGGGATATCGATTAACCCATCGTCAGTCAGTATCCCGCAGGATATCGATTTATTTTTAGAATATGTAACCAATTTCATTTGTTTAACTTTATAGCCGATTTTTTTCTAATAGTGTATGAACGCTCTGCCTTGACATTTAAGCTTAAATTCCTCCTTTAGTCAAATGAGATACCGTTTTGTGGAGAAAAACCTAAAGTCACTACACCTGGAAACCAGGTTAGAGCTTCATTTGATGTATTAAACTCAATTTTTGAGTATGCAAGAGTAGTGAGTGAGGTGGAGTTTAAAAAGATATAGATTTAACCGTCCCAATAGCTCATTAAAGGTTCCCGGCCTCGAGAAACTTCACAAGATTATACACAACAGAATTGTAAGGGACATCAATGCCGAGCTTGTCTGCTAATTCGATAACAGCGCCGTTCAGGGCGTCAATTTCGGTTCGTTTCCCGGCTTTTATATCCTGAAGCGTGGATGACCTGTGCTGAGCCGTGTCCGGTACAAGCGTGCTGTAGAACACGTCGAGAAAAGCATCAGGCGTCTGAAAATGTGTCTGGTAACCTGCTGAAGCCATAACGGCGAATACTTCTTGAACGATGTGGGCCATGATGCGACGGGTGGACTGGTTCTCGGCCAGAACGCCATACGGAACGTCAAGCAGTGCGCCTAAAGGGTTCAGTGCGCAGTTGTAGAGCATCTTGGCCCAAAGGTATTTTCCTATCTCGTTTGTAACCTCGCAAGGTATTCCGCCCTTTGTTATGGACTCACAGAGGCATTCCATACATGATGAACTAACGCCAAACAGACTACCGACACGAATTGCGTCGGCGTGGACGGTAATAACAACTGTATGCTTATTCGGTCTTTGGAAGCCGGTGATTATTCGTGCATTGTACACTCGCTCTTGTTCGAAGAAGGTTGTGAAGATTTCTGCATTACCCCAGCCGTTCTGACACAAGACAATTTTAGTCTCAGGGCCAAGCAGGCTTTTGTGTTCTGCAAGGTCTCCGGCAGCTCCATAAGAATCAAATGACTTTGTACAAACCAGAATGTAATCGTATTCTTTCTGAGAGAGATCTCTGAGAAAAGTATGGCTGCGAAATCCAGAGGGGTCCGCTTGAAAATCGCCGAAAATACCCGTCCTGTGTAAGCCATGTTCGCGTAAGGATACCACGGTATCGCCTTTGCCTACTAAATCCACCTCGGCTCCCGCTTTCAGCAAACAGCCGGCAAGGCCCAGTCCAACCGCACCAGCACCATATATCAGTATTACCATAGTCATGATTCTACTGAGATTGTTCCTTATTCGCCAGTCTCTTATCAATAAACGATTTGCCGGTGGTAGCCGTCAAGGAACAGATACACACGACGAGTCAGGTTGATAGGAAAAACTATGTTCCTGGATGTGTTTTCCTATATTGAGCGATGAGGTGATTTCGGAGGGTGCAATGTTTTACAATCGAAGCCTATTAGTATTGGTCTGAAAAAAGAGCAATACATCGACGAAAAACTTTTGCTGATTGACCAATTCTGTTTTATGTTTTTATATCCGCACAAGGGATTGTAGATTTATCTTGGCGAGTTTATTAAAAAAGACTTGAACTTGCCGTAGGAAAATTCTTTAATATGGTAAGTGGGTTATCAGGTTATCAGGTTGCAGGAGATCAGGTTATCAAGGCTTGGGAATCGAGTTAGGAATTTAGAAATGACTATAAAAGACATCTGGGCGGAAACAGGTAACTGGCTGCGTTCTCATAAATTATCCAGAGTAAGAAATTCTCAGCCGGACATAGATGACGAGGGTCTGATTAGCCAGGACTCTAAGTCCACAGAGACGGCTGTTGATGATGTCGGGCGAACCGGTCAGCAAAGTGATAAGCTTATTGTAAAAGCGGTTCCGCCGATGGACAAACATGAATCGCTCGAAAAACTGCATCAGGGCTTTAATAAACTCGTTGAGCAATTGCAGGGTATTAACGAGCACTTGAACCGTCAGGTTACTCAGCATGAAGATTTGATGGGCCGAATCGAACAACTGCCCAAGCTGCTCGAAAGTTTTCCTTCTGTTGTAGAAAATCAAAAGCAGATAACAGAGCAGCTTCTCGAGCAGTTGAGAGCAGCCGCTGCGAAGAACCAGCAGTTTTTAGATGCTGTTGAAAAAATCCCTAATGAAACCGCTAAACAGACCGATGCCCTGGTTGATATCGACCATCAGCTTGGCGCCGCAGCCGATACCGATGTGCAGATGGCTGAGAGCTTTAACAAATTTAACCAGACTATGGACAAATTGGACCAGAGCACCATCGCCCAGACGGACAGTATCATGCAGATGAGCCGCACCTTCGCCACCAGCGACAGATACCTGAAATACATCGTGTCCAGACAGAATAAACGCTTTGTCTGGGTATTTATAACTGCTTTAAGCGTATGCGTAGCTGTTATCTTGATTCTGACGGGCATCATTATTTATTTGAGATATTAAGAGTATCTAATAAAAAGACAGGATACTGAAAAAAATTAAGGAGAAATTGTTTAACAGATTTCTCGACTCCGCCCCCGTACTTTCTTGCCTGCACCTGTGTTTGCCTCGACACAGGTGACGCAGGCACAGGTGCGAAAGCAAGAACGGGGGCTGCGCTCGAAATGACAATTGAAGTCAGTTGCTCATCTTGTTTGAGGTTCCAAGAAATTTTTATTTTTGTTTGACCATTGCCGGGTAGTTTGATAGCATTTTTTTGTTCTTTGACAAGAATATAACCTGACTGCAGGTCCTGAAGGTTTGCTTTGGGATAGTCAAATGGGAACACGGTTAAATTCCGTGACGGTCGCGCCGCTGTGAGCGTCTGTTCCGATTGATGAATCGGAAGTCCGAGAGGCATTTTTATCCACTGTCCGGCACTAATTTTTGCATCATTGAGTGTGCTGTAAAAAATTAGTTCCGGATGGGAAGGAGTCTTGAGGTAAGAGGCAAGTCAGAAAACCTGCCTGTAGTTGGTTGCACACTCGTAGGGGAGCCTGTTTCGCCAATCATCAATAAATTTAGTTAAAGCTCAATTTATTGGTGCTGGATTGCGAAATGGGAGCCCTGATGTTCTCGCGAGTTGGAACGTAAGTGCAAGTCCGGGGCCTGAGGCTATTGGCTGGGATTTGGTTTGATATGAATGGGAAAAAACCGTCGTTCCTTTCGTGGGAACGGCGGTTTTTTTATTGGTTTTTACAAACGCCCTCGCGATAAGGGCCAGCAAAAAGGAGGTAAGAAAAGAATGCAGTGGAAAGTTTTTGAAGAGCAGATGGAAATTTTTGGGATTGGAGGGGAGAAAACAATGGCTTCGGGAAGATTGATGAAATTTAGAAATCTGCTCTGTTCATTCGTTGTTTTGACAATAGTAAGTACAGCAAATTCTGATATAGCTACTTTTGACGATTTGAGCTTGCCGGCTGAATCATACTGGAACGGCTCAGATGAGTCGGGCGGTTTTACCAGCGGGGGCGCCTACTTTAGTAATAATTATGATTCTACGTGGGGTTCGTGGGACGGCTTTTCTTACTCGAACATCACCGATACTGCAACAGGCGGGGCGGCTGCTCAGTATAATGCCATTGCCGGAGGAGGGCAGGGCAATTCGACCAACTATGTTATCGGTTATGTCGGCTGGGCTTCGCCGCCGACCATTACGCTGAACACAGCGGCCATTGTTGACGGCTTGTATGTAACAAATAACAACAGCACTTACTACTCGATGCTTAATGGCGATGCCTTCGCTAAAAAGTTCGGCGGTGAGAGCGGCAATGACCAGGACTGGTTCATGCTGACTATTACAGGCAAAGATGTTGACGGCATTGTGACCGGCATGGTTGATTTCTACTTGGCTGATTACCGGTTCGCCGACAATGACGCCGATTACATCGTGAACACCTGGCAGTTTGTTGATTTGACTTCATTGGGCGCAGTAAAGAGCCTCAAGTTTGGCTTGAGCTCCAGCGATGTCGGTGATTGGGGTATGAATACGCCGGCTTATTTTGCGCTCGATACCCTCGTGGGTGAGTCGGCGTTTGTATATTCCCAGCCTTATACCGAAGCGGGTATAAACGGATACATAAACCCCGACAATCACTGGCGGCATGCCAGTCCGCAGGACCCCAGCGCGGTTATCAACCCAGTATTTCGGGGCTGGGCCACGGAGGTAGTAAGCTACAAGCAGACGCCGGGAGTGGACCCTCGGTGGTCTGAGCCGAATAAGGCCTTAGGGCCGGCAACGGGTAAGGGAGATGAGGACATCTTTAGTCTGGGCGATCTCAGTATAGAGCAAATCGAGCAAGGTGCGCTCCCCGGTCAAATAACTTTAATGTTTGGCGAAGCGATTCGCAACGGGGGGGGGTACGATTTTGCAGTCTTTGAGAATGGTCTGCTCTCTGAGTTCACGACGCCGGCCGGCTCTGCTGCGGGACAGATGTTCGCCGAATTAGCCTATGTGGAGGTCTCTTCCAATGGTGAGGATTTCGTCAGGTTTCCTGCGGTCTCTTTGACGGCGGAACCTGTAGGTTTGTTCGGGACCATCGAGATTAGTAATGTCTATAATCTCGCCGGTAAGCATCCGAATTCGGGGCGCACGTGTACGGGAACGGGCTTTGATTTGCAGGAGATAGCCAAGGAACCCGGTGTCATATCAGGCCTGGTTGATATAAATGACATAAGGTATGTGCGAATAGTTGATATACCCGGTACCGGCGATTTCTACGATGAAGCTGTGAGACACATCGACCCGGGTACCTGGCCTGCCTGGGACTGCTATGCAAATAATCAACCGATTTATGATGCGTGGGATACATCGTTAGTGCCACTGCATCCTTCGGGCGGATTTGATTTAGAGGCGATAGGTATTCTGAAAGAGCAAAAGTATGGTTCTGATATTGATTTGAACGGCGTGGTTGATATGTATGATTTTGCCCTGTTTGCCTCGGCGTGGCAGAGCCATTTTGGCCAGGCTGATTGGATAGCAAGATGCGATTTGGCCAAGCCCAAAGATTTAATCATTGACACTTTTGACCTTGCTGTTTTCGCCGGGCAATGGCTCGGAACAGAAGAATGGCGTTATTGATGATATGTTTGATTTGAATAAAACTATACGTAACCAAAAACGAAAAGCTTTTACTTTGGCTGAGATATTGGTGGTGATCTCTGTGATTGCCTTGCTAACGGCCATATTGGTGCCGGCGTTGGCAGCGGCAAGGTCACGGACGCAGGCTTTGGTCTGCAAATCCAATCTTCGCCAGCTTCTGATAGCAAGTATCGGCTATGCTACTGAAAATGATGATTTTTGTGTTCCGGCTGCGAGCGATATGTGGGACAGCGCCGGCTTGCATCGCTGGCACGGTGTAAGGGATGCTATTGATGAACCATTTAATGCGGGCAGAGGCCTTCTTGTTGGGTATCTCGCTGAAGGCCGGGTCAAGGAATGTCCGGCAAAAGTGGGGTTCGTAAAAGGAGAGGATTGGAGTGCAAACTTTGAACAGGGCTGCGGTGGTTACGGTTACAATATGACTTATATCGGCAGTCGTATCTGGCAATACGGTATCAACGGCGTGCAAGACTGGAAAGGTGCCTATGCCCGGACGACCCGTATGACGGAGATCGCCGGGCCGGGTGAGACGTTGATGTTTGCGGATACAGCAATGTCTAATGATGGAATATCTCTGATTGAATACTCTTTTGCTGAGCCGCCTTTTACTGTTAGCAACGGTCTGGCCGTGACGAGCTTTTACATGTCACCATCTATTCATTTCAGGCACAGGGGCCTTGCAAATATCGGCTGGGCCGACGGTCACATTGAGACGCGCCGGATAGCGAAGTTAGACAACAAAAATGTGTATGGCGTTGATTCTTCCGAAATGAAATTGGGGTGGTTCGAGCCTATAAATAACACGCCGTTTGACCTTGAATAAAAGGCACAAAATCTAACACGAAATATACAATTCAATGTGGATACATACGCTTGCCCTGTTGGAAGGGGTCTTTGACTAACAGGCGTATCGCAGTTCCACCCATGTCGTAATCCATAATCAATTATCATTTTAAAGGGGCCTATACCGAATTGGTATAGGCCCCGAATCGACGCAAATCTGTTAAATCAACCGTGTAATTTTAATTGCCACTAAAATCCAGGCTTACAGTGCCGGCTCTGCCGGTCGATACAGACGAATATCATCAAAGTACATCATACCCGAACCGCCGGCTAATGGATTGTTCTTGTCGCCAAAACCAATAGCAATAGTATTGACATTGGCTAAGTTCACGCCCTGATCTGCAAATGCCTGCAGGTCAATATTCCATTGGGTCCAGGTATCTATCTGTGCCGCGCTGGGATTATCGTGAGTGACTACTGCACTGCCATTGAGAGCAACATACATTGGCTCAGCAGCATTGTCCGAATTGCCTCTGAACCAGATTGACAGCACTCCTACACCCCCCTCGGTCCAGTCACGCGGATAGGTCAGCGTCTTCTCCACCTCTGAATACCTGAGGATGCTGTTGTCGTACCAGAATGGCATCGATTGGTTGCCTCCGTGAACGATAGTTTCCTCGGTAAAAGAAGCAGTGCTTTCGTCACCTACAGCAGAGCCGGTTCCATTACCGGGATAGGCTGGTTCATTATCGTGCGCGGCATAGCCAAGCCCGTCTTTCCAGGTGTACCATATCTGGTTGTCCCCGGTATCGTAGTCCTCGAAATCGTCCACGACAAGGAAGCCGGCTGTCGTGAAGCTCCAGAGGATGCCTGGCCATGGACTGTCGGGATTGACGTCATTGACCTCATCAATACGCCAATAGTAGGTGACACTCAACTCGAGTTTTCCCGGGTCATAGCTCTCAGCACCAAGGTCCCTGGTGCCTTTATACTCCGGTGAGACGGTATCGGCATTTTTCACGGCACCTTTATCAGTGCCAAAGTATAACTGATGCGAAGCAGCAAAGACACTCGGCAACCAGGTAATAATCTGTGTCTGCTTTACACCCACAGCGCCATTAGCCGGGTTGGGGCTCCCGACGGCACCCTCAGTAGCAAAGCTCCATACATTGCCTTTATGCGTCTCGATAATATCAAACTCATCGGCACGCCAATAGTAAGTCTCAGCCAATTTAAGCGGGCCTGGAGTATAGGTCGTAGTTCCTTGAGGAAGACCCCCAGCGGCATTGTTCACATCGTCAAAGTTGTCGCCGAAGTAAACATAGTGCAATTTCGAACCGAAACCTGCCGTCCACCTCAGAGTTACATCCGGATCTACCTGCTCGGCCCCATCAGCCGGGGCGGGTGCATAAGCGGTCTTGGGTGGAATACTAAAGCTCCAGACAGGGCCTCTCCAGGGACTATTTGGTTCCAGATCATTGACCTCGTCGATTCGCCAGTAGTAAGTCATGCCTGGAATCAAGCCCTCCGGATAGGGAAATCCGGGAAAGCCGGCAACAAAATAATTCGAGGCCTGGTTGCCTCGAAACGCCTCGGCCGCGCCGTCGTTCACATCGTTAAAAATGTCACCAAAATACACATCGTGCGAGACGGCAGAAGTTCCCGGCTTCCAGGAAATGGTCACCCATGTATCCTCATGAATAGCACCATCAGCCGGATCGGGACTAAAGGCAGTTGGAAATATACCTAACATAATAGTCTGAATCTCAAGCGGTGTCAGGGCATGGTTGTAGATCCGCACCTCATCTATGCTACCGACAAAGGTTTCGTTGTTGGTAGAATCAACGCAACCAATCGTCACCGGGGTTTCGTTCGCGGTATCTCTAAAAGTAACATTCCCCGTCGAAACTTCCTCGCCATTGATATACTGTACCGCGGCACCATCATCCCAAGTCAGGGCTACGTGAGTCCACTCATTCGCATAGGGGGCGAGAATCCCGTTACCCCACCACAAACCCGTGCCCCCTCCACTATAATCGGCTCGAAACACAAGATCACCGGCTGGCGTAGTCTCCCAGAACCACTTGATAGTGTCGCCAGTAGTAGTCCAGCCGAGACGTTTGCCGATAATGCCCTGGTGCTCGATACTATGCCCCTGGCCCTCCCAGTTGATCCAGGCGGCCAGTGTCATGGCATTGTTTTCGGCCGAGGGATCGAGGGGGCCAATCACGACTCTTTCGCCGGCCGTGTCAAAACGCACAGCACCGCCTGTATAGCCGGGCACCCACTCTATGTTACCATTAAACGTTCCATCATTCCCGTTTCCCGTGATGTCGGCGGTCTCGGTTCCCTGGCCTTCATCGAATGGCCAATAGCCAATCAATTCCGCTAGAGCTGCATCTGTGCAGATGCCTAAGACCAACAACATGGCAACAAACCATTTCATTTTTCGAAACATAATAGTCCTCCTACAAATAAAACAATTGATAATGCTTCTCCCTCCCCTACATTTGTGCATACCTGCCCGGGATAGATTCAATCGCGACCTGACACCACCTCCTTCCTTTCCGTCGTGGCTCGGCCATGCCGAGACAGGCAAAATCTCAATATGAGCCGTTAATTAAAACGTTAAATTTTTCAGCTTGAAGAGTGTAAAGTTCCAATTACGACCCTGTACGTTCTAAGCTAACTCAACTGAAAAAACAGGAATTCAGCCTCTGTGGAGACCTAAATCCCCATGTTTAATCAATTTATTTATAACAAATAAACGGCCTTCCCGTCAAGGAAAATCTCTCAAATTATTGCATCCCTTCTCAATAACTTCAAATAGAACGGAAAATTCATTCTTCGCTGAGTAATAAGTACTTCGCAGAGCAATACAATCTCGAAAATAATCAATTAAAAGGGGCCTATACCGAATCAATCGGTATAGGCCCCGAACTAATACAACACCTGACGTCCTTCTCACTAAACTTGTCCTGAGTAAGGTCGAAGGAGTGGGAATCTAATTAGCCTCACATCAATTTCCTAAATCAAGTGGGACATAGTCGCCTTCGTAAAATCTTACATCATCTATCCAGAAATCACCAGGTGCATAAGCTATGTGGAATGTGATGCAACCCGGACTGACGTCCGCATCAAAAACAGGAGTTGTTACGCTGTACTCTGCCCATTGGTCGGTCATGGTGAAGGACTGCTCACCATATCCCGACCATGGGTCTTCTGCCAG
>Ga0315548_1000840_pt1 | contig 27726 bp, 30 predicted proteins | sample SalMarSW160110MG_2_FD_202540 | JGI IMG/M metagenome (GOLD analysis project Ga0315548, IMG submission 202540) | Salt marsh sediment microbial communities from the Plum Island Ecosystem LTER, Massachusetts, United States - Salt Marsh Sediment SW1601-110 ... | reverse complement strand
GAGCATATTTTCAGGGTCGGTATCAACCTTAATCAGCGGGATAAACAAACCAAGCCCAACAGTGAACAGAACCATCAAGACTGTAACAAGCTTGTAACGCCGCGTTGCAAAATCGGCAATCGAGCTTTTAATTTCTGCCATAAAATCCCTTTCTGCGAAGAACTACCCCTGAAATTCTGCTCATCCATATTTATTTCCTTTTATTTTCGCAATGCTCATACATACAATGCAAAAGCCTGATTACATTTTTGTTTTCTATCCGGTAATAGACCTTAGCGCCGTCTTTTCTGCAGGCCAGCACTCCTTTGTCCTTCATCATATTCAACTGCTGACTTGTTATTGACTGTTTGCCGCCTACAGCCTTGACGATTTCACTGACGCATCTTTCGCCCTTTTCCAATATCTCGATAATCTGCAGCCGGACAGGATGAGCCGTTGCTTTTAAGACTTCGGCTATATGCTCTGCCTGTTTCGCATCCATAGTCAGCCCCCACTTTCTGCAAGAGCTTTATCGAGCGCCTGCTCGTATTGTTCCTGCTTCCGCAATCCCACAAGCCTTTCAATCTCCCTTCCGTCCCTGATAATAACAACTGTTGGAATTCCTTCAATTTTAAACTCAGCCGCCTTATTTGACAACTGCCTCACATTAACTTTACATACTGTTGCCTTGCCCTCAAACTTTTTAGCAACAGCCTCAATTACCGGCTCAAGGACTTTGCACGGAGAACACCACTCTCCATAGAAGTCAAGCAGGTAAACTCCCTTTGACTGCATTATTTTTTCAAACGCCGTTTCACTTCCGATATTGATTTGCATTTTCGTATTCTCCATAGAATTTGTTTTTGAATTTTCCTTCATAAAGTCTTTTGATGTGCCGGACATCACTGCAATGATACCGCCCAGAACCGCTCCGTAAATTGCACCACGAAACGGATTGGCTGTCAACGGGCAGGTTCCTGTTGAGCACTGTCCCCAATAACCAACAACTGCCCCAATAGCTGCGCCTATCAGCAATCCGGCCAATATTTTAATTGCCATAATAAAACCTTTCAAAATATATTATCATATCGTAATATTGTAATATACTAATACAACCGAATTTTGTTCAAAGATAAAATAATATTTCAAAAAATCGGTTAAATCTCAACCTCTAAATGCCAAAACCGCGGTATTTTTGTAACTGCCTTCAAACATGACTACAAATTAGCCATACCGGATTTGAACTTATGAACAGGTCAACATCTCAGCAGGTACTTGAAAAGATTATCGCCTATTTTAATTCTCGCAATACGGAAAAAGCCGTCAGTATAACACTGAGTTGCCTTGAATATTTTTTATACACAAAATTAAGTCACTAATATATTCAGTCGATACAGATATTTTGTGGAACAACGAAAACATTCCACACACTTTTAAAAATATCTTAGGAAGGTGCAATGCCAACAAAACTCGATATTACCAATGGAAACAAAAACATAATTTTAGCAGTCAAAGATACCGATTCAATAGCTGTCACCACCCAGCAGATGTGGGACAACAAAATCGGATGTCTGCTTGTAAACAGCGAAGAAGGCAAACTTATCGGAATCGTTACAGAACGCGACATTGTCAGAGCCACAGCCGAAGAGATGGACCTGAGGAAAACTGCCGTCGCAGATATTATGACAAAAAAGGTCATTTCCTGCCCTCCAGACACTACACCGAGAAAAGCAAGGGAAATCATGGTCGCAAATCACATCCGACATCTGCCTATCGCCGACGGTGATATCGCTATGGGTATGTTCTCTATTCGCGATGTCACGCATCATCAGATACTCGAAGACCGAATGGCCGCCCAGAAAGTATTAATGATGTCCGCATGTCTGAAAAGTATCGACCTGGAGCAGGTAATCGAAAACATCACAACCGAAGTACCCAAACTCTTCGAAGCACAAAGGTGTGTTTTATATCTGTCTGCCAAGCCTTCGGCCCTAAGAACAGAACCATTTATCAGCTGCAATAACTGCCCCTGCAAACAGGAACATCTCGAAAAGCAATTAAACAAAATCGAATCGATTGATGAAGGTGTATTCCTTCAGAATGACACAGCTCAAAACTGCTGCAGCGAAGGCACAAAATATCCCCGCCTGATGATTCCACTTTCAATTGCAGACGAGAAAGAAACTGAAAATAAAAAAGGCCAGCATCAAGGCTATTTGTGTGTGTGCGGCCTGGATGAGCTCAAGACGATAGATAAAGACTTCTTCAATTACCAGGTAAAATTAGTCAGGGAAACACTTATTGCACATCTAACAAACGCCTGGCAATATTACAACGCACAAACGGCTTCGCTGGTCGATGGATTGACAAAAACCGGCTCGAGAAGATTCTTCGAGGACAAACTGCACGATGAGTGCGTCAGAGCACAGCGTTACAACCGTCCTTTTTCCACGGCAATTATAGACATAGATAATTTCAAAACCATAAACGATACGCTCGGACACGCCGCCGGTGACGAAGCCCTGAAAAAAGTGGCCGACTGTATGAACAAAAATAAAAGAGCTTTAGACATAATGGCCCGCTACGGAGGCGATGAATTCGCAATAATTATGCCTGAAACAACAGCCAAAGATGCCGCTAAAGTGATGGAAAGAATCAGGACTAAAGTGCCCCAAATCGAAAACAACCACATAACTATTAGCTGTGGTATAACCGAAAGACTGCCACAGGATGAAGATTCAGGCAGGCAGCTAATGCAAAGAGCCGACCTGGCACTTTACGAAGCGAAACGAGGAGGCCGAAACTGCATAAAAATATGGGACAAAACTCTCTCGAAGCTCCATGACACGAATAACATCGAGACCGGAAAATGCGAGCAGCTACAAGAAAGTACCGCCGGATAATGATAAAGAAATCAAAAAAATCTCAGCCATAGGTCTTCCCGTTCTGGTCAACATAAATCGTACCTTTAGACTGCTTGATAATCTTAACCGCCTTCGGCACATCTTGAAGACTCGGTACCGTGAACATATTATGACATTTTTTACAGCGCAGCCTCTTGTCTGCAGCCTCTTCTTCAAGCAGCCAGCCGCTGCCGCATCGGGGACATTGTGCAATAATCTGCATCTGTAAAACCCTCAAGAAGTAATAAGACTTCCGCGAAACGAAATTATTCTATTATAACTGCCCAGCCCGGCAAAGGAAAAGTTTTATCCTTGCACCCTATAATATAAAAATTCCAGCTTCTAAAACTTCCAGATAATCAAAAGGCAACTATATGCATATTGACTTATCTTTTCGATTCTGCTATCATAATAGAAAGCAAGTATATGGGGGATTATACTTAGAGATGGTCAAAAAAATACAATGCCGCGTAATTGCATCTGCTGTTTTAGGCAACGATAATGTTGTCAACAATGAAATCTCAATAGAAGATAATCCCAAAGTTAACAACTTTCCAGAATCTTTCCACTCCGAAATATTTACCTATGCAAATCGTTCAGGCACGATACGAATAAATTACGATAACGGTCAAACCGTAGGGCTGCTGGACTTGCTCTTCTAAAATATAACTCAAACAGAGGCTCATACCAAATCTTTAAGATGATGCCTCAGATAGTAGCGTATCTGAGAAAGCACCAGAGCACTTAACATTACTGTAACAAAGACGTCTGGTGTTATTCCATTGATTACAACTGCCAATGCCGTTCCAACAGCAGGTGGATGTTCTACATCAAGAGCAACCATAATGAAAATCGACACTCCCGCAGCCAGAGGATAACTTATGTACAACGGCAGGCCGAAAAAGTAAAACAAAGCCGCCGAACCTATACCAACCAGATGGCCGCCGACCACGTTCCTGGTTTTAGCAGAAACCTCCTGCGGCATCGCAAAAACTATAAAAGACGTCGCCCCCATCGCACTGATTAAGACTACTCTTGTATCCCCTAACAAAAAGACAAGGATAAAAATTGCAACAACGGCCAGAAAACTCTGAAGAATATAATAAAACCAGAGCTTTTTGAATTTAACTCCGATTGAGTTTTCGTCCACTCTGTCAGCTGAATTCCCGGCCATTTTTTTATCCCCCATTATAACCTTAATCAAAAACAGGCTGAATTAAAAATGGCGAGGACTCAGTCTGATTGCTAACAACCGAATGCTTCCTCGCCTGTTTCCCAAATCCTTTTAATTTCGCAATGACCTTCCTTAGTCCAAAATATGATTTACAATAATTTTCCTCAACAGCTCATATACCGGAATCAATTATGTTTTCCGCAGCCCGGCGGGCATTATCCGCACTATCAAGCTGGCCCGATAACAAAAGCTTCTGTGCACGTTCAACAGCTCCCGCTTCCTCCGGTTTTGTTTCAATTGCCTTATTAATCAGAGCTGCCCAATCAACCTCAAAAGATACATTCATCTCGCTATCAGAAGGCGATTGCTTTTTATCCGGTCCTTGGAGTCCCGATTTCTCAACAAATCCCGGCATTTGCTCGTTGTTTACTTTCCCTATCATTAACACAAAATCCTTCTAAAAATGTTCTTCCATAGCATATTTTCGCTGATTTTTTTTAAAACTTTAATCTTTTTAACAAAATTTCAATTTTTTTTTAAAGTCAAAGCCTTTACCAAACGATAAAAACAAGCTGCCTTTTCATTCCGAGCTATAAAGTTGACGCAACCTCGTAAGTTACAAATTTAAGAAACTCAATCGAGCTCACAGTCACAAGCTCTTCCCGCAACGGCCCGAAGCCGTTCCGTTTTTCCTTATCGAAATACCTTTCTATGCGATATTGGGTCTTCCTATCGGCACTGTCCCAGACCTGTTCAAGACCCCATAGCAACTGGCCGTCGGTCAAATCCACTATTTTCAGCCTGAGGGCGATACTCATATGCGGATACGGCTTATACTTCGTAACTGTGCCTACAAGTATCGCATTGCATTTTAACGACTTTCGGATAGCCGCTAATTGTTCAAGGCTGTAGGAACCCTCGCCTGGAAGTTGTAAACTGCGCCAGGAGTCATCGCTTTTATGTATAATACTGAGACCAAAAATCTGCCGCTTCTGAAGCTGTTCATAAAGCGATTCAGTTATATCGCCCGAAATCTCCGGATAATCCGATTCATTTTCCAGCTCAACTATGGCAACCCTGCCAACCGAAGATAAATCCTTGTTCTCGGTCAGATAGTAATAATTGGCTGATGACAAGGAATCGCTGCGCAGGCTGATCCTATAGCAGCCGGAAATAAAAACCGCTGATAACACAAATATCACTTTTAGTTTATTCATTTTTCCCCGCCTGAAAATTTATCTGTCCGGCTTTCCAATTTACTATTATCATCTGCGCCGAGTGCATACTGAACATTGCCCGCGTCCGGCTCAGCGGCAGATTTTACCTCTCCGCCAAGAAGCTCAAGAATTTTAAGCAGCGCCTTGAGCTGTTCCGAATCAGCCTGTCTCATCTCACTGCGAAAACCGAGAACATCCGTTTTCCAGTTATTCAGTTCAACCCGCATTTCCATTAAAAGCTCATTCGCCTCGTTTAATTCCTTTTCTGTCTGTTGCAGTTGTGACTCGAGCGAAACATTCTTCTGTTTTAGCTGTTTGCTTTCAGCCGATAAACTCTCGTTATTATACCTCAGCTCTGTTACCTGCCTGGAAAGCTCGGCATATTTGCCCGACAATTCGATTGCAGATTCGACAGCCGTTGGCGTGCTCTCCACCGGCTCGACGAATCTTTTCGCCATATCTTTGGGCTCTACCGGCGGCTCCGAGGGCTCCAATACCACTACAGGCATATGTCTGTCTAAAAAACCACAGCCGGTAAAAAACGGCAAAACAAACAGAGGCAAAACCATTAAAAACAAAATTTTTCTGTCAGCCTTCATATTTTCCCCTTTCTTTTTTCAATCATTCTATGTATTTGCATATTGGCATTTTATATGGCTCTTTCTGCCGCAACTGCAGGTTACTTCTATCACCGCAAACTCAGAGCTATTTTCCACAATCTTTGCCTGCGGTGCACCCGCAACAGCAGCTCTGCCCTGCTGCATATTTGTCCCGCTGCCGGCAACATCCAAATGCCTTTGTCCCTCAACTGTAACCGCATCTTTCTTTAGAACTCTGCTCACTTTCTCTGCCATATCTTCCTGTCCCTTTCTGCAATCAGGCACGATAATCTACTTTGTGCTCATCGTGTTGATTTTCAACATTCCCTTCGAAGCTTTCTTCCTCTTCTCTTTCGTCCGGCTCATCATTTTGTTCCTCTCTTTTTTCTTCGCCAAGCGGATGTCTGCGTTTTCTTTCTTCACGTCGTCTTGCCGGCTTCAAAGACGAAATATTTTGCGAGCCCTCTACAGGCCTGATTATGTTATAATCATTATCCGCCATAGTCTTCCTTACTCAATCTCAGCGACAGATTAAACAAAGCGGCTGCGTGTATCTGGCTGACTCTCGGCTCGGAAATTTCAAGCACATCCGCAATCTGTTTCATTGTCAGCTCCTGCTGATAATAAAGTAAAACCACCTGCCTTTGCTTCTCGCTCAACTGCCGTATCGCCTGCGCAAGCTCATCCACCAGCTCAGCTTTTTCCATTCGCTCACCGGGTTTCGTCGCATCAGAAGATTCCAGAAATTCTCCACCGCCCGGCACACCGCTCATAAATCCTTCTATCGATAAAAAATGCTGTGTCCGGGCATTGGCAAATGTCTCGTAAAGCTCCTCAACACTTATACCAATCCTGCCGGCCAGTTCCGAATCCGTCGGAAATCTGCCCGTATCTCTGTAAATCTCCTGGCTTATCTTCTTTGTTTTACGCACCTGCTCGTTCACATTAGTCGGAAGCAAAGACAAACTTCTCAGCTCATCCAGAATAGCACCCTTGACTCGCGTATAGGCATAGGTCTTGAACTCAGCCCCGAAAGAGGCGTCATAATCACGAGCAGCCTTAACCAGCCCGATTGTTCCTGCTGAAACCAAATCTTCGTATGCAACTGACGGCTTCAGATACGTAACAACTCTCTGAGCAATTTTATGAACCATAGGCAAAAACTGCACAATCTGCGCCTCGTCTATGGCCTGTTTCTTCTGGCCCAGATATGCACGCTTTGCAACCGCCTTGAGATGCTGCTTCTCTTTTTCAACATCTTCTGATTGCTGTTTCAATCCCGCCTCGCGGCGAGGCTGCGGGTGTTTTTTTGTATCAAGCGGCATAGTTGTTTTCTTTTTCCTTCTCCATCTGTTTTTTAATCATAGCGTTAATCAAAACAGCGTTTACGATTTTCACCGTTACCTTTGCCATCACATATCCAATCACTGCACCCAGCACGGCCCTTTTACAGCAGGTCAGCGGCTCAACTCCCACAGCTGCTGCGACTACCGCTGTTATGAAAAAGGCAGCAACCGCAATCTTCATCGCAATCGCATGCTCATGCAAAGGCATATTAATCTGTCCCTTTCCATATTTACACTACAGCTTATACATTATTCTTAACACCGCTGCCCTCGAGCTCTTTTATCTCAGCCGCATCAATTTCAGCATTCTGAGAGGTTACTGTTTCGACAGGCTCGATTTCCGTTCCAAGCACAATCTCATCGTAGGCAACTACCGGCAGCATCGGTATGGTTCTTACCAGCAGCGAAGCTAATGCAGCCCGCAGTCTCGAATCGCACAACAGGATTATTTTATCAATGCCGTCATCCATTGCCTTTTTCCAGGCCTGTGCGATTTTCCTGCTTATCTGAACAGCAATTTCCGTCGGCAGTGAGAGGTTTATTTCATCGCCCTGCTGCTTGATTGTCGAAACCATTTGATTTTCAAGTACAGGCTCGAGAGTAATAGCAGAAATCTTTCCATTCTCGCCTCTATACTGCTGTGTTATGGTCCTGCTCAATGATTTTCTTACCAGTTCCGTCAAAGCTTTGGTGTTCTTTGTTCTGCCGGCATGCTCAGCCAGCGTCTCAAGTATTGTTGTCATCTCTCTTATAGGTATCTGGTCTCGCAAAAGATTCCTGAGTACCCTGTGCAGCACTCCAATGGGGACTAATTCTCCGACAACATCTCCGACAAGTGACGGCTGTTTACCGCGCAGCCGTTCGAGCAAAAGCTGAACATCCTCTCGCGTCAGCAGCTCATCGGCATATCTTTTTAATGTTTCGGATAAATGAGTAATAAAAACCGACTCCGGGTCGATAACAGTATATCCGTTTAATTCTGCTGTCTCCTTGTCATCCCGCTTTATCCATAATGCCGGCAGACCGTAAACAGGCTCTTTTGTCTCGATGCCCTTAATCTTGTTCTGAACCGACCCCGAATCCATAGCAAGAAACATATCAGGCTCAAGATGTCCGCGTGCCACAGGCAAATCAGCAAGTTTAATCTCATAAGCGCCGGCCTCGAGAGTAATATTATCACGCACGCGAACCAGAGGAATAATAATACCGTACTGCTGGGCGAAGCGCCTGCGCAAAGCACCGATACGTTCGAAAATCGTGCTGTTCTTGCGAGGGTCAACCATCGATATCAATTTCACCCCCACGTTAACCGAAATCCGGTCGATATCTAACAGATTTTCAATAGGCTCTTTTTCGGCTTTGGCCTCGGGACCGAGCTCTCTGCCTTTTTTCTCAGTCCCCTGCCCTGACTGGCTAACGACTCTTCCGGCAATAAACGCTCCCGCACCCAAGAGCAAAAACGGCAGCGGCGGCAGACCCGGAATAAATGCAAGCGAGGCAACTATTAACGAAGTCATCACCAAAGGCTTCGAAGTCCTCAGGAATTGTTTTGAAAGGTCCTGACCTATATCATACTGTGAGGAAATCTTGGTAACCAGAAAACCGGAACTGATTGAAATAATCAACGAAGGTATCTGGCTTACAAGACCGTCCCCGATGGAAAGAATCGAATATGTTTTAATTGCATTGCCGATTGTCATCCCGTGCGAATAGCCCATAGCTATTCCGCCGACTATATTGATTACGGTTATTACCAAACCCGCCTTGGCATCGCCCCGAATGAATTTGCTGGCACCATCCATAGCACCGTAAAATTCGCTTTCCTTGACGATTTTGCTTCTGCGCTCGTTCGCCTCGGTCTCGGTTATCGTGCCCGCATTGAGGTCCGCATCGATAGCCATTTGTTTGCCCGGCATAGCGTCCAGAGTAAACCTCGCAGCGACCTCACTTATACGCTCGGCACCCTTTGTGATGACTATGAACTGCACAACTACGAGAATAAGAAATATTACAAGGCCGACCACGACACTATTGCCCGCAACAAGAGAGCCGAAAGTCTGGATAATCTTGCCCGCGTTTGCATTCAATAGAATCAGTCTCGTCGATGCAACATTAAGCGAAAGCCTAAACAAAGTCACGAAAAGCAGCAGTGACGGAAACGAGGACAGCTCGAGTGCCTCCTTCGATGAAAGTGTCACAATCAAAACTGTCAAGGACAAAGAAATACTGCAGGCGAGAAGCATATCGAGTATCGGCGTGGGAAGAGGGATTAAAAGTGTGGCAAGAATAGTTGCCATCCCGCCCACGAGGATAACATTGCTGTGAGACAGTATCGCCGGACCTCTCGTATTTGCTCTTAAATCCTGCATTCTGTTTTAGGCCCTTTATTTTTTCTCACCGGAGCCGCCCGCTGACAAAATCTGCTTTATTCTTACAGCGAATCTGTCATTGACGACTACTACATCACCGGTTGCAAACCTGACATCTTTAAGGTATAAATCCACCGGTGCGTCAACGGGCTTGTCAAGTTTAAGCACGGCTCCCGGCCCTAATTGTAAAAGCCGGCGAACCGTCAAATCCGTCTGGCCGATGGTTATCGTCACCGGAACACTCATATCAAGCAATATGTCAATGCTGCCGCCGCCGGCAGCGCCGGCCGTTTCTCTCGCCTCGGAAAGCTCAACAGACTGCGCCTCCGTTTTTGTCCCTTCCTGTGCAGCACCATCCTGCTGCTGTTGCTGCTGTTGTTCTTCTACAACCTGCTCTGTTTCTGCCATTTTTTATTCCCTCTTAATTATTAATCTTCTGCAATCGCATATTGATTTATTTAAAAGACTAACCTGTAATTACCAAAGCCTTGCTGCCACGATTTTTTGCAAGACGGCCGTAAAAAAGCCTTCGACCCTGTACCATCACCTCCGCACCCTCATCTAACTTCTTGTCAAGCAGCAATATATCTCCCGGCTGAAGACCAATTGCATCCTCAAAGTTCAGCATTGCAGAATCAAGCTGTGCCGTCACGGTAATTGAAAACTGATTGAAACTTTCAATAATCGCCTTTCTATTCTCCTCCGCCGAAAGAACCGTCTCACGGCTGCTCCTTCCCACAACCTCATTAAGATTGCTGCTCAAAATAAAAATAGAAGCCTTGTCACTATCTTCAGTTTCAGCCTTTTTAATCTCGAATGCAATCTCACTAAACTGGCTCGATGAATCGAGTTCTACAGCAAGGTTTGCCTTGACGAGCTCATCAGCCGGCTTAAAATCACAGCTTCTTTCCGCAATAAAAAGGGCCTTGACAAAACTCGACGCCACGTCAAGCAAAAGAGACTCTTCGAGCTGCGACAGGACTCTCTCAGATTCACCCTGAGCTTCAGAGTCTCCAAGCAGACCCGTTGCCCATCTCAGGGCCGACTGATATGGTATCCTTACAAATCCGCAGAACTGCTTTGCCCCATTATTAAAAACGAGATAGTAGTCATTCTCATTCGCATCGTCCGTTTTATTGGTAATAACAGTTGCGTAGTGCTCGGTTACCGATGGTACTGTCACTTCAAAATCAGCGTTATAAAAAGCCCTGAATTTCTCAGCTATGGCTACCGACGTTTTTTTTGCAAAATCCTCAACCTTTTTAAATTGCTCATTACTGAAATAGTGCGGCCGGGCCCAATCATATTCCTCAGCCTCTATTTTCTCTTCTTGCGGCATCGGCCTGCTGCCGACAGAAGCCAAAAGCTGCTGCATCCTTTCTTTCGTCAGATTGTCGCTGACCTTATCACTCATTGCACTGCGAACTCCTTAAACAGAATACTTTTAACCTGGGGCTTCGAGTCGGGAAACAGCTTTTCATTAAAGGCATCGAGAATTTGCGCCTGAATGCGTCTCAGATTTCTGTCGCCGCGGATATCTTCAATAGTCTGACCGGCAAGATAGATTGTCAGCCAGTTTGTAAGCGCCGGCTTTTTCTCGTTAATAAAAGCCTCACCCTTTTTAGGGTCAACTGTACCCGCCAGCTCCAGAGTCAGAGTTGCACGAACATAACGTGTCACCGAGGGCTCATTAAGATTGGCAATAACCGGGTCCAGGTCATAGTACCAGCTTTTTTGCGTCCCGCCGCTGCTTTTCAGGTCGACTGTTTGTGCAGACCCCGGCTGCTCCTGCTGGGCCGTCTGGGGCTGTTTAGAGCCGGCAAAGAGTTTGCCGAGTGTCAGACCGCCGCCGGCGAAAACCACTATCACCACCGCCATTATTATCCAGGGCAAAAATCGGCCTATAAAACCCGCCTTGCTCGTCTGCTCGCCTTCCTTGTCAGCCTGTTCGGCTGCACCGCCCTCTTTTTTTTCTTCATTTTTTGTCTCATCTGCTTTTGCCATTTTCTAATTTCCCAGTACTTCTGCCCCCTGCTTTCATTAATTAAACATAAACTGTGTTAAACAGCCGCAAGGCTGTCCTGCTCTCTGTATTTGCGAACCTTCTCTCGAAGCGTCCTGTCACTTATACCCAAAATCTTTGCCGCTTTTGTCTGGTTGCCCGACGTCTTGCGCAACGTATCGAGAATCGCCTGTCTCTCAATCTTAACCAGCGGCACGCCGCCGAGCCGCGGCAGCTTATCAGCTTCCGGCTCTAAAGACTTCTGACTTTCCGGTACACTGTTTTTTGCCTCCTGAGCCAGCGGCTCAAGCTCGTCAAAAAGCCATGACACATCTGCCAGTGACAAAGTCTTGCCGCTGCCGAGAATCAGGGATGTAAGAACCACATTTCGCAATTGTCTTACATTGCCTGGCCAGTGATAATTGACAAAAATATCCATCATCACGGGGTCGAGCCTGTTAATAATCCTTTTTGCCTGATGGGCGTAAAGATTGACAAAATGCCATACGAGCTCTTCCAAATCCTCAGCTCGCTCTCTCAGCGGCGGGATAACAAGCCTCAATCCGCTCAACCGATAATAAAGGTCCGCGCGAAAGCAGCCCTGCTGAACCTGCTGGCCCAAATCCTTATTCGTCGTACTGATTATCCTCACGTCAACCTTGACATTGTCACTGCCCCCGACACGCTCGAAATTCTGCTGCTCCAGGACCCGCAATAGCGTCGACTGAAACTTGAGCGGCGTTTCGGTAATCTCATCCAGCAGCAATGTCCCCCCGTGCGCCATCTCGAATCGGCCCTTTCGCTGTGCATATGCGCCTGTAAAAGCGCCTTTTTCATGACCAAACAGCTCGCTCTCGATAAGCGTCTCGGTCAGCGCCGCGCAACTGACCCTGACCAGCGGCCCGTCGGAGCGGTTACTTTCCTTATGAATAAGATAAGATATCAATTCCTTGCCCGTCCCGCTTTCACCGCTTATCAAAACCGGCGCAGAGGTCGGCGCCATCCGTCTTGCCAGATTCACAGTCTGCAAAATCCGCGAGCTTCGGCCGACTATCGTGTAAAGATTATGCCCGTCCTCTGCTGCCCAAGCACAGCTGTGAACATTATGACCGGGCAAATACAGCTCCAGCAGGCCTTCAACTTTTTCCTGCTCAGCCGGCTGCGTCAGAAAATTACAGCATCCCGACTGAACAGCCTTAACAGCAAGTTCTACAACCCGGCTGTTCAACCTCTCACTATGCCCGTTTCGTCCCTCTGTCATAATAACCGGCATCTGCGGCGAACCTGCCCGAATCCGGCTGAGCAAATCGAAGCTTACCTGCACTTCAGCTTCTGTCCCCGGCCTGCAGCTTATTCGCTCACTTAAAAAAACAAGGCCGTAACCATTCTTCTCCAGAAAATTCTCTGCTGTGCTCTTATCTGCGGCAAGGTCACCGTGAACGCCTTTCCTGGCCAGAATCTTGAGTATAAACCCCGCCAGCTCGCAATCTCCTCCGACTATAAGAACACCTGTACTTTGGCTTTCGCTATAAATCCTGCTGCCGTTTTTATTTTCAATCTTTGTCACTAAAAAACTCCGTCTATTTACTATTCACAAAAACTACCACTTCACTCTATAGCAAATTTTCATTTCTTCTTTTCCGCTGCAACTCCGTCTTTGAGCAGAGCCTTGAGATTTTCTTTTTCGAGCCAGCCGAGCAACTCATCCTCTGCCTTTGCCAAATCCACCCAGGGGCATTCAGGATACCGTGAAATCATCTCCCTATAGAACTTTCTGGCCTCCGCCGGGTCCTCGTCACGAAGGCAATTGCCCAATTGAAATAAAATCCAGGCCCCGTCACCGAAAGCATCGGTCTCCTCACCGTCTATCCGATTAATCGCCTGCCGGTAAACTATTGCTGCCTCTTTCAGCCGGCCGCCAAGATACAAAATATCCGCCAATTCAACCGGATTTTCCAATTTGCTCAGGTCCTCTGACAACTCATTAAAAACCTGCAATATCTTTTCACTTAATATCTCCGCTTGGGATTGCTCTATTTGAGGCTGAGCCTTCTGGGAAACCTGTTCTCCCGGCTTCTGTTGTTCTGATTTTGCTTCATCGGGCTTATCAGAAGTCACCTTTTTTGTTACCGTGACAGAATCATCTGTTCTTTCTTCTTTTCTAAACTCCACCAGGCGTATCTGCTCGAGCATTTTCTGAAGCTCACTTTTACTTTCATCATCAGAGCTCTGCCCCAACGAAGTGATTCTGTCCTGCAATATCCGGCGTTTGGCTTCTTCGGTCTGCCCTGTCGCCTCGAAGAGTAAATTAGCTATAAACAATTTATCATCAAAGCTCAGACCGACATCGGCACTGACAGGCTCAATCTTACTCGACAGCTTCACACCAACCGGCTCAGCAACATCAGCTTCCTTCACTGCCGATTTGGTAAAATTCACATCCTTACAATCACTTTCTGAATAAGGCTCAAGCAATTCAGTCGCATCGAGACCACCGGATAAATCCCCGGCACCCGCATTGCCTGCCGGCAGCATTAAAACCAAAAAGCAAAAAGCCAAAAGTAAAGAATCTTCGAAATTCAGAGACAAGCCTTTTTGTAAATCCTTTTTATTTTTCATTTAACTATCAGAAAATCATCCTATTCAGTTTCAGTGTTTTTCTTAAAACCACCCAGAAGGGCCAATGCCGCCTTGTCATATTCTTTTTGCTGCTTATGGGCCTCTGCAAGAAGCAGCCGTGCCCTTTTCTTTATCTGCTCCTCCGGCTCGAATTCCAGAATCTTCGTACACAACTCTATCGTTTTTTCACCCTGGCCCATCCTTAGACACACATCCGCCAGCTCAACGGCCGCCTTATCTGAAAGACTGCTGCGCTCGACGAGAACGAGAACCTGTGCCAGGTTCCTGCGGGCAAGTTCCAGCCGGCCTTCCTCTATATAGCAGCCGGCCAGCTCGAATAATACACGGGCTTTCATTTCCGGCTCGGAAATATACTCGGCCCTGTCACCGAGTGAAGCTATTGCCTTGTTAACAAAGCCCATCTGCCGCAAAACCCGGCTCTTGAGAAGCAACATCTCGACATTTTCAACCTGTGACAACCGGCTGCTCTGAACATTCTCCAGAACTCCAAGTGCCTCTATAGAACGCTCCTGCTTAATGAAAGAGTCCACCAGACCTGAAACCGCTTCTACGTATTGCTGAGATGACAGTTGACCACCCATCAATACAGTAAAAGCCTCGCCGGCCTTCTCAAATCTTGCCAAAGCCATATTGGCCCTGCCCAAAAGAAAATAAGCATCGTAAAGCTCTTTATTCGCCTTACCCCTTACTTCCCCGACATATCTTGCCAGCCAGTCCGCGGCACCCTCATAATCTTTTTGAATGTAAGCGCACCTGCCCGCACCAAGTGCGGCGGCAGCCCGCGACTCTTTTGAAAAACCAAGGTTGTAAACTTTTTTGTAATCTCGAAACGCCTCGTCTGTAAAACCGGCTTTCATTGTCGCATCGGCAAGATATAAACAAGCCTTATCGGCTATCGCTGCATCCGGATACTGCTCCACAAGTTGCAGCAAATCCTTACGCGCGCTTAAATAATCCTTCAGATTGGTCTTGATTCTGCTCGAATTCAATAATGCGTATGGCGCCAGAGCCGACATGGAAAACCGGTTTGTCACCAGCTTATACTCTGCCAGCGCCTCGATGAATTTGCCTTTTTGACTCTTCAGTAAGCCGAGAGCGAAATGCACATTTGCAATCCGCTCATCATCGCCGAATCTTAGCAAAAATCTCTGCCAAAGACTGATAGCCTGCTCAGCTAACAAAGATGTATGCTCTGAAACAGATTCATAATCCGAAGGGTTATATATCGTTATATCACCGTTTTCATTAACGACCGCCATCAAACCGGCACAGCCTGCCGCCACCGTCGCAATCCTTTCTGCACTCGTCTCTCGAAGATAAAGATTAACCGCTCTTTTGCGGACACCGCCCGTCCCAGGCTGCCGGCCATTTTTTACGGCCTGCTCCCAATTGACGTCAAAACCGCAGCTCAGGGCAAATCTGTTCATCAGCTCCTCTATCGAGGCCCCGCAGCATATTACAGACCATCGCCGCTGCTGACCCGTTTCAATATGCTCTTTAATCTGTGGGCTGAGCAGGCCTTTGGTCAATAATTCCGCTCCCGAGCTCAACAGAAAACGAACCTGCTGCTCATTTAAATTATTAAAAAACTCTATCTCCAGCTCGCCGGGCCACAACTCATCACAAACCTCGTTGTCCTTATCAGCAAAAAGCAAAATCCTCTCCGTCAGGCACTGAGCGACAATAAAATGACAATTGCGATAAACCTGAAAAGACAACCTATCATCCAGCTCAATCGCATCAATTAACGCAAGAGACTTGTACGCACAGCTCCTCGCATTCAGGTATTGTTTGTTCTTCAACTCTAACAGGCTGCGGTTGTAGCTCGCAAAAGCCTTTATCACCGCCGAATCACTTCCGGAAAGGTCCTTGTACAAACGCACAGCTTCATCAAAATAACCCCCCTTACCGGCACAGACCGCCATCCTGAACCGAAGAAAGTCAGCGAGCAACTCATCTTCTTTTTCCACAACGACCAGCTTTTGCCCAAGATTCTTGTAAGCTTCATAAGCCATCTCGTAATTTTTCTGCTTATAAAAATCCTGAGCAACCTGTAGTGAAAGCGCTTCCTGTTGAGAAAATACTGACTCATTTTCCCCTTTCTCCTCCAACACCTGTTCCGTGTGAATCTCAGTTTCGCCCCTTTCGGTATATTCCTCAGTCCCCTGCTGCCCAGACGGCTCAACCGGCTGCTCATATCCTGAAACAGGTACCGGTGCAGGTCTTAAAAATACATACACCAGTACCCCCAATACAAAGACGATAAACAAAACAAGTATCTTCTGTAAAGCTGTAAACCGACGAGGATTACTCTGCAAAGTATCCAGTAGTTCCTTGTAAAACTGCTCATCTGATTCCGGCGTTTTACCCGCCTCTTTTTGATTGTCGGTGACCTGTTGCGGCGAAACTTCCGGCGTTTCGCTGCCGCCGACGATTTCAGAATCTTTCTCACGTGTATCTGTCTGCTCTTGGTCAGCCATTATTCTTTACACGCCCTAAAACTTGTCTTTCACAAACTGTTTGCAAAACAATAATCACCCAAAAACAATTTGGGTTTTGAGCAGGTACTTTTCTTGGCCTGCTGCAAACAGTCAGTTCTCAAATTAAACAAAATAACAGCAATAATTGTGCCAGATTAAAGAAAAGCCGACCTCTATCCGCCTCAAACCGCTTTGAATGCAGACAACACACCAAAAAAGGAGCACAAATAACGCATTCCCCCTGTGAAATTCAATATTAATGTCGGGATTCTGAACGAACCGATAGATTTTTCTACAGTGACCGAATCTTTTTGCTAAATCGATTTGATATAGTTAAATGCGCAAACACTCCACATCCTAGCTGCCGTTTCTATTAAATAAGTTTCACTTTTTCAACTTGTCATTCCGCACTTGATGCGGAATCCAGGGAGTTAAAAAACTGGATTCCCGCTTTCGCGGGAATGACATAAAAGTAGAAGTTTCTTTTTTGAAACGGCACTAGCTGCCCTCCAGTGACAGCCAAATCTTAAACAAAACAAAATTTATCTATCTTATGATACCGTTGCTGCCTCGGGCAAATCCTCTCGTGAAAAACTCGATTGAGCGTCCTTCTGTCTGTCTGAGGCCTTTTTTATATTATACTGCTCAACTTTTGCATATAAAGTTGCCCTGCTTATTCCAAGCAGAGTTGCCGCCTGCGTTTTTTGCCAGCCGGTTTCCTGCAAGGCCCGTGCGATAAGCCCTCGTTCAGCTTTTGCAAGAGAAAAGTCCCTTATATGCTCTCTGTCCGAATCAGCAGAATCAATCATGATGCTGCTCAGACCAATTTTATCAGCAGTCTCAAGGAGTATCGCCCTCTGTATAACATTATAAAGCTCACGTACATTGCCGGGCCAGTCGTGTCTCTCAAGCGCCTCTATTGCCAATTGTGTTATCCCTGTAATCTTGTCTCGTTTTTCAGGGCAAAGACTCGAAGTCCTCAGAAAATACTCAGCCAGAATTCGTATATCTTCCCTTCTGCGCGGCGACCTCAAAGGCTCTATTTTAATTGGACATACATTCAATCTGTAATAAAGGTCTCTTCTGAATCTTTTTGCCTCAACCTCTTTGTACAAATCCTTGTTACTTGATGCGATTATCGTAGCCTTGCAATGAATCGTCTCTACACCGCCGACTTTACGAAACTCCCTTTCCTGCAGGACCCGCAGCAATTTGGCCTGCAGTCCTGTCGGCATTTCACTTATCTCATCTAAAAACACGCTGCCCGACCCTGCCATCTCTAATAGGCCGACTTTCTCACGGTCAGCGCCCGTGAATGAACCCTTCATATGCCCGAACAGCTCACTTTCAAGCAGACTTGCTGTCAAAGCCGCACAATTCAATGCTACGAACCTTTTTTTCGGAGACCTCAGATTATGCACCGCCCGGGCAGCAAGCTCCTTGCCCGTTCCTGTTTCACCAAGTATTAAAACCGGGTCGCAGCCGCTCTGAGCAACAAGTTTAATCATCTTAAGCTGTTCGGTGACCGCTTCGCTTCGGCCGACAATAGAAGCACTCCCGGCAAAATCATCAGCAAAATATGGTAAGGGTTCATCCGAACGGCTGGTTTTTCCCGGTTCCTGCTTAATAAGCGCAATAATCTGTTTTAGGCGACCATAGTCACTGCTTGACTGCAAATAATCAAATATACCCGCCCGCCTGTATTCTTCGAGTGATAAATCCTTATCGTCCTCACCATCAAAAACTATAACTACAGGAATGCGAATCGATTTATTATCGGGCGTGTCTAAAAATTCACGAACTTGCTCTGCTGTAAAATAGTGGTCGAAAAAAACCAAATCAGGATTGACTGTCTGGGTTATCTGAGAGGCTTCTGAAAGGTCATCGGCAACAAACACCTCTTTCGCTGCCGACTTGGCCAACTGATGAACACTCGCCTGCCTGCTTACTGTGACGACTCTCCGCAAGAACACTTTCACACGATAACCTCATTATTGCTGGCCCCCCAGTCAAAATTACAAAAAAAATCACTGGTAACAATGGAAAGCTAATCGACAACGACAACCTCAAAACTTTAATTTTTTTATGGGACCGGCCAATAATGTCACTCAGTTTTCAAAATTAAATTGGAGTTCACTTTTACATTATTTTCTTTATCGGACTATAAGAAAAAAACAAAAATAACAAAGAAGATTATAATCATATTTTATAGGACTATCGAATGTCATTGCCCTGTTTTTTAAATACCATCAACGCTCTGCACCCTCGAAAAAGGCAGCGGCAAAATTTTCAGCAAAACAGGAAAATCCTTGCCAGGCCATTTCCAAAAACTATCGTTTAATAAAATATGTCCAGCACTCTCAATTTTCTAAGCCAAGCAATAACAAATACTTACAATTACGAAACGCGAAGAACAGCCAAATCTGGCACAAAAATTGCTTAACCTTCCACAAGCGTACTTGATTAAGGAAATCTTATCGCTGTTTGAAAATAAAATCTGATTATTAATTCAATAAAAAAGGCATAAATTTTATGAGTTCAATATCAGCAAGCAATATCCAGGCAGATTATATGAAGCTGCTAATCACGCAGCTTCAAAACCAAAATCCGCTCGAACCCTTGGATAATAACGAGATGGCCGCTCAGCTCGCACAATTCTCACAACTGCAGCAGCTCGAATCGATGAACTCAAACTTTGAAGATGTACTCGCAATAACAAAAATGAATTATGCCAGCTCACTGATAGGCAAGAACATTTCATTCATAGGCCAATTATCAGACGGCACAATAGATATCGTTGATGCAACTGTTGAAAAAATTTATACAGATGAGAACGGCAACATAATCCTGTCTGCAGGCGGCTATGACGTAAACCTCGAAGGTGTTATTGCAGTTCAAGGTTAATTAACGGAAAAACAAAAAATTAAATTAACAATATATTAACAGGAGAAATAAAATGAGTTTCGCATTATCAGCAGGAGTCACTGGCTTGCAAGCCCATCAAAAAATGCTTGACATCGCAGGAAACAACCTCGCAAATGTTAACACTACAGCCTTTAAGTCCAGCAGAATAAACTTTTCCGAGTTGCTAAGCCAGACAATCAAAAAAGCCACACAGCCGACATCGAACATCGGCGGAACAAACCCACAGCAAATGGGAAGCGGTGTAGGCGTTTCTGGCATCACTCCAAATATGTCACAGGGAAATATCGTCCAAACAGGAAATCCCCTCGATCTGGCAATTGACGGTGAAGGCTATTTCGTTTTAAGCGACGGCCAGCAGTACATCTATACTCGGGCAGGAGCCTTTTCGGTCGATGAGAATTCAACACTTGTCGATCCTTCCACAGGCTACCTTGTCCAGAGAATCGGCTCGGAAGGTGAGCTTGAAGGCTTTCAAATCCCGAACGATGGTAACATCCACATTCCATATGATATAACAATGCCTGCAAATGCCACATCACACATCACTGTATCCGGAAATCTAAGCTCGGATGCCTCTTTCGATACACCACAGATACAGAAACTCGATTCGGACGTAGCTTACACCTATAACAACGGCACTATCGCAGCTACGGATACCGAAATCGACCAGCTCGACCAATACACAGGAACCTTAACCTCGGGCACTATAACCATCAGCGGCTACAATAAAAACGGAACGGACTTAACCACAGGTTTAACTTTCGCAATTGATGGGACTACAACATTAGGTGACCTTGTTGACCATCTTAATAACAATGTCCTGACAGATTCCACTGCCTCGCTGGTAAATGGCAAAATAAGAATATTCGATAACGAAGGCGGGTACAGCAAAACCGACCTTACACTCTCATACACCGGTGACGGCACACTTGAAACACCGGCCTATTTCGAAATGATTACCGTAGGCGGAAATGAGGTCAAGAACGTAAACATTACTGCTTATGACTCGCTCGGAGGAAAGCACACGCTCTCTGCCGCCTTTGTCAGAACCGATACGCCAAACACCTGGGACCTCATACTCACCTCCGTTTCGGGTGACGTGTACTCGATCGATATGACAGAAAGAAGAATTGACGATATAACATTTGACGCAACTAACGGCTCATACGCAGGACTCACCGGCTCAGCAACTCCTGAATTCAAAATAACATTCGCTCATGACACGGCGAACGAACAAACTATCGAGCTGGCTCTTGGAACTGTCGGAAAACTCGATGGTTTAACACAATTCGCAGGCAGTTCCACTGCCGTTGCAAGGGATCAGGACGGATACGGCTCCGGCAGACTCTCCAGCGTTTCTGTAAATAGCGAAGGAATCGTAGTAGGTGCTTTTTCAAACGGTGTCAAGAAAAACATCGCAACACTTCAAATAGCGTTATTCCAGAACAATGCCGGCCTCGAAAGTATTGGCAGCGGCTATTCCATACCTTCTGCAAACTCCGGTGAAGCCGTCGCTACAATGGCTATGACAAGCGGTGCCGGAACGATTCACGGCGGCTCACTCGAAAAATCAAACGCTGACGTAGCTACTGAGTTTGTAAATATGATTATGGCGCAAAACGGCTACCAGGCAAACGCCCGAACTATCAGAGTAGCGAATGAAATTCTCGGAGAACTAAGCAACCTCATCAGATAATCGGAGCCCAAAATGCCAGCTACTTATGCAATTGCAGAAGCTCTCAATGCAATCATTATGACACTTGACCCCGTCCAGCGGTGGCAGTCTGCACAGCGATTTAGCGGAAGCTGGATAACGGAGAAATGGTTTATTATGATCGCATTGTCAACGCTGACAATGTTAATATTCATTATCTTTATCGCAAACCTGTACAGAAGCTCACAAAAAAACAAGGCCCAAAAAGCAATGATAGCAAACATCGCAAAAAACAAGGGCCTGAGTCTCTATGAAATGCAAATATTAAAAAATATGGCGGTTAACCCCGGGATTAAAAATAAAATTGAGGTCTTAACTTCCAAAAAGGTCTTTGATGACAGCGTAAAAAGAATTATAGACAAACAAAAGCAGCTCAAAAACCCCGAACAAATAGAAAAACTAAAAACAGAACTCAAACTGCTGCGGGCAAAACTCGGCTTCAGGGAAGCTGAATCTATTGCCGCTCCTATTAACACAGAACAATCTACGAAGATAAATACAAGACAGATATCTACAGGCCAAAAACTTTATATACAAACAACAACCTCTCAAACCGATGCGATCGAATCGACTATCATAGAAAACACCGATACCGGACTGAAAGCAAAGCTTACAACACATCCCCAAATCAACTTCACAGAGCAGTGGACGGGTCATTACACCCTCAAAGGCCGTTTCTGTGAATTCGACACTTCTGTTATCAGTTACGATGGCAACTGTCTCGTCCTGGCTCACAGTGAAAATGTGCGCTGTTCTGACCGAAGACGCTTTTCACGAGCACCTATTGAACATCAGGCACTTGTCGCTCTGTTTCCGCAAAACAAATCCACAGAAGACAAAAATACCGAGAACAAAACCGATACGAACGCAACTGAAAACGCACAACAAAGCAACTCCTCCGCTTTATGCCCGCCGGAATTTATCAATGCAGCTGTAACAGAAATAGGCGGGCCAGGCCTTAAATTAAAAACCGATCTCAAAGCCCGACAGGGTGACAGAATCTTAGTCATCCTGGATCTCAGTGAACAAAACTCCTCTGATGATTCAGAAAATAAAAGCCCCGGAGAAATAAAACAAAAAATTGTACAGGACATCGCAGTGGTCAGGCGAGTAGAAAAAACCCCGGACGGTAGCATTTTAGCTGCTGAGATGTTCGGTTTGAGCGATGAGTTCATCGAAGAGCTTGTGCACGCTGCAAACACCGCTCCGACCGACGCAAACACCGCTCCGACCGATGCAAACACCGCTCCGACCGATGCAAACGCCGCTCCAACTGATGCAAACGCCGCTCCGACCGATGCAAATACCAATCCGACCGACGCAAATGCCGCTCAAACCGATGCAAACACCGCTGCCACCGACGAACCTCAGGAAAAAAACGATAACACAAACAATACAAACATAAACGAAGAAAACCAGCAACCGAATATAGCACAGGAAGCTTAAAAAATGGCAGAAATTACGGCACAAGTCTCTTCAAGCATTGATTCGCTTACAAAGGAACTCGACATCATTGCACATAATCTGGCTAATGTAAGTACGCCGGGATTCAAAAGAAGTTGCAATGCTTTTACCAATGTCCTCAAGGCCGGCCAGTCCGCCGAGGATATTGATTTCGAATCAAATACTGAATTGAACTCCGTCCTCGACTTCTCCCAGGCCCATATCATTCAGACCGGACGAACTCTCGACCTTGCCCTCAACGGCAGTGGATTCTTTGTAATTGAGTCAACTGACGGCCCGCTTTATACCCGCAACGGAATCTTCCGGATAAACTCTAACGGCCAATTAACTGATTCCGAGGGAAGACTCGTCTCCGGCCAGAACGGAGCCATCACAATACCCCAAACGGTTGCTCCTTCTGAGCTGCACGTCTCAGCGGACGGCTCCATCTGGGCAGGCTCAACTTCAATCGGAAAATTCAGGCTCGTCGATTTCGGCCAAAATCAGAGCAAACTTCTACCTGCAGGCCTGAATTGCTTCTATATGCCCGACCCAGACATCCAGCCAACCAATGCTGAAAACATCACTGTAAAACAGGGATTTCAGGAAGCGTCAAACGTACAAATAATTGAAGAGCTTGTCGATATGATGCTGGTCACAAGACTTTACGAAGCAAATATGAAGCTGCTCTCAGTTCAAAGCCAGGCCTCAAGCAGTATGATAAGCGTAGCTATGGGTTGAAAAATTTAAATAGTGATAAAACTAAATTTGTAACAACTGAAATTAGGAGATATTTTTATGTTAAGGGCATTTTCAACAGCAGCCACAGGTATGAGTGCTCAGCAGATGATGGTCGATGTAATTGCCAACAACCTCGCAAACATCAACACCAACGGCTTCAAAAAAAGCCAGATCGATTTTCAGGACCTGTTTTATGTAACAATGACTCAGATGGGCACAGAAGTGGCTTCAGGCATAAAAACACCCGGAGGAATAGAGGTGGGAAGCGGCGTTCGAACCGCTGCCACCATAAGAGTTTATACACCGGGCGAGCTGCAAAACACAGATAGAAATCTCGACATCGCAATTATGGGCGAAGGTTTCCTGCAGGTAACACTGCCAACCGGTGACTTAAGATATACCAGAGACGGCACCCTCCAGACAAACGCCGATGGAAACCTCGTCACAACTACCGGATACCCCTTCGAGCCGGCTATCACAATCCCCACCGACGCGACATCTGTTGACATAGGAAAAGACGGAACCGTCAATGTCACCGACTCGTCCGGAAATATATCGGTGGTCGGAACAATCCAGTTGGCGAGGTTTTCGAATCCTTCCGGCCTGTCAAGCGAAGGTGATAACCTGCTCGCCGAAACCGATGCAAGCGGAACACCTATTACTGGAACACCCGGTGAAAACGGAATGGGTACCATCCAGTCGGGTTTCCTCGAAAAATCGAACGTCCAGATGGTCACTGAGCTTGTAAATCTCATCACCGCCCAAAGGGCCTACGAAATCAACTCAAGGGCCATAATGGCCGGCGATGATATGCTCAAAACCACAAATGCTCTTGTCGGATAGGAATTATTATGAACCCTAAAATAACAAACGCAGCCTTAATAACAATCCTGCTTCTGCTGCTGTGCGCCGGGGCTGACTCTGCAGAAAAAAGTCCGGCATTAAAAATCTACCTGCCGAGACAAATTACAATTGAAAGCGACATCATAACACTCGGCAGCGTATGCATAATCAGAGCGGACCAGCAGTTGTCTGAAAAGGCAAACGATATCACCCTTGCTAAATTCTCGGTACCAGGCCAGAAAATTACTATCGACAGAAAAACAATACTCAGCAGGCTTGCCTGCAGTGACATCAAGCCTGCTAAAGTAAACTTAATCGGCGCTGAGGAAATAATCGTAACACAGAAAGAGCACATAATAACAGCAGCCGAAATTATCAACCTCGCTAAATCTGTTCTGAAAAACAATCCTGAATATACCTCCGCCTGCCGGTTCAGCCCCCTGCAGATACCAGCCGATTTTATCGCACCTGCTGACTGCAACGATATCAAGCTCTCAACAAGTCTGCTCCCGGCCAGCCGGCCGAACCAGGCCAAAGTCGAAGTCCTGATGCTCTCTGACGGCACCGAAATCGGAAAACGCCTTGTAACTTTCCTGCCGCAATATCAAATTCACACAGTGGTTACACTGAAAGAAATAAAAGCCGGAACTGCAATAACGCAGGAAAATATTAAAATTGTAAAAACTACCTCGAATGAGCCCGAACCTGCCGGCTGGACTCCCCCCTACGGCCTTGTCGCAAAACGAACCCTGCCTGCAAACACGGTCATCGACTCGAATATGGCAAAGCCTCAGCAGAAAGAAATTCTCGTCAATAGAAACCAGAATGTCATCATCAAAATCGAAAATCCGTCACTTTTAATAACCGCTGCCGGTAAAGCCCTCGAAAGAGGCTTTGCCGGCCAATTCATAAAAGTGCGTAACATAGACTCAAACCGGACTATCGTCGCCAAAATTAACGATGACGGGACCGTCGAACCTCTCTTTTAAAAGGAGCAAAAATGAATAAAAAACTATTTCCAGCAATCTTAATAACAGTCCTGTTCCTGGCCTCGGCAACCACCGCAAAAGCCGGCTCAATCTGGGCTAAAAGAAACAGCAATATGAAAAATCTGTACGCCGACGACGTCGCAAGAAATATAGGTGACATCCTCACAATAATTATCACCGAAGACAGCAAAGTTGACAACAAGGCAAAAAGAGACCTCAAAAAGGACGTGGATAAATCCATAACCTTTGACGGAAAGCTCGGCAACTTCTCCGACCTCGGCGAATTCGGAACCTCGATAAGCTCTTCAAACGAGCTGAAAAGCAAGGCAGACTACAAGGACGAACGCAAATTCGTGGACCGCATCACCGTCGTCGTCGTGGATATTCAGCCGAACGGTAATCTCGTTGTTATGGGAACACGCTACCGAAAGATTGCAGGTGACACACAAACCATAGAAATAGGCGGAATAGTAAGACCAAGTGACGTAAAATTCGACAACACTATCAAAAGTGAGCAGGTCGCAAACTTCCAAATCGTTACTAAAAATTCCGGCGTCGCCGACCCCTATACAAGACCCGGATTCCTCGGACGAATACTGGATGTCATATGGCCGTTCTAAAATTTAATGAGGTAACAATAAATGAAAATAAAACATAACCTTAAGTTTAATATATCCTGTCTTATACTTGTATTTGCTATTTTGCTAAATGCCTTCGATACAGCGCAATGCGAACGCATCAAAGATATCGTTGATATTCAGGGTGTTCGAAGCAACCCCCTCAGCGGTATAGGCCTCGTCGTCGGCCTTGCCGGCACCGGTGACAGCTCACTGCCGTCACAGCAGATGCTCACAAATATTCTCAGGCGTTCCGGCCTTGTCCTTTCTCCGGAGAACCTAAAGGGTGGAAACATAGCACTCGTTATGGTTACTGCAGAATTAGGTCCATTCTCACGCACCGGCTCAAGATTAGACGTCGATGTCTCTTCACTCGCTGACGCTGAAAGCCTGCAGGGAGGTATGCTTTTACCGACACCGCTCGAAGGACTTGACGGACAGGTTTACGCCGTAACACTTGCTTCAGGCGTCTCAATTGGCGGCTGGACTGCGACAGGCCAAAATGCCTCCATTACAAAAAATCACCAGACCGTCGGCAGGATACCATCCGGTGCCATAGTCGAAAAAGAAGAGATATCATCGTTCATAGACTACATCGCAGGCATAAAAATAATCACATTAAACTTGAGAAACAGTGACTTCTCAACTGCACAGCGCATCGGTGATGCGATTAATCAGCTCTATCCCGACCATGCTGTTGTCGTTGACGCAGGCACTATTAAAGTCAAAATCCCGGAACAAATCACCGCCGCCGGCACTGCTGCATTTATCGATGAAATCACAAACAAACAGGTCACCGTGGACTATCCCGCCGTTGTGGTTATCAACGAGCGAACCGGTACAATCGTCGTGGGACAAAACGTGGGTATCTCAACCGTCGCAATTTCACAGGGAAGTCTCGTCGTAAAAATAAAAGAAACACCGATTGTCTCTCAGCCGATTGCTCCATTCTCTGATGCCGGCGAAACCAAGGTTGTCGAGGACACCACTGTCAGCATCGAGGAAAAAGATGGATACCTGATTCCCGTACCTCAGACTGTAACCGTCGCAGAGCTCGCCAAAACACTTAATGCAATCGGTGCGACGCCGACGGACCTTATCGCAATATTTAACGCCCTGAAAAAAGCCGGTGCCCTCCAGGCACAGCTTGAAATAATGTAGGAGCCTATTTAATGGATGCTTCAAAACTTTTACTGACTGAACCCGTCCTTCCGCCTGCAGAACTCAGGCTGTCAAATACCGACCGTCTCTCAGACGAAAAGAAGATGCAGGCTGCAAAAGATTTCGAGTCGCTGTTAATAAACAAGCTGCTTGATGAAATGAAAAATACAATAACAGATTGGGATGGCGACGAGGACGGTGCCTCTCAGCAGATTCAGTCAATTTTTAACCTGTACCTGAGCCAGCACATCGCCGACAACGGCGGCCTTGGACTCTGGAAAGACATTTACAACTCAATGGACCTCGCCGCAGATAAAAACATAGCTCCGCCCGTATCGGACAACGAAATATGAAAACCGACGAAACTATATTTCACGAAAATATTGACCGGCTGCTTGATGTCCTTGATACGGATATTGAGAACATCCACCGGAACCTATCGGCCCTGAATCAGCTCAGAAGCTCGGTCATTAAACGCGATAATGACTGCCTGGCTCAACTGCTAAAAAAAATTCAGGCCGAAGCCGGCGGACACAAAAACAACGAATCAAAAAGAAAGAAAATTAGAAAAAACCTTGCAGATT
>Ga0315548_1000839_pt1 | contig 27770 bp, 23 predicted proteins | sample SalMarSW160110MG_2_FD_202540 | JGI IMG/M metagenome (GOLD analysis project Ga0315548, IMG submission 202540) | Salt marsh sediment microbial communities from the Plum Island Ecosystem LTER, Massachusetts, United States - Salt Marsh Sediment SW1601-110 ... | reverse complement strand
TCAACCGGGCCAGGGCCTTGGCTGCACCAAAAACGTTCTTGGTTACGAAGGCGAAAGATCGCTTCCCCGACACCATGCCCGATGAACCCAAAAAATAGCCTACTTTGTCCGGGATCTTGCTGCTGAAATTCGAAAGCGTTTCGCTGCCCACCGCTATGTACTGGTACATGGTCAGCTTGGCATTGACATCGTGAACTCCATCGATGATATCCACCTGATGACCTTGGGACTCTATCCCTCTGGCCAGGGATCGGGTGATATTCAGGATTCGATCTCTGGAGTGCGTAGCAAAGAAGACAACCGCTGCTCTCATAACTCACCTGCCTATGCACTGACGCTGTAATGGGTTAGTATACGTTTCAGTCCCAGGAAAGGTCAAGGTTACAGTATTTGAAGCGAATCACAGCGTCCATCTTCCCGCCCGTGACAGCCTTGTGTCTGCTGTTGTGCTCCTGTTTCTCCGGGTCCGACGATCAAAAGCCCGAAATCCGGGAAACCGCTGTTTCCGATCATTCGGTGGGTCTCAATTTCTCCGTTCATCTGAGGGATGCAAAGCTGTACATGATCTATCCCTCCCTGGACGCGTTGTCCCTGAACCTGATCTCTGCCGAGGTTTCCCGGGATCCGCTGCGTCCGAACCTGGAGGACACCAAGTACCTGGACCGGATCAGCTACAGTCCGGACATCGGTGAGAGCTTCGGCAGACACCTCTTCCTATCCGACGATCGCTTTCAACACATTCTCTACATCGATCGGGAGGGCGAGGACAATTCGGTACTGAAGTGGCTGAGCAGATCCGGAACGGATGATACCTGGTGGATCGATGCCTTTCCGGGGATGAGCGAGCCTTTGGCCGCCATCCCCGAGAAAGACGGCGCACTCCAGGTGCTGGTTTCCGAGGATACATCGCTATCCCTGTACCGACTCCAGCCGGAGGGACAGCCGATGCAGCTGGCATCCGCGCACCTGTCCTCAGGACCGCTCCAACCAACGGGGAGGACCTGCCTCGTGCGCCAGGGGGAATACTGGGCGTGCAGTGTTTTTGATGATCATTCGAAGAGGCTGTACCTCATACACCCGAGGCAAGACACCCTCAGAATCGAACCGGTATACACCTCAGGAGAGGTACACTACAGCACGATTCTGGAAGACCGCCTCTACATTCTGCTGTTCGAGCCCGAGAAATCCACGATCGCGCTGCTCGAGCGAACGTCGATCTGGGATCAAGCCGCGGATCAACGCTCCTTCGCGGTTGCGCCTGTGACCCTCTGTGAAGGAACGACCTCGGTTTACCTGACGACCTTCAACGGACAACTTCTGTTCCTCTTCAACGAGCGGGTAACCGATCAGCAGAAAAAAACCAGCTATCAGCTGTCATTGCTCTACCCGGAGTCTTCCGGCGCGGAGTATGAGAAGCTGGCCTTGGTGGAGGGAGAGGCGAAAATAGAGGGTTTCACCGCCCTCAAGGCCGGAGATACCCTCTACGTTCTGTACCTGAGAGCGGATACCCTCACGCTGCTGTCCGGATCTCTGGAGAAGCTCGTCCGCTCGCCTTAGTTCAAAATCAAAATCTGCCCGCCAAGATACTCGTTCAAGAACGACAGTATCCACTCGGTGCCGGCCGTCAGTTCTTCCGCATTGGTGTTGGTCCGGCGGAACTGCTTCTGTAGAGCGACTAGCTCGTTTCGTACGGATTCGGGAATCGTTTCCGCTTTGAGCAGCAGCTCGGCAAGTGTGCCGACTGCATCATCCTGTCCAAAGGGTATCTTTTTATTGTGGCAAATTTTACCAAGCACCTCCTGAAGAACAGCCTCCAGGATCGCTTGAGCTTTGCGAAATTGGCCGCTTTCGATCTGCTGCCGGGCACGGCCTATCAGGGAAACGTAGATGTTGACGCTCAACATGAGGTCCTTGTGGAAGAAGTATCCCTTCTGCACATCCAGACTGGCCGCTTTGAGAATACCTAAAAACACCTGGGTCGTGTTGTAGTAGTCGAAGAACTTGGCGTTAGTGAAGCTGTCGAACTGAGGGCTGGAGGACCCGAAGGTGGATTTCAAGAGGCTGAGACACTTGGTCTTCCATTCGGTGAACATTTCGGGAGAGACTGCTTTTTTCTGTCCGGAGAAGTACAGTTTCTTGCAGGACTGCTTGATCGTTTCGCCTTCGGCGATCAGCTCATCGAAGAGCTTTACTACCCTACCTGTAGCATCCACAATGAAAACCTAATACAGCGGAACCTGAAATACAAGGTTTCCGTTGCTATAGGATAGTATAGCAACATTCTTTCGTCAAATCATTAATATTTTATTGATATTATCAGAGAGCTACTCTGCTGCACGAGGGAATGTTGTGTTAGTTATTCTTCCCTACCGGTTGATCCCCAACGGCAGATCCGACTCTTCTTGGGACTGGGGCGCACTCTCCGGCTGCTGCATCGTCGGCTCGGGCTTTTGGATCTGTTCAACCCACCAGTTCGATTCTTCCGTTTTCTGCATCTGCTCCAGCCGTGCCTTTTCCAAGATATCCGTGGTTTCAGGCGTTCTGTTCAGCCAGGCTAGAGCAAAAGCGCCGACAATGAAGATGGCTCCCAAGATCGAGGTAAATCGCGTGAGGATATTCCCGGATCTGGACCCGAAGGCCGAAGAACTGCCTCCGCCGAATAATCCGCCTATGCCCTCGCCCTGATCATCCTGAAGCATGATGACCAGAATCATGAGTAAAGCGGCTATGGCAAAAATCACCAGTAAAACGATGCTCAACAATCCCATTTATCAACCCCCTGCATCGTAGCGCACAATCGGCACAAATGAATCGGCGGCCAGAGATGCTCCTCCAACCAGCAACCCGTCGATATTCTCCATGGACATCAACTCCTTGGCATTGTTCGGCTTCACCGAACCGCCGTATTGGATAACTGTATCCGCGGCTGCCTTCCGGCTGTACAGCCGCCCCACCATATCCCGGATGAAGCGGTGGGTATCATCGGCGTCCTTCGGTGTAGCGGTCTTCCCGGTGCCGATTGCCCACACCGGTTCATAGGCGATGGTGACCCGCCCCAGGTCCCCTACTCCGTCCAAACCGCCTCGCATCTGCTGTTCTACGATCTTGGTCGTAATCCCCCCTTCCCTCTGCTCCAGGGTCTCCCCGACGCAGAGCACGACCTCCAATCCGTGGGCAAGAGCAAGCTTGACCTTGCGGTTTATCAGCTCGTCTCCCTCCCCGTACTTGTGACGCCGTTCGGAGTGTCCCAGAATGACCACCTCTACGCCCAGGTCTTCGAGCATCAGCACCGAAATCTCTCCGGTGTGCGCGCCCTGTTCCTCAGGTCCCATGTTCTGAGCTCCAAGGAGGATGTGGCTGCCCTCCAGGCAACGTTTCACTGGACCCAGTGCCGTAAAGGGGGGGGCGATCATGACCTTCTTGGCCTCCCGATCCAGGGATCGTACCAGTTCCCGGGTGAGTTCCTCCGCTTCGGCCCGGGTTTTGTGCATCTTCCAGTTGCCGGCTATATAAGGTGTACGCATAGATACCTCGCTCTACTTGTTCTGCAGGGCCAGTATTCCGGGAAGGGTTTTTCCCTCCAGGTACTCGAGGGAGGCTCCGCCTCCGGTCGACACGTGGCTGATCTGCTTATCCAGGCCGAACTGCTTGACCGCGGCCACGCTGTCCCCGCCGCCGACCACCGTGGTCCCGCCACACCGAGCCACCGCCTTGGCAGTCTCCAGCGTTCCCTTGGCGAACTCAGGGAATTCGAAAACCCCGAGCGGTCCGTTCCAGACCAGAGTCTTGGCCGCGGCGATTACCTCTCCGTACCGTGACAAGGTCTGCTTGCCCACGTCCATACCGATCTTACCCTCCGGAATATCGACCCCGGCAACGTACTCGGCTTTGGCGGTTTCGGAGAACTCGGAGGCTACCAGGTGATCAACGGGCAGCAGCACCTCCACCCCCTGCTTTTTTGCCATGGCCAACAGATCCTTCGCGGTATCCATCAGATCCTCCTCCACCATCGAGGCTCCGACCCGATGCCCCTGGACCTTCAGAAAGGTATAGGCCATGGCCCCGCCGATGATGAAGCTCGACACTTTCGTGAGCAGGGACTCCAACACCGCGATCTTGGTCGAGACCTTGACACCGCCGATGATGGCTACGAAGGGTTTCTCCGGATTCTCAAGCACTCCGCCCAGAAAGCGGATCTCCCTCTCCATCAGAAAACCGGCCACGGCCGGTAGGTGATGAGCCACCCCCTCCGTGGAAGCATGGGCGCGGTGGGCGCTTCCGAAGGCGTCGTCCACGTAGATCTCGCCCAGGCGGGCCAGTTGAGCGGCGAACGCCGCATCATTGGCCTCCTCTTCCTCGTGGAAGCGCACGTTCTCCAGCAGGAGCACCTGTCCCGCCTTCAATTCCGCCGCCTGCTTCTCCACATCCGGTCCCACGCAGTCGGCGGCCATGATCACCTCCCGGCCGAGAAGCTCGCCAAGACGGACGGCCACCGGCCTGAGGCTGTATTCCTTTGCCGCCTTGCCTTTGGGACGGCCCAGATGGCTCATCAGGACGAGGGAGCTGCCTTCCTGATCGAGGATGTAGTTGATCGTATCCAGGGCCGCCCGGATGCGGGTGTCATCCCCTATGCGCCCATCCTTGATCGGCACATTGAAGTCCACCCTGCACAGGACTCGTTTGCCCCGCAGGTCGACGTCTTCTACTGTTTTTTTCCCCATGGCTCTTTCGTTTCTACCCCATCCTCTCGGCCAGGTCGACAACGCGGTTGGAGTATCCCCACTCGTTGTCGTACCAGGAAAATACCTTGACGAACCCGTTGCCCAGCGTCATCGTGGCCAGGGCATCGAAGATCGAGGAGTGGGTGTTGCCGATGACGTCCACCGAGACGATCGGGTCTTCGGTGTACTCGAGGATGCCCTTCATCGGACCCTGGGCGGCCTTCTTCATGGCCGCGTTGATTTCTTGCACGCTCGGGTCTTTTTTCAGCTTGACCGTGAGATCCACGATCGATCCGGTGGTCACCGGTACCCGCAGGGCGACACCGTTGAGCTTGCCGTTCAGCTCGGGTATGACCTTGCCCACGGCCTTGGCCGCCCCGGTTGTCGTGGGGATGACCGAGACGGCGGCGGCCCGGGAACGCCTGAGATCGGAGTGGGGAGCATCCTGCAACCGCTGGTCGCTGGTATAGGCATGCACCGTGGTCATGAGACCCTCCACGATCCCGAACTCGTCGTGCAGCACCTTGACGACGGGGGCCAGGCAGTTGGTGGTGCAGGAGGCGTTGGATACGATCAGATCCTCGTCCTTGAGATCATCGTCGTTCACCCCGAGGACGATCATCTTGTCGACCTTGTCCTTGGCCGGCACGGTCAGAATAACCCGCTTGGCTCCGGCTTCCAGATGCCAGGCCACCTGCTCGCGAAGGCGGAAAATCCCGGTGGACTCGATCACCAGATCCACCCCCATTTTGGCCCAGGGAAGATTCTTGGGATCTCGCTCGGCCAGAACGGCGATCTTCTTGCCGTCCACCACCAGCGAATCGTCCTTGGCCTCCACGTTCTTGGAATACTTGCCGTAGTTCGAGTCGTACTTGAGCAGGTGGGCCAGGGTCTTGGCGTCGGTGATGTCATTGACGGCCACCACCTCGATGTTCTTTCGCTCCATCGCCACCTTGAACACGCTGCGCCCGATTCTGCCGAATCCATTGATAGCAATCTTCATAAGTCCCCCGTATCGCACTTGTTGTGATTGAGTGTTTCTCGCAACTGAATATACGGAAAAAACACGACCCGTGTCAATGGCAGCCCTGGCCGGGCGCCTACAGGCCTATGAAGTTCAATACGCGCCGCAGCAATCCGGGCTCACCCGCCTCCGCAGGTTGCGGGGGCTCCGAGGGCGGCAGAACCGGGATGATCTCATCCCCGGCGTTGATCAGATCGAAAAAACTGCGCTTGGTCACCGTTCCTGCGCTTATGATCTCATCCAGAGCATCCACGGAGAAGCTTCCCAGAACATCCCCCTCATCGGCCGTCACGCCGATCTGGTCGTTTCTCAGGTGAACCTTGCCCTTTCGCACGATGGCCAGCTCCTGCCCCGCCTCCATCTCATCGTACTTGCCCAGATCGATGACTCCGCGATCGAACTGCCGGGCCAGCAGGTTGCCTCGCAGAGGCAAGGCCTCGAAAACGCGATCCGCCAGTATGTTGAAGTTATCCTGGACCCGATCATTTCCCGTGCGGAAAACCCGGTAGGTACGCAATAGTTTCCCGGTGCCGGTCAGATACTGGTCCAATACGGTCGTGAAACTTCGTTCGGACTCTTCGATGTGCATCAGCAGAAAGTAGTCGGAACCGAGGCTGCGGGCCTCCCGGAAGGCGGATTCGTAGCTGGCCACGTCCAGGGTGGTCTCAAGCATATCAAGGGTGGGGTATCGTTGAAACAAATCGTGGAGGTACGCCGCCGCAGCCTCTCCGGCAAAGGGGTGGAGCTCCCGGCTGGCCGGGATCAGGTGGTAGAGGGCGAGGGAAAAACGTTTGCGATCCAGACCGTACTGGTCGATCCCCCACCGGGCGGAAACGCTGTCGTAGCGGGTGCTGCCGATGATTTCGATATCGTCGAGGATCTGCGCATCCGTATAGCCCAGATTCCGGAGCACCTCCAGCTCCTTCATGTACTTCTCCGGAAATCCCATCAGCCGGTGCAGCTCCGCGTAGTGCAGACGTGGTTCCTTGGCCTCCGGTTGCAGCCTCACGGCTCTGCGGTACTCCATCAGGGCTTTTTCCAGAAAATTCCGTTCCCGGAACAGGGTGCCTCGTTCCAGGTGGTAGGCGGCGTATCGCTCCCGGATCGGATCATCGATGGGCAGCTCGTTCAAGGCGATGTTTTCCAGGACGATCCGGGCGATTTCATCGTCCGGCTGCAGGCGCAGGGCCTGGGCAAGGCTGCGGATAGCCTGCTCGGGATCTCCGCTGCGATCGTAGGCAAGCCCCAGGGAGTACCAGACCAGCGGAATGTTCCTGTCGGTCGTCAGGATCTGCCGCAGGACATCAATGGCCTGCTGCGGCTTCTCCTGAAGTAGATAAACCTGGGCGAGCAGGCGTTTTGCCTCCGAGTAATCGCTGTCCAGGGCGATAGCGGTGAGCAGGTAGCTCTCGGCCCGATCGAAGTTTCCCTCCTCCATGGAAAAACGTCCGGCGGCGTAGTGAACCCGGGGATCGTAGTTGTGGTACTTCAGGGCGAGCTCCAGGTAGGCCTGGGCCGCGGCACGATCCCCCTGCGCTTCGCTGAGCAGGACCAGGGACAACAGCGCCTTTTGGCTTTCAGGACGGATCTTCAGGGTTTCTATGTACCGCTGGCTGGCGTTGCGCGTCCGTCCCTGGGCGATGTCCAGCTCCGCCAATCCGAAGCGCGCCTCCAGATTGTTGGGTTCCTCCTCGAGAACGGATTCGAACAGGCTCCTTGCCCGGGCGGGTTGGTTCAGGGCTATGGCGATTCTCCCCTCCAGTACGATCAGGTCCAGGTTGCCCCGGTCGTATTTTCGGGCCTCCTCGAGATACTCGAGGGCTTCTTCGTACTCCTCCAGGGCGAAGAAGCTCTCAGCCAGACCGATGAGGGGTTCGTCGTAGGCCGGATTTTCGATCAGGGCCGCCCGATAAAGCTCCACCGCCGCCAGCAGGTTCGAGCGGGCCTGCTCCGTCCGGCCGCGCTGATACAGGATCCTGGGATCCGTTTGCTCGTCCGTTCCCGACTGGGCCGGGATGAGCGGAGTTAGGGTGCAAAGCACGATCGCCAGGGCTGCAACGATTTTCATCTGTATTGGCTTTAGGCTCCTTCTTGCTGAAGCACGATTTTTATCGTATCGATCTTGTGTCCTTCCATGTTCTGGATGATGAAATCGATGTTACGATAGCTCATCTTTTCGTAGCGGACTGGGATCTTTCCAAAAAGATGAAAAACCAAGCCCCCCAGGGTGTCAAAATCATCGCTGGGAAGCTCGATTCCAAGCTGCTCGTTCAACCACTCCAGGTTCACCCGAGCATCGCACAGATACACGCCCTCACTGACCTTGAGCAGTTCTTCGGTCTCGTTGTCGAACTCGTCCTGTATCTCCCCGACAATTTCCTCGATGATATCCTCCAGGCAGACGATGCCGGAGGTTCCGCCATACTCGTCGACGACCACGGCGATATGCACCCTGCGACGTTGAAACTCCATGAGCAGGGAATCGAGTTTTTTGCTCTCCGGCACGAAGTAGGCAGGCCGGATCAGCTTCTCCAGGTCGATTTCCGACTCCTCCTTTACCATGTAGTGCAGCAGATCCTTGGCGTAAAGCATGCCCACGATGTTGTCGACGGTATCGTGGTACACGGGGAAGCGGGAGTGCCCGCAGTCGGAAATGATGGTGACGATGTCCGGAATCGGAGTATCCAGGGAGATCGAGACCACATCGATGCGAGGTACCATTATCTCTTTTACGTTGGACTCAGAGAGGGAGATGATGCCTTTCACCATTTCCAAGGCTTTCGTATCGATGCTGTCCAGATTCTCCTCGACGGAGACCTTCCGCAGAAGCCTGTCGATGAAGCTTCTTTTTTTCAAAATATCCTCTCCTTTTTCAGGCGGGTCAAAATATCCTCCTGCAGCCGAATCATCTCGGATTCCTCGTCCTCATGATCCATTCCCTCCAGATGCAGAATGCCATGAATCAGCAGACGCTTCAATTCCTCCTCTTCGGAAATCAGCCGCGCCTGAGCGTTGCGGCTCAAACTTTCCACGGATATCACGATATCTCCCGCCGGGACCGTTCCTTCTCCTATGGTGGTGTCAGGGTCTTGGGAAAACGACAGAACGTCGGTTGGTGCATCCATCTCCCGGTAGTGTCGATTCAACTGCCGAATCGTGCCGTCATCCGTCAGCAAAATCGAAAGTTCCCAGTTGTCGATGCCCCGTGTGTTCAGCACGATGCTTGCGAAGCGCTTACAGCCTTGCAGCCATCCCGGATCATCGATCCCCGCCGAAGCAACCTCCACATCATTCACCGGGCAGCCTCTTTGATCTTCGGATATTCGATCCGGGAATGATAGTAGCCCGCCAACACCTGAACGAAGCTCTTCTTGATGGTTTCCAGGTCGCGGAAGGTGAGCTGGCTGTTTCCCAGCTCCTGGGAGGTAAACTTTTCCATGATGATATCCCAGACGAATTTCTCCAGCTTGGCGATTGTGGGTTTTTTCAGCGTTCGGGTGGCCGCCTCCACCGTGTCGGCCAGCATCACCACGGCGGCCTCTTTGCTGCTGGGCCGGTAGCCCTGATAAGAATAGTCATCGCTGCTCACGTTCGTTTTTTCACCGTTCTCCACCGCTCTCTGGTAGAAGTATTTGATGACTCCCCGGCCGTGATGCTGGGAGATGATTTCTTGAACCTCCTGGGGCAAAGCCAGTTCCCTGGCTTTCTCGATTCCCATCTTCAGGTGAGATTTGATCACCGCTGCCGAAAGGCTGGGTTTCAAATCGTCGTGCTTGTTGTAGGAGGTCTGATTTTCGATGAAGTACTGGGCCTGTTCGATCTTGCCGATATCGTGGTAGTACGCCCCGACCCGGGCAAGCAGGGCATTGGCTCCGATGGTGCTGCAGGCTGATTCCGCCAGATTGGCGACGCTGATGGAGTGATTGTAGGTTCCGGGAGCCAGGGAGAGCATCCTTTTGAGGATTGGCGCGTTCAGATCCGAAAGCTCGATGAGCCGGAAGCGGCTGGCCGTGTTCAGACCGTGCTCCAGAATCGGTAGAAAACCAAGGCTGATCATGCTCGAGGCAAATCCGTTGAGAAAACCCCAAGCCAGGACCGGTACAAGCCACCCGCGTGCCCCGGTCTGCAGCAACACGAAGAGGATCAGCAGGGCGACATTGAGAGCGGACAGGTACAGGCCGGCTTTGATCAGGTCGATCCTCCGCTCGGCTCGCTGCACCACGATGCTGCCGGCCACACCGGTCAGCAGCACGAAGAGAAACGCATACGGATCCATCGCGGTAAGGGGCAGGACCAGGAGAGCCAGGATCACCGAAAGGCTAATTCCGGCCCGGGTGGATACGATCAGCGTCACTAGAATCGAAACGGCAGCCGTGGGCAGGATCACCGATACGGGAATACCCTCGTGGGGGGTAAAGAAGCGCGACAGCAGGCCCGCAGCCAGCAGGAAGATCAGTACCGTGGCGGCCAGGAAGATGATCTGGTTTCGTTTCAAGGAGGTGCCGACGACTCGCTCTTGGAACAGAAACAGGGAAAAGAGAAAGACGATCAGGAGGAACAGTACGTTGCCGGCGATGCTGTTAAGATTCACGGTAACCGAATACTCGCCAAGGGCTTTTATTTGGGCCGCAGTTTCGGCGTCCACGATATCCCCGCGTCTGACGATCACCTGGTCCTTGACCAATTTCGCCTGGACCGGCTCCACCTCCTCCATCGCCTTCTGTCTGCTTTTCTCGGTTTCCTCCGCGTCGAAAAAGCCGTTTTCGATAGCAAACGCCCGAACCAGGTCGATGGTGGGCGGAAGCAACCGAGCCGGGATCTCCGGAAAGCGTTCTTCGATCCACCCATCCAGATTGTTGCGGGTCAGAACCTCCTCCACGTACGTTTCCTCTTTTACGAGCTTCCCTCCCCTCCAGCGCCACACTTCGACTGCACCGGAGGAAAGCAGCCCGCTATCCTGCTCGGGCAGTTTGATCAGACCCGTTTCAAAAACCTGTTCCAGAACGATCTCGGCCTGAGTGAATACCGTTGAAAGCTGACCCGTATCCAGCAGCCGGGCCAGCTGGTCCTTGGAGAGGACGCCTGGGAAACCCACCTGCAGGCGCAGGAAGATCGTGTCCAGGGCGTTTTCTTCCCGGCTGAGTGCAAGCAGACGTTCTCGAAACTCGGAGAACCGCTGGAAACGCTCCTCACCGATCCGTTCATTGACTCGAAAGATCGGCAGAACCAGCTTTCCCGCCGCCTCCCTTTTCAGCCGGGTTGCCTCCTCGTCGAGGTAGAGAATATCCCGTTCGACCACATAATCTCGCTCCGCTACGCTGCCGATCTGGTAGTCCGTTACCCGCAGGAGGGAAAAGACGCTTCCGAATTGGGTAGTCACCAACACAATCGCCACGGCCGCGACAAAGGTGATTCCCAGGATGGTCCAGGTGAGTCGATCCGCCGCCAGCCGCTTCCGCAGAATCGAGAAGGGGGTGTTATTCTTCTTGATTTGCTTCATAGGCGCGGACGATCTTGCGGACAAGGGGATTTCGAACCACATCCTCCTCCCCGAGGAAGGTAAAGTCGATCTCCCGAATGGATTTAAGTATGGAAATCACATCGAGCAGCCCGGAACTGCTGCGCTTGGTCAGATCGATCTGAGTGATATCTCCGGTGACCACCGCCTGAGTACCTTCCCCGAGACGGGTCAGGAACATCTTCATCTGCTCCCTGGTGGTGTTCTGCGCCTCATCAAGGATAACGAAGCACTCCGAAAGCGTACGTCCCCTCATATAGGCCAGAGGAGCAATCTCGATGATCCGGTTCTCCTCCAGGCGGCGAAGAGCCTCCGGAGGGATGAAGGCCTCCATGGCGTCGTAGAGGGGCCGCAGATAAGGACTGATCTTCTGCTCCAGGTCGCCGGGCAGGAATCCCAGATTCTCCCCGGCTTCCACCACGGGCCGGGTGAGAATGAGTTTCCGACGATTGCGGGAGAGCACGCTTCTAAGTGCCTGAGCTACCGCCAGATAGGTTTTTCCGGTTCCCGCCGGTCCGATGGAGAAGACCAGATCCCTGGTTTCGATCGCTTTCAGATACAGCGCCTGTTTGTAGCTGCGGGGAAATACCTTCTTCAGTCCGCCGGGAATGACCACGCAGGTTTCCTTCAACAGCTGCGAGTTCTGATCCTTTTCGGCATTCAGGGTGCCGTACACGGCCCGGATCAGATCCGGACCCGGCAGCTGCCCCAGGGCGATGTGATCCTCCAGCTCGCTGAGAATCCGCTCGAACAGTGTTCTCTTGGCCTCTTCGCAGGAGTCGAGATAGATCTGATTTCCTTGGAAGTATACGCGGACGCCCAGGAGTTCCTCGAAAACGGACAAGTTACCGTCGTTGGCCCCGAACAGTTCCTGGATCCTCTCCGGGTTCTTAAGGACCACCGCCAGGTGTTTACCCATAGTATTCCTATTTGTTGAATGTACCTCCCCCGTCCCTCGGCCGTCAACCCCGCGGGGAGATATCCCACCTTTCGGTCTCCACGTCAAATTCCCCCTGGACGTTGCTGCGAAGCTCCGGAATCGGCACCCATTGGAGGATGACCGAAAACGTACTTCCCCATTCGTACTGCCGGGGAACGGCTTTTTCGTCGAGCACAGGCTTGCCCTCATAGCTGAGCATCAGGTTCCAGTCGTGGAGGTAATGGGTGAGGTCCACTCGAATGCTCTGCAGGTTGAAGGCGGATTGCTTTCGAGCGGCTGTATCGAAGAAGTTGAAGGAATTGAACAAATCTTCCAGTAGTTTTACCGGCTCACGTCCCACCTCGGTTGCCAATGCGGGGAAGTATTGGAAGGTGCGGTTGTTGTAAGAGCTGGTGTTTATCGACAGTTCGAGGAATTTGTGCAGCCAGAAAGTGAAAGTCAAAGAGAAGTCGAGATTGTTGTCGGTAAATTGCTCGATGTTCATGAACCAGGAAACATCGATAGATGTGCTCATGCGTATTCGATTTTTCCAGAACATGCGATCTTTCCCCGCGAGTTTATAGCCGAGAGTGACATAGGAAAGCAGGAACTGCTCAGGAGTATACGCAGGAAAATTCGCAGGAATAAAGGTACCGCCACTGTAAACCTGGGGCTCCATCCACTCATAGGTCAGGGAACCGTACAGGTTCCAGAGATTGAGGGAGGTCAGGCTCCTGGAGAAAAATCCATCATCCCAGGTTTTATTGACGTCGAATTGCAGCTCTTCGCTGATTCGTACGTTTTCCCCCAGATTCAGGGTCTCCCGCACGAATAGCGGTTGGAAGACCCATGGGTTGCGGTCGCTCCAGTCGGAATCGGGATCCTGAAGCACCGAGTTCACCGTTGTGGTAAGGAGCCATACCGTGAACTGCAGATTTCCGGTCAGGCTGCCCTGCCGTGGGTACAGCTGCGCAGCTACGGAAAGGGAGTTCTCCGCCTCAAACATTCTCCACCGCAAAGCCGCCTGTACGCTATGCTGACCCACGGTTTCCTGGGTAAACTCCGGTCCGCTGCCTTGATACACCGGGTCATCCAGCGTGGACAGGGCTTTATTGAGCGAATAGCTGTATAAGAGCCAACTGAGATCGTATGCCAAGCTGGTTTTCCCGAAGATCGGATCATCGGCAAGGGGAAAGTAATCCAGCCCGTTGGTGAGCTTGAGATTGAATTGGGAGTCCGATTGAGCGTTGAGCAACTCGGTGTTCCATTCATCCAGCGATACTGATTGGCGGTTCAAATAACGGTACTTCCCGGTCAAGGCGAGATTGCCGTTCCAGGACAGAACGTTCTCCAGGATTCGTAAAGAGTAGGCCAGGCTCGAGCTGCCCTGGGTTTCGTAACTTATGTACTTGAGATCGTAGGTGACATCTTCTGGCTTTTTCCAATCATCCGCATTGAAGGTCTGCTCTACCGTGGCATTTGGCCGAAACTGGTAGGACAAACCGAAGGTCAGAGGGGTTTTTTGCAGGGAGACGGGTACACTTTTCTTCAGTTCAGGCGGTCGAACAGACGCCAGTGGGGATTCCATCGGCATCCCGGACGGACCAGCCTCGAAGCTGGGAGCGGGGGAACGGGCCTCCGGCTCTCCGTCGACGGATGTATCGTCCCCCGGCGGCCGTAGATCAGTCGGCGGGGGGATTCTCTTGCCTTCAGATTTTGCGGTGCTTTTGCCCGAAGGCAGAGAAAAATTCAACAGATCCCCCAGCATTTGAAAGGAGATGCCGGGCAGTCTCAAAGTTGCCGGGTAATAAAACTTCCGGGCGGGATCGTAATCCGCGTCCAGGTCCTCCGGGTCCAGGGAATCGAAATTCGAGTTGTCGTAGCTCTGCCAGAAAAGATTGGCATTGATGTTGGTGAATGACAGTGTTTTCACCAGGGGAGTGTCGAATTTCTCGGAAAAGTCCACCTTTCCGCTGATCTCCCACGTCAGATTCTGCTTCTCCCCCACCGTTGTTGTAGCCTCGATCGGCTCGATTCCCGCCAAACGGGTCAATCCGGTATCCTCGGCTCGGTTGTAGAAATCACCGCTGAAGTACGGATCGGAGAAGTACTCGATTCTCCCTGAAAAGCGGTACGGACCGCTGCCGAGATTCCAGTTGCTCTCCACGCCGAAGCGAAAGGGCAATTCGAGCCCAAAGATGTACGATTTATTCCAGGAAGAATCGTACTCGTTTTCGTCGATCCAGGGCGTATAATAGTAGTAGCGCAGACCGTTCAATTCCTTCTCCACCTTGTACACCGTTCTGCTGCGGGCTATCCCCCCCTTGAAGTCCACCTTGGGGAAACTTCCCTCTGCCCCGGCAAAAACCCCCAGGCGGGAGTACAGGTCGAGCATTACTTTCAGGAAACGATCTTCTTCGATAACAGTCGGTTTGTCCGGGATGGGACGGAGAAACAGACCTTCCCGTTCCAGCTCGTACTGGGTGGTGCTCTCCTCCGTGGCTGCCAGGAAGGACAGGGCGCTGGAGCTGCGCTTCTTCTGTCCGATCAGGTAGGTGGTGGTCTGGACGAACTGCCCCTCCGGGTCGCGGTAGCCGATGGCCGGGTGAAAGAAAAACTCATCCCCGGGACGAAAGAAGAAGGGCAGGTACAGCAGGGGAACGCGGCCCACGTACAGTACAGCGTGGAGTATCGCCCATTCGTTCGGGGCCAGCACCCAAATCTTGCGAGCCTGGATATGGTAGTGGGGATCCTTCTCGTTGTCGCAGGAGGTAATCTGACCCCGGTCTATAACCACGGTGTTGCCCTCCAGGCGGGAGATCGACTCCCCGGTGAAGCGGAACCGGATGGTTTCACCGCCGACACTGCGGTCCGCCTCCATCCCCCCACTGAAGAACACGCCCTCCCAGCTGTCCACATCGAAGGTGAGCCGCTCACCCCGAAAGACCTCCTCTTCCGTGCCCTTGATCAGGGTGTACTCGATTCCTCCTTCGGCGCTGAGGATGTTTTCCGTCTCGTTGAGGAGAATCCGGTGCGCCCGGATGCGGTGCGTTGCCTCCTCCTCTTTTATTTCCACCAGGACATCGCCAAGGAGCAATACGTAATCTTCGTCGACCTGCTCGATCGTGAAGTACTGGGTCTCTTTCGCCGACTTGATTTCCAGCAACCTGCTCTTTCCCTCCGGCTCCGTTTCTGCGGGCGGAGGAGGGATCCGATAGTAGGCGTACAACCGCCGTTGCAGAGCCTGCCGTGTACCCGTATCCTCCAAACCCAGTTCACGGCACCACGAGACCAGTTCGTAGTAACTGGCCGTATGGATGTCACTTGCCAATGTCTTCTCGATGAGGTTTAATGCCGCTTCGAATCCTTCAGGCTCTTCTGCCGTCTCCTCGGAGGACTGTTGGGCCCGGAGCGGAGGAGTGTTGCCGGGGCTGAATACGAGCAGGATGGTTGCGAATGTACAAAAATATATACATTTTAACGTCATATCTACTGCCGTTTGGCCACCCGCGGCTCCGGTACCGGCCTGTCCAGTACGGGCCTGAGATAACGCCCGGTATAAGAAGCACCGCAGGCGGCTACCTCTTCGGGAGTCCCGGTGGTGATGATCTCCCCTCCCCGATCGCCGCCCTCCGGCCCGAGGTCGATCACATGATCCGCCTGCTTGACCACATCGAGGTTATGCTCGATCAGCACCACGGTATTCCCATTGTCAACCAGGCGATTAAGAACTTCTAACAGCTGTTTAACATCTGCGAAGTGCAGACCCGTGGTCGGTTCATCCAGGATGTAGAAGGTGCGCCCCGTGCTCCGCCGGGACAGTTCCAGAGACAGCTTCACGCGTTGAGCTTCGCCCCCCGACAGGGTAATTGCCGACTGGCCCAGGTGGATGTAACCCAGCCCGACCTCGATAAGCATCTTGAGTTTGCGCTCGATTACGGGAATCTTCTTGAAGAAGGCATAGGCCTCATCCACGGTCATGTTGAGCACATCGTCGATGTTCTTCCCCTTATACATGATTTCCAGGGTCTCCCTGTTGAAGCGCTTGCCTTTGCAGACATCACAGGTGATGTAGACGTCAGGCAGGAAGTGCATCTCGATCTTGATGGTTCCCGCTCCCTGGCAGTTTTCACAGCGTCCGCTCTTAACGTTGAAGGAGAAACGACCCGGTTTGTAGCCCATGGCCTTGGATTCTGGCAGCGTGGCGAACAGCTCGCGGATCGGTGTGAACACACCGACGTAGGTAGCGGGATTGGATCTCGGCGTTCTGCCGATGGGGCTTTGATCGATATTGATGACTTTATCGATCGCCTCGATTCCCTCGACTGCCCGATAGCTGCCTGTGGGCAGGTGGGCTCGGTTGACCCGGTTGGCCAAAACCGGATAGAGCAGATCGGTGAGCAGGCTCGATTTTCCCGAACCGGAGACCCCGGTGATGACGGTTAGCTTTCCCAGGGGAAAGGATACGGTGATGTCTTTCAAGTTGTGCTCCCCCGCACCGATCAGGGTGATCACCCGGCCATTACCCGGTCTGCGCTCGCGGGGCATTTCGATGGTCAGAGCTCCGGACAAAAACTTCCCGGTCAGGGACTTTTCATGATTCAGGATATCCGCAAAGGGCCCGGCGAACACGACCCGCCCGCCGTGCACCCCGGCTCCGGGCCCCAGATCCACTATGTAATCCGACGATTTGAGGGTCTGTTCATCGTGCTCCACCACGATCAGCGTGTTTCCCAGGTCCCGCAGATGAAGCAATGTGTCGAGCAGTCGGCCGTTATCCCGCTGATGAAGCCCGATCGTCGGCTCATCCAGGATGTACAGAACGCCCACCAGAGAGGAGCCGATCTGGGTGGCCAGACGAATCCGCTGGGCTTCTCCTCCGGAGAGTGTGGAGGCCCGGCGCTCCAGGGTCAGGTAGTCCAGACCCACGTCGGCCATGAACTTCAGCCGGGCGGAAATTTCTTTGAGTATCTGGCGGGCGATGGTCTGTTGGTTTGCCCGCAGTTTGAGTTTTTCGAAGAACTGCTGCGCGGAGCTCACGCTCAAACAGGTCAGATCGTGGATATCCCTGCCTCCGACGGTCACGGCCAGGCTCTCCGGGCGCAGGCGTTTCCCCCCGCATTTCGGGCACTCCCGCTGGCTCATGAAGCTATCCAGCCACTCCTTGACCCCTTCGGAGGAGGTCTCCAGGTACCGCCTCTTCAGCTCGTTCAAAACACCGCGGAAGTTCGACGTGTACTCCCACAGCCCCTCCCGCTGGGGATTTTCGTATTTGAAGCGGATCTGTTCCCTGGTTCCGTGCAGCAGGATCTCCATCGTCTTTCGAGGAAGGTCGCCCAGGGGGGTATCCAGAGTGAAACCGTAGTGCCGGGCCAGGGATTCGAAGATACTGCGGTACACGTTGGCCTTGGGGTTGTGCGTGGCGATCCCCCCCTGCCGAAACGATAGGCTGGGATCGGGGATCACCAGATCGGGATCGAACTCCAGGGTGACCCCCAGACCGGAGCATTCGGGGCAGGCCCCGAAGGGGCTGTTGAAGGAAAAAAGGCGGGGCTGCAGCTCGGGCAGGCTGATCCGGCACACCGGACAGGCCAGGGCCTGGGAGTACAGCTCCTCCCTCTCGCCCTCCTGGTTTTTTATGGAGACTACCAGCAGGCCGGAAGCGACCTCCAGGGCGGTCTCCACCGAATCGGCCAGGCGCTTGCGAACGCCCTGTTTGATGACCAGCCGATCGATTACGATCTCCAGCTCATGCTTCCGCTTCTTGTCCAGGGTGATGGTCTCATCCAGGGAGCGGATCTGGCCGTCAACCCGGACCCGCACGAAACCGGCCCGCCGGGCGTCTTCGATGATCTTGTGGTGCTCCCCCTTGCGGCCCCGAACTACCGGAGCCATGAGCACGATGCGGGTCTGATCGGGCAGCGCGAGAATGGCGTCGAGGATCTGGTCCACCGATTGCTCTTTGATCTCCCTGCCGCATTGCGGGCAGTGGGGGATGCCCACCCGGGCGTAGAGCAGCCGGAGATAGTCATAGATCTCCGTCACCGTTCCCACGGTGGACCTGGGATTGCGGGCGGTGCTCTTCTGTTCGATCGCGATGGCCGGCGACAGGCCCTCGATGTAATCGAGATCGGGCTTGTCCAGGCGGCCGAGGAACTGCCGCGCGTAGGCGGACAGGGATTCGACGTAGCGGCGCTGTCCCTCCGCGAAGATGGTGTCGAACGCCAGGGATGATTTTCCCGATCCGCTGATACCGGAAACAACGATGAGGGAATCCCGGGGCAGCTCTAAATCGATGTTCTTTAAATTGTGCTCTCGGGCTCCCCGGATGATGATGCTCTTCACGCTGCCTGCTGCTTAAGCCTTTGGTTTCGCACCCGCTCGCTGTTCCGGGGTTTCCATGACCATTCTTTCCGCCGGAGGCACGAATTGGATCTTCCGCCGCGGGCGCAGGGAGGATAGGTAGGACACCAGTGGGATCAGCACCATGCACACTCCGGCCACAAAGAGGATTTCCCAACTGGTTAGAATTCTCAGCACTATTCGGGGGTTCATAGACCTGAATCAACTAAAGAATTATAATACTGGCTCACCAGGCACTATGACAAGGGTAATTGTGGATCGAAACGCCGGTTTCTGCGCAGGCGTGCGCAGGGCTATCCGGGGAACGAAACAGATGCTGTCGGCAAAGCTCGACTCTGCCGATGGGAGACGGGTCGTCTCCTACGGCCAGCTGGTGCACAACAGGGAGGTAACCGACGATCTGTCCGGCAGGGGTTTGGAGGACCTTGAGAGCCCGCAGGATGCGCGCCCCGGAGATGAGGTGGTCGTGCGCACGCACGGAATCTCGCCGCAGGAGGAACGAATGCTTCGCTCCAACAGGGTCGAGGTCACCGACTTCACCTGCCCGCGGGTAAAACGGGTGCACCGGCAAATCCGGGAAAAGCGGGAAGCCGGGTATGAAATCGTCATAGTGGGCGATCCCGATCATCCGGAGGTCAAAGCCCACCTGGGACACGCCGGTGAAACCGGAACGATCCTGTCCGCAGCCCGGGAAGCCCGCCGCGTGCCCAAGGGGCGGAAGATAGCCGTATTCGCCCAGACCACGATCACCCCCGACTTTTTTCAAGAGGTCGTCTCCGCCCTGGAGCGCAGAGGGCTGGAGATGAGCGTGGTGGACAGCCTCTGTCCCTTCGTCCTCAAAAGACAGCGCTGGATCGACAAATATTCAAAATTGGCCGATGCCTCCCTGATCCTGGGCGGCAAGAATTCGAGCAACACCCTAAAACTACACGCCTTGGCTGCCGCAAACGGCCCGGCCTTCCATGTGAGCACGGCGAACGAACTGGATGTGGAGAAGATCCTGCGGTACTCCGTGGTTGCGCTGACCGCCGGGGCGTCCACCTCGGATCAAACCATCAATGAGACTCTATCCCGCCTCCAGGCCGCCGGTGCGCTGATCGAGCGCCGTTAGAGACGCACCACGGTTCTGCCGAACCCGCCCTGCTCCGGGGAGGAGAAGAAGTAATCCTTCACGTGGGCATTGCTCTTCAGGAACTCGTGTATGCCCCGCTGTAGAATCCCCTCCCCCATTCCATGCACTATGGAAAACTCCCCCATTCCGCTGACCAGAGCTCGATCGATCTGCTGCTCCACCTGTTTGAGGGCTTCTTCCAGACGCATCCCTCTCAGGTCGAGCTGAAATGCCGGGGGAGGACTCTGCAGCTCTTCGCTGACCGACAGCAACGGTTCCTCCGCGGCCCACTCGACCTTCTGCTGCTCTTCCAGCGGCTGCAGATCCCCTGCGGGAAAGGTCCCCCGCAGGGTGTCGGTGGCCACGACCCAGCGGTCCCCCTTTGCCCGCCTGACCAGGGTTCCCCGTTTTCCGGTGCCCTTGATCAGCACCTCCGTACCCTCTTTCAAAGCCAGCTGCGGAGACTGGTACAACTGAGCCCGTTCGGCTTCAAGGGCTTGTTCCTGTTTTTCGACGTGCTCGGCCAGCTCGTTGAGATAGGCGGCGGCCCGTTTTCGTTCATCCCGATCCCCGCCGCTTCGAAGCTCCGCCACCAGGTTCTCGAACCGGCTGCGGCTGTCTTTCACGAAACCTTTGAGCTCCGCGATTCCCTGCTCCCGCAGCTCGAGCTCCTTCTGGCGGAGGCGCAGTTCCTTCAAATCCGTTTTTCTGGTTTTCTCCCGCAGCTCCACCTCCCGGCTCTGCTGCTGCTCTTCGGTGACCAGCAGTTTTCGCTGTTTCTCGGACAACCTGTTGATCAGCTCGGCCACATCCCCCCGTTCCTCCTTGAGGTACTGCTCGGCGGATTCGAGAATCTCCCCGGGGATGCCGGTTCTGCGAGCAATCTCCAGGGCGTGGCTCTCTCCAGGAACACCGAGGATGATGCGAAAGGTGGGTTTGAGATTCTGAACATCGAATTCCATGGCCGCATTCTCCACACCCGGGCGAGAATAGCCGTAGTTCTTCAGGATTCCGTGGTGGGTGGTAGCCATGCAGAGACACCCGGCCTGGATGAAATGATCGAGGAGTCCCATGGCTATGGCAACTCCCTCCTCCGGATCCGTACCCGCCCCCAGCTCATCGAACAGCACCAGGGAAGCCGAGGTGGAGCCGCCGATGATCCGGGATATGTTCACGATGTGGGCGGAGAAGGTAGACAGGGACTGTTCGATGGACTGCTCATCCCCGATATCGGCCAGGATATTGTCGAAAACCGGCAGGGTGGAATCCTCCCGGGCCGGGATCTCCATGCCGAACTGGTTCATCGCCGCCAGCAAACCCACGGTTTTCAGGGTCACGGTCTTTCCCCCCGTGTTGGGTCCGGTGACGATCAGCACGCGGTACTCACCCCCGAGCACGACGGAGATCGGCACGCAGTTCCGTCCCAGCAGAGGATGCCGCGCCTCGTAGAGCTTCAAGACCCCTTTCGAGAGGAAGGCCGGCGAACAGCGCAGGTGAATCCCATAGCGGGCCCTGGCCTGCAGTGTATCCAGGTGAGCAACGCCTTCAAAGAGAGTTTGAATCTCCGAGGAGCGAGCAACGATCTTGGCGCTCAGCTCCCGGAGAATTCGATGCACCTCTCTCCGGTAGCGGTTCTGCTCCTCGACGATCGCGTTGTTCTTCTCCACGATCTCCGCCGGTTCGAGAAATACGGTGGATCCGCTGGCCGAAACATCGTGGACGATCCCCGGGATGCGGCCTTTGAAATTGCTCTTCATCGGCAGAACGACCCGGCCGTTTTTTTCCGCCGGCTGTTTTGCCTGCCAGAGGCTCTGGTAGGCCGGGTCGTGGAGATAGGACCTGGCGGTATTGGCAATGTCCCGTTCGAGCGAGCGGATCCTGTCTCGGATTTCTTTCAACACGGGAATTTGATTTTCCCTCAAGGAGCCCTCCCTGTCGATGATCGTGAAGATGTCTTTGGACAGCTCCTTCATGTCCGGTACGGCCCGACCCAGGGGCAGCAGAAGCTCCTCCCCCGAAGCTTCGACGGCCTTGGACAGGCGTCTGGCGGAGACGATGAAGCGGCCCAGGGCAAAGAGCTCCTCCAGCTCGAAGAGGGTGCCCTTTTTGAATAGCTTGGGCTCCAGTGATGCGACGTCCGGAAAATCCAGAGCCGGAAAGGCTTTTCCGGACTCGAGGAGTCGCCGGAAAGCCACGGCTTGGGCTTTGCGTTTCTCCACCTCCTCGGGATCCGTGGATATCTGCTGGCTTTCCAGGGAAACCCGGCCTGCCCGGCTGAAACAGCGCTCCTGCAGCGCCTCCCGGACATGCCGGAAATCCAGGAGATCAAGCGTATGGGGATCCAGGGAAGGCTCTGGCGAATGCTTCGACATCCTCGTAAATCCTCAAATAGCTCTCATAACGGTCCGGATGAATCAGTCCTCTATCGACGGCCTGCCGCACCGCACACTCCGGTTCGTCCACGTGCCTGCAGCTGGGGTAGGAGCATTGCTCGGCAATCGGCACGAACTCCGGGAAGTAGAAGGCCAGATCCCGGGCTTCGACGCCGGCGATCTCCAACTCCCGGATTCCCGGGGTGTCGATGATCGGAAAATCCTCCGCGGTGCGAATCAGGCTGGCGAAGCTGGTGGTGTGGCTACCCCGGTCGTATTTTCTGGAAATATCTCCGACGGCCAGATCCAACCCGGGAAACATCCTGTTGAGCAGGGTGGATTTTCCGACCCCTGATTGACCGAAGAAAACCGACACCTTTTTTTTAATGCTTCGGCGCAATTCCGATACCCCTCTTCCCGTGAAGGCCGAGGTCATAATTACGGGATAACCGATTCTCTTGTAGTCGCGGATTCGATCTTTTGCCTCCGCGCTCAGGGAAAGATCGGATTTGTTGATGACGATCAGAGGCTCGAGCCGGTTGGCGCTGACCAGAAGCCTGTCGATGAAGCGCGGCCGAAACGGAGGCGATTGGGTCGAGCTGACGCACACCAGGACGTCGGCATTGGCGGCCAATACCTGGATGGCGTTGCGTTTCTTGTTCCAGCGAACCAGGGAACTGGTCCGGGGACGGCGCTCCACGATCCAGCCGACCTCCTCTGAATGAGGATCGGGCTGAAGACGAACGAAATCACCAACCGCGATCGGATTGTAGACGTTTCTCTCCGTCTTCAGGATCTTGCCTTTGATGCGGCACTGCAGCTGCCGGCCGTCTACCTCCACGGTGTAGATGTTGTTGATTCCGTACAGCACCTGTCCGGTCTGAAGCTCTCTGTTCACCGACCCGCATCCTCCAGCAGGCCGCAGTAGCGCAGACCGAAGTGCCGCGCAAAGGCGCGGTAACGCTCCTGCTCCTCTACCCCCCCGTGAAGATACAGCTCTGCACGCTTCGCGAGCTTCGCGGGCGGCGCGAGCCGTGCGCCTTCGGGAGGACAGGGCCGTGTCTCCGCAGACCCCGGCTCGGCGCTCCCGCCGGCCAGAAGGGAAACGATGCGCCGGGTCACCCCTTCCCGGGAATCGATCAGTGCGACCCGGTCCGTCAGAACGGTGCGGAACTCCTGCTCCAGAAGCACGAAGTGCGTGCAGCCCAGTACCACGGCCTGCACCTCCTGTCGGAGCAGGGGGGCCAGGGCTTGGCGCACGCAGGCGAGGCGTTCGCCCGGATCGGCCGACAGATAGCGGTACTCTGCGAAGTCCACCAGATTGGCCACGGGGACTTTGATCACCTCACGCCCGTCTGCAAACTCCTGGATCAATTTGTCCAGGTAGGGACCGGAGGCCGTCTGCCGCGTGGATACGACGGCCAATTTTCCCCCGGCCAAGGACAGGGCGGCGGGCTTCACCGCCGGGACCACGCCCACAAAGGGGATGGAGAAATGCTCCCTCAGCACCTGCAGTGCGACCACGGAGGCGGTATTGCAGGCGATCACTACCAAACGGGGAGCGAAGCGCTCGACCGCCAGAGAAACGCTCTCCAGAACCACCTGACGGACTAGCTCCTCCGCTTTCTCCCCCAGCGGGAAATTCTTCCTGTCCGCCAGATAGATGTAACGTTCTGCAGGCAGGCAAGCCCGGGCGGCCGTCAGGTAGGGCAGCCCGCCTGCTCCGGAATCGTAGAACAGCAGTGGTTTACTCACCATTCCCGAACAGCTTCAGAAAATCCTCTCTGGTGTGGTCTTTTCCGCCGGCTGAGGTTTTGTCCGCCGTGGCGGAATCTTTGAATCGAAAGTAGTCGCAGAAGTTGCTCCTATCCTTGTCACGCACCGGTTCGGCTGAAGTTTCCAGGCAGTCGTTATGAACCCCTTTGCTGTAGAAGTGGCAGTTGTAGCAGATCTTCAGATCCTTGCCGCAGGAAATACAGGTGGAGGACCGGTGCACCTCCATCTTCCCATCCAATTGTGTTCCGCAGAAATGACAAATCCTCATGACGGGAAAATAGTACACGTAAAAGCGGCTGAGGCGCAACAGAACCTCGGGGAGGATCGACCGGCGGCAATCGCTGCGCTCGAGTGCTTGTGTAGCGGCGGGATTATACGCTAAGCTTTGCCCATGTTCACCCTGCAAATCTGCAGTGTTGAGGAGTGCAACAACTGGGCGCTTCATCAGCGGGATGTCTGCAGGACCCATCTGAGCGATCCAAAAAGCTATGACCGGGAAATCGCCGCTCTGCTGTCCGGATCCGCCGCCATCGCGGATCTCAATCTCTCCTCCGTAGCACTGAAGGATCTGGATTTAAGCGGCAAGAACATCGAACGCTGCATTCTCTCCCAATCGGATCTCCGGGGCGTACGCTTTGCCCACAGCCGCATCCGCTTGGTCTATTTCGATTTTTCCGTGCTGGAGAACTGCTCGTTTCAAGGCGCCAAGCTTTACAACGTCGTCCTGGCAGGCGCGCGTATCGAGAAAAGCGATTTTTCCGGATCCGACATCATTCGCTGCAACTTCTGCGGCAGCCAGTGCCGGGAGACGCGTTTTGACGAATCCGATCTGTACGCCAGTCGTTTCATAGCTTCCAATCTGAACCGGGTAGGATTCAAGGACTGCAATCTCAAGCAGGTCAGGTTCGAGCATGCCCAGATCTCCGAGACGGATTTTCGCTATTCGAACACGGAGGATGCTTTTTTCGAGAAGAAGGCGCATAAACTGTGAGGTTTTTCAGCTATTTTTCGGTGCTCCACTTCTCCAACTGCTATCTGATCGGACCGGACGGCCCGGGTGATGCGGTACTGATCGACGCGGGGGTATTCGACGAAGGGCTGCTCAAGCTCATCGAGAACAACAATTTTTACGTTCGCTGGGTTCTGATAACCCACGCGCATCATGGACACATCCACGGTCTTCAGACCCTGCAGAAAATCTACCAGGCCGGCATCTTTGCCTTTGACGCGGAGAGGTTGGAGACGCCAGTGCAGCCGATCTCCGAGGGCAAGTCTCCCGCGTGTGGTCGCTTCTCCTTTCAGGTCCTGGAAACTCCGGGGCACTCCAACGATTCTGTGTGTTTCCTCATAGACGGGATGCTGTTTACAGGAGATACACTGTCGGCTGGGTCCGTCGGCCGGACCGCAACCGGTTACGAGAGAGCCCTGCTGCTCTCGTCGCTCCGCAAGAAGGTTCTGAGCCTGAAGCAGGATGTACTCATCTTTCCCGGGCATGGCCCGCCCACGCGTCTGGCCATCGAACGCCGCTTCAACCCCTATCTGGCAGAGAAACTGTAGAACTCCTCGAACCGAGCCGGCACCGGCGCCTCAAAGGTGCGGGGCTGCTGCTCTCCGGGAAGAACGATCCTCAGTCGATGGGCGTGGAGCATCAACGGCCAGGGACCGCGGCCCCTGGCTTTCCAGCCGTACAGCCGATCCCCGACGATCGGGCAGCCCAGATGGGCCATATGTACGCGCAGTTGGTGGGTTCTTCCGGTGCGGGGACGCAGGGATACGAGTGTGAAGCCGTCGATGCGCTTCAGCTCCCGGTAGAAGGTCAGGGCTCGTCTGCCCTGGGAAACTTTCGTGCCCGGCAGCAGACAGGTAAAGCGCTTCCGATGATGGGGATCCCGGGCTATCCAGGTATCGATGCGTCCCTGACCGGCCGGAAGGCTTCCCTCCACAATGGCCAGGTAGCGCTTCATAACCGTGCGCCGGCGGAACTGCTCGGAAAGATACTCCCGGGTTTGCGCATCTTTGGCCGCGATGATCACGCCGGAGGTATCCTTGTCCAACCTATGAACGATGCCCGGCCTTGCTTCATCAGCCGCAAACCCGTTGCTCAAGCCCGCGCAGTGCCAGAGCAGGGCGTTTACCAGGGTGCCGTTCCAGTTGCCCCCGGCCGGGTGAACAACCATACCCTGCTCTTTGTTGATCACCAGGACGTTGCGGTCTTCGTAGAGGATGCTCAACTCGATTTCTTCGGGCTCCAGCTGCGGCTCACGGTCTTCACCGTAGGTGATCTCCAGGCGGTCCCCGGGAAGCAGATGCTTGCTCACCTTGGCATTGCTGCCGTTGACCCGCAAAACCGTGACCCGGCGCTTGACCTGACTCCGGGAAAACAGTTTCAGGACGTCCGCTATATAGGCGTCGATCCGCGTGTTTTCGGGGATGGTCCGTGGAATCCGGACCTCGATGTGCTTCGGTGTGGAGCTGCTCAACGCTCGGACCGCTTTTCCTTTTCTCTTCCGATGATGTAGTCCGCGACCGCGATCAACAGGGAAGCGGACAAGGCAGTCACCAGTATGCCCGCGATCTGCTCCGGCTTATACGGCGCCGCGTCGGGCGGTCGGAACGGCCAGGGAGTGTAGCTGGAGTCTGCAAATACCTGACCATCCACAATCTCGATGGTGGCCAGATAACGATACAGATCGAAGACCTCCAGTGTTGCGAAGAGGGTTATCGGGAAGCTGCCGAGCATGACGATCTCCGCACGCCGCAGGTCCCGCAGGAAGGGAGAAAACTCCTCCTCTCCGTACTCCTGCGGTTCAGTGTCTTCCACCTCCGCCTGCTGAGCATACAGCGACGGTGGCGGAACAAACAGGAGAGCAAGCAGGGCAAGCAGGATCAGGGCCGGAACTCTAGCCATTTTCGCCCCCCCGGGGACCGAATAGGACAGTTCCCACCCGTATCATCGTGGCCCCCTCCTCGATGGCGATCTCGAAATCCCCGGACATCCCCATGGAGAGAATATCGAGGGACAGCTCCGGATAGCGGCTGTGCAGACCGTCGTGGCACTCCCTCAAGGAGGCAAAGGATCTACGCATCCGATCCTGGTCGGTGGTGAACGGCCCCACGGTCATCACTCCTCGGATCCGCAAAAGTTCCAACCGAGCGATCCGGCCGCAGGTCCGCCAGAGCTGCTCGGCGTCGGCGAAGCCGAACTTCGTCCCTTCCCCGGAGGTGTTCAATTCCAGCAGGATATCCATCCTCCTGCCCAGGTCGGCGCAGTGGCGGCTCAGAGCTTCGGCGGTCTCCAGCTTGTCGATCGACTGCACGCAGCGAAACAGGGAAGCGGCTGTCTTGGCTTTGTTGCGCTGCAGATGCCCGATCAGATGCAGCTCGAGCTCGGGATCATCGGCCGGGGGTTGGTACTTTTCTTGAGCCTCCTGGACGCGATTTTCTCCGAACAGGGTCAACCCCGCCCGGCGAGCCGTTTCTATATACTCGAGGGGGAAGGTTTTGGTGACCGCCATCAGGCGGATATCCTCCGGGCTTCGCCCGGAGCGAGCGGCGGCCGCGCCGATCCGCTCCCGGACCGAGCGAAGATTATCTGCAAATGTCTCGTGGTCGAGGCTCATGCCCTGAAAGTTTACCCTCTACCAGCGCAACCGCGTAACGGGAGGATAGGCCTGCCGCACCGCAATCGTCAGAGGAATCGCTCCCGCCAGACCGATCAGGTTCTGCAGGAGGTTCCAGGGAAGCTCGAACAGAGCCGCTCCCAAACCGAGCATCAGAATCTGGGCGATCAGATAGCCTCCGGCCATGACAACGGTGCCCGCCACTGCGGCAAGTAACCAAAACGGGTTGAAGGTCGAGGGCTTCCCGCGCCGGGCAATCGAGGCGATCAGCCCGGCCACCAGTCCCTGCAGACCGTGGGCCAGCAGAGAGATCGGGGCCCATTGGGAGTAGCCGGAGATGAGATCC
>Ga0315548_1000838_pt1 | contig 27785 bp, 39 predicted proteins | sample SalMarSW160110MG_2_FD_202540 | JGI IMG/M metagenome (GOLD analysis project Ga0315548, IMG submission 202540) | Salt marsh sediment microbial communities from the Plum Island Ecosystem LTER, Massachusetts, United States - Salt Marsh Sediment SW1601-110 ... | reverse complement strand
TCTTAGCGTCTCTAGAGTGAATACTTTTACAAATAAATTAGGTGGAAGGATTAAAATACCTCTTAGGAGATAAAATGGCAGAAAATCAAGAAGCACCAAAATTGAATTTATCCTATGACTGGAATAAGTTAGAATTGGCTCAGATTGCTCAGAGCTATCTTAAAACAGGGGGCGAAAATGGAATGCCTCTTGCAAAAAAGTCTCTGGAATTAATGCTGGAGGATATAGGAGCTGAACCTGTATCAAGAGGAATCCTAACTGATCCGGAAGTTGCTGGGAAAACCATCAATAATTATCTAAGGGAATATTCTGTCCATAAAGCTGATCAGACTATCAAGGATTTTATAGCTTACCATGGAAAGAATATTGAAAAATATGTTGCTGAAAATACACCACAATTTCAGGAAGAATTAGCACCTTTTATGGATAAGAAATATGGTGATATTTTAATGGAAAATGAGAAAGCAAAACATATACTTAAAGGTAAAGAAGAATATGGTTTGGGTTCAGATAAAGATGTTGAAGATGCAAAAAAGACTGTTGAGAAATATGAAAAAGTTATAACAACAATCACTATGCTTGAAGGAAGAAAATTAACTCAACTAAGAAATAGGGTTGAAGATGAAGTAACAAAAAATAATTTTAAAATGCTTTATGCTCCTAAGAAAGAAGGAGAGGGAGAAAATTAAGTAAAATGGATTTAACAGATACTTTGCAAAATGCAGGAGCAGTTTTATTTGATACAGCACGTCTTGCAGTTATTGTTTATGGATTTAAGAAATTGGTAATAGACAAATATATACCATTTGCAGAGAAATTGCAAGAAAAGTATGATAAAGAAGAAAAAGAAGCTAGAGATGATTCCAGAATTGATGGTAAATAATACTTAAGATTTAGATTTTAGCCAAATCTAAAAAAGAGGCTGGCAAAATAAAACATGGCAAACAGCCGTCTTGAAACAATAAGTGAAATAGCAGTAGAAAATAAAAAGTCTTTGCCAGAGGTATTTATAACTTACTTTATACTTAATTTTAGAATTTATGCGAGAAATTTTAGAAATAAAAGAGAATTCAGATGGTATGACCCTCATTTGGAAAGAGCAGCATACAGATTAACAGGAAGATATTTTGATAAACAAAGAAGTGGAAAAATCAGGGAATTAAAAAGACGTGAACAATTAGGAAAATAAGTGCTAACTGATTTATCATATAAATCTTTATATAAATTAAAGGCTTTCTGATTTTATGCCCTTAATAGACGAATTTGAAAGGATTTTCTTTGAAGAATTCATTAATCTGAGCCTTGATAATGTTGAGGATTATGTGAGAAAAAATAAGAAAGAAATAATCTTTTTATGTGATTCCAGGGAGGGGATAAATAAAAAAATTGAAGAGATGCTAGGGGAATTTATAATTAAAAAAGTCAGGGAAAATTATTATCCAAGATTGCTTCGCGGATGCAGTCAGATTGCCTTACCAAATCCAGAATATCTTGCTTATGCTCTGCAGGAGAATGAGTTTTCATTCGATGAACTGCATAAAATAAATCTTGGAGAAGATTCCTGGAAAAATGACTGCATAAGAAAATATTCAAAAGAAAATCTATTGAAAAAAGAATTTCAGAGAATATTTATTACCCCCTTTGAATAATCTTAAATTATTCGTTAACTAAAATAAAATGGAAAATAAAATACTTAGTCATATGGAACGCATAAAATCTGTTAGGAATATGGCAGTTGAACATAAGATACCTGTTAAAAAGGTCTTTGATATATATAATAAAGTTAATGATATGCTCTACAGGGTTTGTAATGAGAATAGATTATATAATCCCGATATTGAAAATATCACTTTTGCATCAGTAGAAAGATACTTTAGTCGTTTAAATTAACTTGTTAACTTACAATATCCTTGACTAACTGAGCCATTACACTCAAAAATTCTTCGGTTCTTTCCTGCCATTCATCAATTTCAACCCCTTTCAAATCCCTGCTTTCTCCGTGCGCAATCTTTTTATGAAGAACCAGCAAATCCCTGAACCATATAATATATTTCATTTTTAATTTTCCTGCATTGGCAAAAGTCTCCTTCAAATCTGCAGGAATATGTTCAGGTGACGGGGGCTGTACATGTGCAGCAATAAGAGCAGCATGTGCAGAATCAACCATTGCCCAGTAAAGCCCCTCAATAGAATTTAATTCAGAAATCTTGCTACGTGCTATGTGCATAGGGGCTCTCTGAAGGCAGCTGTAAATTGCTTCAGGAGTTGCTTTTATTTTTCCGCTTATCAGCAGACTCTTCAGCGGGTTAAAGAAACCTGCATAATCAATCATGGCTTCCCCGTATCTCAGAACATTGAGAATAACAGGATCGCCCCGCATTAAATCCTCCCACCATATGCTTAATTTTATTGTGTTAATATGAAGTTCGTTCTGGTAAGGATTGCTCTTCAGTAATTTGTCCAGCTCTTCTCTGTACCATGCAATCAGCTCCTGATCCCATTTTATAGAAGCGTCATCAACGACGATAATTATATCAATATCTGAACCGGCTACAGAGTTCTGCTTTACTATAGAGCCAAAAAGAATTATTGACTTTACAATTTTGTCAAATTTTTTATAAGCCTTTACTGCAAAATCCATAGCAATATCTGTTTCCCTTTTCAGTTTCAGGGTTGGAAAATCTTTTTCTGCTGACTGCGGAATTTTCTTCCTGAATTTTTTTTCAGCTTTTGCGGAAACCTTTTTCTTTGCCATCATCCTCTTTTATATTTTTATATAGTTTGTGCAGTTTTTAAATTTACTGGAGTAAAGTGATTATTCCAATCCCATTTGCAGACTGTACAGATGATAATATTTCCCTTTCTTTCTCATCAGCTCCTCATGTTTTCCCACTTCAACAATTTTTCCCTGGTCTAAAACCACAATTTTGTCTGCATTTTTTACTGTTGAAAATCTATGGGCAATAATTATTGTTGTCCTGCCCTTAATTAATCTCTTTATCCCTTCCTGAACAATTTTTTCTGATTCAGCATCTAGTGCAGAGGTTGGTTCATCCAAAATCAAAACCTTGGGATTTTTCAGGAAAGCCATTGTTAGTGCTATCCTCTGTTTTTGCCCCATTGAAAGCTTTATTCCCCTTTCTCCCACAAGAGTTTCATATTTTTTTGGGAGTTTCATTATAAAATTATGTGCTCCTGCCGCCTTTGCGGCATTTACAACCTCTTCAAAAAGAGATTTTGGGTTTGCATATTTTATATTCCTGAGAAGAGTTTCATTCAGAATGCTTAAGTCCTGAGGAACAATTGCCATTTCTTTTCTTAGCCATTGTAGGTTTAATTCTGAAAGATTAACATTATCCAGGAGGATATTTCCTCTGGAAGGCTTGTAATATCCAAGAATTAATTCAGAGAGAGTTGATTTTCCGACGCCACTCTGTCCGACAAGAGCCACACTTTCCCCTGCTTTTATTTTAAGATTAATTCCTTTCAGGACGGGCTTGTCCTTTATATAGCAAAACTCCACATTTGAAAATTTTAGTTCTCCCCTGAGATTTGCTAAAATCTTGTCCCCATGCTTCATTGCCTCTGGAATTATGGATTTAAATTTGATTAGTCTTTTTATTGCGGCAGATGCTTTCTTGTGAGATTTGTAAAACTCAGTCACTATGTATAACGGATTAAACACCAGATTAATATAACCAAAAAACATAATGAATTCTCCCTGACTAATGCTCCCTATTCTCAGAAAGAAGATAGCACAGCTTAAGATGATAATAAAACTCAGGCTATAGACAATCCCCTGATAAAGAGACACCCTTTTATACTCTTTTGCGGAATTTCTTACAGTAGGCAGAATTTTCTCAAATAAAGTCAGAATATGCCTTTTTTCCTCTTCTTCCATTCCAAAATTTTTTACCAAAAAAGGATTCTGCAGTTTATCATAGACTTTGCCATATTGTTTATTGGCTACATGTATAAATTTCTCCTGGGCACTGAGAACTGCTTTTGCATATTTTATTGTAACCAGAATATAAACCAAAAAACAGAATGCTAAAATTAAAGCAAGCTGCCACTGGATTAAAAAAATAACAACCAGGGAAAATATTAATACAATTAATTGCGGAAATAAGGCAGAGAGACTTATGATTAATCTTTCTATATCCCAGGAACCTCTGGCTATTTTATTCAGAACTTCTCCTGTTTTTTTATTTTTATGAAAAGCTATGGGGAGAGTTAAAAAATGTCCGTATGCTTTTGCTTCCTCACTCCAGTTTATTTTTGCCCCTAGAATTTCCCCAAGATAAGCTGATTTATTTGAGGTATAATTTGAGATTAAACTTGCAATTAACCAGACAAATATCAGCGATAAAATAAGTGTCAGGGAAGTATTTGGAATTATTGCCAAGTCAAAAAGTTTTCCGTAAATATAAGGGATTACAATTGATAAAAAAGAACCGATTGTGGCAACAACTAAAATTGTTGTTACTTCCTTTTTATTTTCTTTTAAAAGATTTAAAATAAACCTGTTAATTGGATTCATTTTTTATTCCATCGGTGTTCCGCTCATCCTGCCGCCTCTGCCGGGAATCTGCCCGCCGAGTTCTACTGGCAAAGAAGCCATTGAAAATCCAGAACCCCATGTCTGATAATTCATCTGCGGAAGCATCTGCCCATATCCTGTAAAATAATTCTGCTGTAATCCTAAAGACTGATTCCAGAACGGCCCTGTTCCTGTCACATACATAGGAGAACCAAGTCCTTCAAAAGATTCTTTTAGCGGAGAAGTCTGCATATGCTGCCACCATTGTCCTGCTTCAATTATCTTCTTCACATCTTTTTCAGGAAGTTTTTCCATCATTTCCTTCAGAGGAACATTTCCCATGCCCATAGGAAGTTCTGTGTGTTCAAAACCGAAATTATCTGAAAGATGAATGTGCTTGACAAAAGGGGCGATTTTTTCTGTTTCCTGAATTATTTCTTTTTCTGTGGCACCAAATTTCCTGAGCATATTAATGTGCCCGACATCCCAGGTTGCGCCGATTAATCTTTCTGCCTGTGATTTTGCCTCTGATTCTGAAATTTTCCCGCTTTCAACAGCCTTTTTCACAAATTGCTTTCTTGATTCTTCGACGAGTTTTCTTAAGTCTTCTCCTGTGCTCAGGGTAAAGCCTGCAGGAGGATTTTCTATTGAAATTACAGGAGCTTTTGCTCCGAATTTCCTGAAAGCTTCAAAAGCTGCATTTCCGAAAGTTTTTGAAGACTGTTCAACTGCAAATTTTTCAATCGGAACAAACATTTCAGGAGCAACCCCCTGTGTTCTCTGCATAGAGTTCAGCAAATTCTGCATAGCCTGTGATTCCCCCATCACTGTACCCCCGCTCTTTTTCAAATCCTGCTTAAAATTCTCTGAAATATTTGCAAGGAGTTTTTTCTGCTCATCATTTCCATATTTGTATGCTCTGCTGAAAAGATTATTCACTGTTTTATGAACATCATTAAGATAATTATGGGCTGCCTTGTAATGATTCATTGCTTCCCTGTATTCAGGAACTGCGTTTATTTCCTCTTCCCTGATTTTTCCTTCCTGCAAATCTTTTAATACATGGCTAATCTGGACTTCGTTTTTCTGCAGAATCTCATCTGCTCTTTCTTTATTGAAGAATAACTGGGAAAGAGCATTATCCCATTCTGTTTCATTTGCAACTTCCAGCTGTTTTTCAGGAGTATATATCTCGCCTTTTTCAACAGGAATCTGCTCATAATATTTTTCTTCGCTTCTTATAGCTTCTTCTCTTGAAATCTCCCCTCTGTTATATTTTTCCGCCATTTTGGCATATTCTTTCTCTGCTCCTGGTTTTAATTTTTTCATTTCAGGATAATATTTTGTTTCTGTATCAAGAGGAACCATTTTTCCTGATTCCCTGTTTACTGCAATTATCTGCCTTGGTTTTCTTTTCTCGCCGAGAGTTTCCCACTCTGTTCCGGGAAGTCCTTCTGCAGAGTGGAAAGTTACAGGAATATTTCCGCTTGGGTCAACTTCATGGCTTCTTATAACAACATCTGCAATTCTCCTTTCTTCAGCTTCTCTGTTTAGTTCACTGAATCCGTGCTGGGTTATTCCTGTGGAATCCATTACAGGACCGTGAATTGAAACTTCCACCCCTGTTAATTTGCCTAATCTGTTGATTTCTTTCAGATGCTGCTTAGGAATTGAATCAAAAATTTCAGGAGAAACCAAAGCTAGTTCTATCTGCTTTACTCCTGATGCTAATTTTGCCGACGCATCTTTTAGGATATTTGCAGTTCTCGGGTCAGTTGTCAGCCCAAGGCTTCCTGCCTCAACATGATAACCTGTAAAAACATCCCCATAGGAAGGATTTAAAGAAGAATATCCTCCCTGATAAATATTGCTGATGGTATAATCCCCCTTTTCCATAATTTAACTAGAATAATTTTATTTATATAATTAACTAAAAGATGCTTATTCAATATGATATTCTTTCTTTAGTTTTCTTAAATCATCTATAATTTTTTTCATGTTTTTCTTAAATTTCTCTCTATTTTTTCCTGTATATTCTTTTAAACTTTTCTTCCAGGTATCTTCCATAAGCTTAAAAAACGGAGACATGCCTGAGCCAATAAGCGCGTTGATAATAACAGTTCTGCTATTATGGGTTAATTTTACTAATTTATCCATGATTTCAAGAAAGTTATCGTTGGTATCAAAGGATATTTTTTTCTTCTTTTGAAAAAATTTATTATATTCAATGTCTTTCTTATAAAAATCGCTAACTATTTTTCCCATATTATTCTCCTATTTCCATATAAAAGTATTATTTTTATATTACTTAAATATTTCTGTTCTGGGGGCTAAATTAATTTAACGTTATCTCGAGGGCTTGTATTTTATATCCCTTTTTTCAAACAAATTTCCTTTTCCTGCTTTTTCAATGTCAAATCTGTCGGGAGAACTATATTTTTCCAAGTTCCCTGATTCTTTTATTCCTAATTCAGAATTCCTGAATGCCACATTTTGTTTTTCAAAAGGGTTTCCTTTTCCTAAACTTATAATATCCATAGGTGCAATTCCTCCGATAATGTGCTCACCACCCATGTCAATATATTTCGGCTCTTCCTGACTTTTTCCTGCGAGATATTTAAAGCCCTCAGCATCATCTTCTTTTTTCTCATTTCCAAAACCAGTGGCTTCTGCAACCCCTATTTCCAGATTGGGCAGTTCTTCATGGGACAAAGTTCTTTCTAAAACAGGAGCCCTGCTTTTGATTGGCTGCAAAAACTCGACAAATCTGTTATCATCAATCTCTTCTTCTGCCTCTTCAATCTCTTCTACAAGTTCAGACTCTTCTTCCTGTTCAACTTTTTCTAACTTTTCTTTTTTTGATTTTCTGGGCATGATAATAACAGATTAAAGAAATATATAAAGTTTAAGGATAACCCGGAGTGTAACTCGGCATGCCATGGGCTTTCTTGTAAACATCAAAAATATTAAAGGCACTTTCGGCTGCTGTTTGTGCTGCAAAAGGGCGTATCTGGGTTTTCTCAACCCAGCTGTCTTTTTCAATAGTTGTTGATTTTTTTTCTTTTGATTTTTCAGGTTCTTTTTTTTCTGTTTTATCATATCTTCCAATAAGGGCTAGAAAAGGATTTGAGGTATCTTTTGCAGATTCACTTGCTTTTTCCTCTTTCTCTTCCAGAAAAAAATTAATTTCATCCTGCATCTGCTCCAGACTTTCTGTTGTTGCCCCCTCAATTAGTGTGAGCATATCATTCATATCTGATTTTTCCAGTTCTTCATTTAGTTTTTTCAGTTCATCATCATTGAGAGCATAGGCTCTGAAGCTTACTTCTGTTCTTCCTCCGAATGTATAATGAGACTGCTGCCCCATTCTTTGCGGGATTCCCCTGAATACAAAATCCACTAAAATGCAGGAATAATAATCTCTCTTTGTTTTTATTTTCTCAAGTTCTTTCGGCAATTTTCCTTCTGCCGCAGAACTCCTGACATCTATTTTTGTTTTTCCGAGAAGACTCAGTTCAAGAAGAAGTGTATTAAAAATTTTTACCAGAGCTGCATTTCTGCCTCCGATTTTTGATTCTAATTCCTGAGCAACCCTCAGATAAGGCTTTGCCCATCTTGAATAAATTTTGAGGCTGTTTACCTGGCTTCTCAGATAGGTTTTCTCAAGTTCATATCTCTTTCTTAATTCCTGTTCAGACTGCTGAAGCCAGAGATTAAATTCATGGATTCTTGGAAGAAGAATTCTTTTCACCCTGTCATTCAGGTCAAGTTTCGCAATATCTTTTTCGTCGTTAGCCACTAAAAATGCATCAATCAGCGTTGTGAATCCTGCCTGAGTCAGTGCCATGGCTTTTATTGAAGAATTTCCTTTTATTATGTCAACTTTATCCATCCATAATTGTTTCAGGGAAAGCATTGCTCCCTGAGATTTGTCCTTGTCTTTTGATTTAAAGTCATCATAAACTTGCAGCCTGATTCTGAATTCTTTCAGATCATAAATTATGTTAAGAACACTTCTGAGAACAGTGTTTACATCCCCCATTAATTTTGAAGCCTGCTGCTGCATAATTGTGGCTCTCTGCCCGAGTTCTGCAAAATGCCCTGAACCAGGCGACGACGCAAAATTATCAATGAGTTTCTCAGGAGCAAGCCCGAAGTCATTCATCAAATCAAGAATAAAGAAATAAATCGGTTCAAGAGTTTCTGAAGTGGAATCATAAGCGAGGGTGTGTGATGCTTCCATTCCTCCTTTTTCTATTTTAACTGTGCTTCCTTTTACAAAATATCGAACTGCCTGTGGTGTTACTTCTTCGGCAGGAATTTTGTCAGAAGAGCCGTATTTCTTCAGCAATTCTTTTCCATTTGATGCATAAAGAAGAGGATTGATTTTTCCTATAATCTGCTGAATTGTTGCAACCATGCAAAATTAAAGAATATATGTTTAAAAAATGTTTCTATAACATTTTTTAAGAAGGGTATAATAGTTGAAAGATTGCTGATATTCAGAAATTGATTATGGATCTCTTTTAGTTTTTTGTGAATAACAAGTTACCAGATAAATCTTTATAAAGAACGAGGGCTTGAAAAAACTATGGGGTTGTTTTCCAGAAAGAAGAAATTTATTGACCTGACAGGGGGATACAGGGGAGAACAGGAGGAATTTGAAGAGGAGAAAGAAGGAGGAAACTCCCAGAATAACTTAGAAAAAGATTATCCTGCAGGAAGCCCCGAGGACAAAAAAAGAAGGCTCATGAAACGGCTGATAAACATGAGCGAGAAACTTGAAGAGATGTCGACCCAGATTTATCACCTGCAGCAAAGAATCGAGGTTCTGGAAAAGAAAACAGGTGTTGGAAGAGAGGAATAATTTTTTAGATTTAAGTTAAATTAATAAATAATCAATTCTGTTCAATATTATGAAAAATCTTGAAAAAAAAGCACGTGCTTATGCCCTGAAAAATGCAATTCATTATAATGGAAAGGCAAATTCAGGAGCAGTTATTTCTGCATTATTTAATGAAGGGCTGAAAAGAGAGGAAGTGAAGAAATATGCAAGGGAAATCAATAAAATTGTTAATGAGGTGAATAAATTATCTTTAATTCAGCAGGAGAAAGAATACAAAAAGATTAAAGGTTTGGTTTCTGAAAGGGAGGTTAGGGAAGGGCTGGAGGAATTGCCTAATGTTACAAAAAAAGGAGTTATTATGAGATTCAGGCCTGCTCCCTCTGGTCCTCTGCATATCGGGCATATTATCTCAAATATGGTTTCCTCATTATATGTTAAAAAATACGGGGGTAAATTTTTGATAATTATTGATGACACTAATCCTGAAGAAACTCTCTCAGAGGCATATAAAAATATTAAGCGGGATTGTGACTGGATTTTCGGAAATGTTACAGAATATATTAATTCTTCAGACAGAATGGATTTGTATTATAGCTATGCAGTCAGTTTAATCGAAAAAAATAAAGCTTATGTCTGCACCTGTAAACAGGAAGCATTTAAGAAATTGGCTGAAAATAAAAAAGACTGCCCATGCAGGAAGAAATCCATAAAAGAGAATATTAAGGACTGGGAAAAAATGCTGGGCTCTGACGGATTTAAAGAAGGAGAAGCAGTTTTGAGATTTAAATCTTCTATGCAGGAACCAAATCCTGCAATGAGGGATTTCCCCCTGGCAAGAATCTCCCTGTATAAGCATGTAAGACAGGGAAATAAATACCGTGTCTGGCCTTTGATGAATTTGGTTGTTTCTGTTGATGATATTGAGTATAAAATGACACACATTATCAGGGGAAAAGACCACAGGGATAATGCAAAAAGGCAGAAAATGATTTTTGATGTTTTTGGAAAAAAATTTCCCTGGACTTTTTTTATGGGCAGAATAAAATTTAAGGATTTGCCTTTATCCAAAAGAAAAATCGTTGCTGCAATTGAATCAGGAGAGTACAAAGGAATGGAAGATATAAGGCTGCCGACTCTTTTTGCACTCAGAAAAAAAGGATACAAGCCAGAGGCATTTGCAAAATTCGCTGAACAGCGAGGACTTACAGAAGTTGACAAGGTAATGGATAGCGAGGATTTTTTCAGGATTATTAATAATTTCAGCAAATAAAAACATTTTTAAATTCGGTTTATGTAATTAGATTATAATCTATGCAATGAAAGGAGGATGACATGATAAAATACAAAAAAGCTATGTCTGATGTTGTGACTACCCTGATTATAATACTCTTGGCTATAGTGGCTATAGGAATTATCTGGATGGTTGTAAAAAATATCCTTCAGGGAAGTGCTGAACAGGTTGGGCTCGGAGCAAAATGCAAAGATGTAGAAATACATGCAACAAAACTTGAAAATACCACTGCTGACGGAACAGAGTATGCACTAACACTAAGCAGAACAGGAGCCGGAGACGAAATTGGTGGTGTTAAGATTGTCTTTTTCAATGATACGATAAACAGCGAGGTGCTTGATTTCGGAGAAGAACTCTCTCCTTTGGAAACCGCAACTGAAACTCTGACTTTAGCAGCACCAGGAGTTATTAATGCCGATAAAGTAGAGATGACTGTTTATTTCATAAGTGATTTAGGTGAAGAACAAATTTGCTCTACAACAGCGACAAAAGAATTTTAATTTTTTATTTTATTTTTAATGTTTATTTTAGGTAGTTAAAAATGGGAATTAGAAGAGCGTTATGAAATAGATTTTGTTAAATAAGTAAATCTTAGAGATTATTAAAAAAGAATAAGAACATAAACTTCATCATTTTTCCGGACTTTTGGAAGTTTTAAGCCGACTTCATCTCCTTTATTTCCAGAATCAACTGGTTTTTTATTAATTTCAATTCTTTCCACTTTTGAATGTGTTATGCCTGTTGTTTTTCCTATAATAATGATATCATCACCCACTTTTAATTCTGAAACTAATTTGATTGTGGCAACTCCTATTTTTGAAAAATAATTTATTATCTTCCCGACAAAATGCTTTTTCTCTGTTGCTTCGCTGTGTTCTGTTCCTGCAAAATCATCTGATGTGGGAAGTCCAAGATAAAATCCAGAGGAAAAACCCTTGTTGTAAACTTTTTTCAGCTCTTCAATTCCTGCTTTGATTTCTTTTTTTGTAAGCTTTTTATCCAGAGCTTTTCTGTAGGCTTTTACCACAACATCAACATATCTTGCATCACGATTTCTTCCTTCTATTTTAAAAGCCTTAATTCCTGCTTTTTTCAGTTTCTCAATGAATGGAAAAGTGCATAAATCCTTTGCTGACAGAATTTTATCATTCTGAACTTCAAGCTCATAGCCTTCTTGCTTGTCCTTAATAATATAAGAACGCCTGCACGGATGAATACATTCCCCCCGGTTTGCTGATTTGTTAAATAAAAACTGGCTTGTTAAGCATCTTCCGGAGATAGCCATGCACATTGCCCCGTGAATAAAGCATTCCACATCCATCACTTTTGAAATCTTTTTTATCTGCTTCAAATTCAGTTCTCTCGCCAGAACAATTCTCTCTGCTCCTAACTGCCTGTAAAATTTCGCGGCTTCAATATTTGCAACAGAGGCCTGCGTGGAGATGTGAAAAGGAATTTTATATTTTCTGCAAAGGTGGATTACAGATAAATCCCAGCAGATAACAGCATTAATTTTGCTTTTTATTCTCTTCAGAATTTTTTCAATTTTCTGAATTTCATTATTATAAATTATAGTGTTAAGAGCGAGGTATCTTCTTACATTTCCTGATTTGCAGATTTTTTCTATTCTTTTTAAATCACCAATTCTAAAATTTCCTGCGTTTCGCCTCATGGAGAATTCCTTTAATCCGAAATAAACTGCATCAGCACCTGCTTTCACAGCAGCAATCAGCATAGGAAAATCTCCTGCAGGCGCGAGGAGCTCGTATTTTTTCATTTTCTTTTGTCTTCAATTATGTCCTTTATTCTATGGGATAATAAGAAAAGCAGGAACATGAATCCCCCAAAAAGAAAGAAAAGATATTTGAAAGGAAGGAATAAAAGCAGAACTGAAGCAGAAATTCTTCCTGTGAGTGAGTACACCTCTGCAGTTGTGTTGTAAGGGCCAAAAAACCTGTTCTCATCTTTCTTTTTTAATGTATCCAAAAAATAAGTTACTGTCGTCGGTTCCAGCATTGCAAACCCAAAACTTGCGAGAACTAATAAGGAAAGGAGAAGATATATATTCTCAATAAAAAAACAAATGAAAGAGATTATAGTAACTATTGCAAATCCTATCTTGAAAGTTTTCTTAAATCCTATTTTTCCTGCCATTCTTGCGAAAATGTATTCACTGAGAATTAAAGGGACTGCAATTGCAAACAGAAAATATCCCACCCATAAGGTTTGCAAACCGCTTCTTATAATGTGCAGAGGGACAAATATATAAATAAAAGCCCACCACAAACTTGGCCCCCCGCCGAGAAGATAAGCAAGAGTTCTTTTTTTATCCCTGAAAAAAGCGAAAAAATTCTTAATTAAATTGCCGTCTGATTTTTTAGTTATGTGGGAAACATTTATCTTCGAAAGCCTGAAAAATATAAATGCCAGAAAAAGAAAAATTGCTGCAAGAGCAAATACGAGCTGTATATTATATTTATTAGAAATCCATCCTGCAACCAGCGGGCCGATTACCCATGCTATATTCATAAAAGTATAGACAAGCCCCTCGTTTCTGGAAAGTTTTTTCTTTGGAGATTTCTCCTTCATTATTATTCCAAAACTGGTTATTCTCAGGGTGTGAAATATTATTGCTATACCTGCGAGAACTACAAAAATGTAAAGTTTTCTGTTTAGTGCAAAAAGGAGGTAGGTTAAGGCAAGCATTAGCAGGGAAAAGCCGTATATTTTTGTCTTGCTGTTTTTTTCTATAAACGGAATAAATATGAAATAGGATAAAAGAGCAACCATTATCAGAATTGCAGAGATAAATCCGACTGCTGATTCGTTATGAACAAAACTATCTATGTAAACTGCAAAAATTGTATTTATTAATGATATTGAAAATGCAGTCAGCAAAACTACAAAAGAGAGCTTCGCCATTCCCGTCATAGCAGACACCCCTTCACGCTTTCTAAAAAATAAGACCATCTTCTAAATAAGTTAGTTAAGTTTAAAAATGCTTTTTTATTCGTAGAAACATGACAAATACTTGGAGTTGTCGGCATCATCAGAAGAGATATTCCTAGTGGAAACCTTTTTAATTCTTGTTCAATTAAATTAAATGTATGGCGGTTGTGGTCTAATGGCTATGACGCATGGTTGTGGTCCATGAAAAGGGAGTTCGATTCTCCCCTTCCGCCCTCAAACAAAGGAGGATAAAATGAAATTATTATTCATATGCAAGCACAACAGATTCAGAAGCAGAGTTGCACTTGCTTATTTTAATAAGATAAATAAAAATAAGAAAATCAAAGCGGAAAGTTCAGGAATATTAGAAGGCTTTCTTCCTTTAGATAAAAATCAGGTAAGGATTGCAAAAGAATTCGGGCTGAATATTCTTGGAAAACCAAGAGCCACAAGCATGGAATTATTAAAAAAACAGGATTTAGTTATAGTAATAGCAAATGACATTCCAAGAGCAATCTTTAGCTACAAATGGTATAAGGATAAGATACAAATATGGAAAATTAAGGATGTGGCTGAAGGAAGCGATACTAAAGGAAATAGAAGAATAATCCAAAGTGTAATAAAGAAAGTTGATATATTAAATAAACAACTGGGGAATAAAAAATGAAAAATAAAATAAATATATTATTTGTATGCAGGTATAACAGATTCAGAAGCAGAATCGCACTTGCTTATTTTAATAAGATTAACAAAAATAAAAATATCAAGGCAAAAAGTGCAGGGCTAATAAAAGGCAAACCATTAAATCCTTTCTCAAAGAAACTTGCTAAAGAATTTGATTTGGATATTAAGGGAAAAACACAGGGATTAACTTCAAAATTAATGGCTTGGCAAAATATTGCTGTTATTACAGCCAATGATGTTCCTCCGCAAGTATTTAATAAAAATAAAAAATATGGAAAAAAAGTAATTGTCTGGAAAATTAAGGATGTTGCAAATAAGAATAAATCGGAAATTGAAGAAATAATTAAATCTATAATTGATAGAATTGATATATTAAATAAAGATTTGGAAAGAGGAAAACTAAAATGACAACCGAAATTACCAAGGGATTCAGGGATTTCACAGGCGATGAAGCTGTGAAAAGGGCAGAAATCAGAAAAATCTTAGCTGAGACTTTTGAAAAATACGGGTTTGAGCCGGCAGAAACGCCAATTATTGAGCCTGAAGAATTTGTGAAAGGAGAAAATGCAAATGACGAGGCTGTTTCAGATATTTTCAAGCTTCAGGATAAAGGAAAAAGAAAACTTGCACTGCGATATGAATTCACATTTCAGCTCAGAAGATTGATGAAAAATAAAAAACTTCCATATAAAAGATATCAGATTGGCGAAGTTTTCAGGGATGAACCGATTTCTGCAAACAGATTCAGGCAGTTTACCCAGTGTGATATTGACACAATCGGCTCAACAATAAAAGATGAAGCAGAAATTTTGTCAGTTTCAAATGAAGTTCTGGAGAAACTGGGAATTAAACCAATAATTCTGATAAACAATCGCGCATTATTAAACGAGATTTTAGGAGATAACAATATTAAAGAAAAAGATAAAACAAATATCCTAAGAGAGATAGACAAGTATGACAAACTTCCTGAAAAAGAAGTCAGGGAAAATCTTAAAAAATACAAAGCAGAGAAAATTCTTGCCTTGTTAAAAAAAGGAGAAAAATATTTTGAGAGATTTGATTCTTACAGGGAAATTATCGAACTGATGAAATATTGCAGATTATACAGAATAAGAGTCTTCTTTTCCCCTACTCTTATCAGGGGTTTGAGCTATTACAACAAAAATGTCTTTGAAATAAAAGCAAAAGGAATTAAGGAGACAATAATTGCAGGTGGCAGTTATAAATTCAATAATGTTCAGTGCACAGGTGTTGCTTTTGGACTTGACAGAATAGCAATGCTGGCTAAGATAAAATCAGACAAAGAAAAAATCCTGGTAATCTCTCTTGGAAAAGACAAAGAAGCAGTTGAACTTGCAGAAAAATTGAGAAAATCCGGCAAAATTGCCTCAATTTATTACGGAAAACCCTCAAAAGCACTTGAATTTGCTAACTCTTATAAATATAACCAGATTATTTTTGTCGGGGAGAAAGAAGTCAAGGCAAAGAAGTTTAAAGTTAAGGATATGAAAACAGGGAAGGAAAAATATATTAATATTAATGATTTGTAAATAATATGAAAAAGAGGCTGACTTTTTGGGACATTATTGCATGGGTTGTTCTTGCAGGGATTTTTATTTGGCTCTTGCTTAAGCTTGTGGGAATTATTCAAACACCCACATTATTAGAATATGCTCCTATTTTTGGAGCAGTTTATCTTGCTGGATGGGCAATGCATAAGCTCGATACTGCTTCTGATGATATAAGGGATTTGAAAAAATTCGCAAAAGATACAGCTTTTGAGATTAATAACATCAAGACAAAGTGTATTAAAAATCACGGAAGTTAATCATTCTACTTTAATCTCCCGTCTCCAGCTGTTTTCTCCTTCTTTTATATCTCTAAAAAATTTAATTTTTAATTCGTGTTTAAACAGCGGACAACCAAGAACAAATGTTTCAAATTCCCCGCCCTCTCCTGCAGCATGGATTTTATATTTTTTGTTAAGTTCAATAATCTCCTGTATAAAGGTTTCATCGATTATTTTTCCTAACCATGAACTATCTAATGGATAAGCGAATACACCAACAATAATCACCTTAAAATTATTATTAACTAACTCTTTGAGATAAGAAATTTCATCTTTTTGCCATAAAGGAGTTATTGATTTTAAATTTAATTTTTTACATATATTTTCTATTCGGGATTTTTGATAATTTGAAGCCATTGCACCGCTGATTATGGCATTGATATGATATTTTTCCTTAGCTGACTTGATTGCCTTCTCCAAATCAGCCAATTCAATCTCTTTTTCTCCTTTTGTTTTTTGAATTATTAGGGGAATATTCATAACTTCTGCCTGTTTTTTGACCTGTTCAATTGAAGGTGTGTGGAACATGTAAGATTCTTTGTTTTCTGAAAGAATTGAGATTAAGCAGGCTAATTCATGCCCCTGCCTTTTAGCAAGATAGGAAGAATAAACAGAATCTTTTCCCCCTGAAAATAAAACTCCGAGTTTCATTTTAAACAATATCAGATTCAATTTGCCCTCTTAAATAAGGGTCGTCATAAATGCTCTTTGAGATTTTATAAAATTTCCTGATTCTCTTTAAAATTTTTGAATGAATGTTCACTCTCTTTGACAAGGCAATTCCGATAGTATTTGTTTCAACAACAATTACACTTCTTGCATAGGGCCCTTTTACTCTTCGTTTCCCGGAAATTATATACTTTGAAGATAAAAGCTCGTCAATTGAGCCATCATGAATATTTGAAACAATTCCCCCCAATATCTTTTGTTTAAAGACAGTTTTTCCTTTTTCATACATTTTTAATCCTTTCTTCTTTAATATGCTGACAATTTCCTTTGCTATCGGGTCATTTGCTCCCAGCCTTCCCTGAGAATAAATGTAAATTTTGCTTTTGCTGGCATCTTCATGCAAATCCAGCACTAAAAAAGGCCTGTATTTTTTTGATAAACGCAGAACATAGGCACTGAATATCTTTGCAACTTTTGATGATGGCTCTTTTTCCCTTGGCTTGTTTGGTTCTTTTAAATCAATCAAATAATGCTCTGAATCCCCTATACTTGAAATATCATGGTTCCTTGACATTTTTTTCCTGTTTGGATATCTCCAGTTTCTCCAATATCCGCTTGGATTGCACAATGGCAGAAGAACCAGGGGGATTCTCTTGCCTACTTTGTTTATGAACTTTAATTTTTTTGCAATTGCATTAACTCCTGCAGGCTCTTCTCCGTGAATTCCTGCAATTATCCAGATTGCATTTCCTTTGTTTTTTGTTCTGAAGCCAATTATCGGCAGCAGAATATTCTTATTTTTTCCTGAATCTGCTTTTTGGTAAGCAATTATCTCCCCCACCCAATTTTTTCCTAATTTTGAAAAAGAATTATAAATTTCATCAATTGGTTTCCTCTTGTCTCTTTTATAAGTCTCTAATTTCGGAAGCCTTATTTGTAGTCTCATTTTATATCCTCTATTATAGATAATTAAATATGCTTATTAAAGTTAATTACTAAAAAATTATTTGTTAAGTTTATTCAAACATCTGCCCTAAGGGATTTTCAAAGTCTTTATTGATTTCCTGAAGTTTCTGCTTTTTTTCGTCATCGAGTTCTTCAATCTCTTTTTTTAACTCTTCCTTCAAATCTGCAAAAGGATCGCCTTTTTGCTCATAATAAACTTCCTTTAACCAGATAAATATCTCATCAAAATGATTTTCCTGCTCAAGCCAGACTTTTTTTTGGTGCTCTAGATGCAACAACGGAGAAAAAGAGATTATCTTCTCATCTTTATCTCCTCCGGCAAATTCTGTGTAGGATATTCTTTTTTTGTCTTTATTTTCCTTGAAATGGCTGAATAATCTTCTGTAAATTTCGTTTATCCTGTCTTTTATGCTGAATTTTCTTTTTGGAAGGGATATGCCTGTTTCCCTGAGCGCATTCCTGTGTATTATTTCCTTTTTTATTCTTCTGTTTTCTGTAATAATTGCTTTGCTCAGAGATTCCATTAGTTCTTTTAGTGTGACTTTCCTTAATCTTGACATAGGGCTTTTTGGAAATAAGAGCGGGAATTCTTCATCAAGCTCAATTTTCTCAAGAACATGCTTTGCCTCGGCTTTTCTCTCAAAAAGAATGTCATCTATGCTTTTGATATACTTATTAAGCAGAATTTCTGATTTTATCCTCAATAAAAGGGCTGCTGCAAGAAGGACTTTGCTGGAAACAAAGAAATCTGCCTCTTCCAGTTCCTGAATCTTACCCAGGTATTTATCTGTAAGAATGGTTATGTTTATATCCCAGGGGTCAAGTTGCTCTGTATTAATCAAATCATAAATGATTTCCTGCCATCCAATTTCCCTGTTAAACAGAATGTCATGAATCTGCTCCTGTCTTATGCTTGCTTTTTCCTCTTTTATCATGAGATATCAATGAAACAATAGTTTTTAAGATTGATTATATTTAAAAAAGACAGCCTTCTGTTTAAATTATGAAAAAAATAATTAAAGCGTATAAAGAAACATATCCTAAAAATCTTGCTCATAAAGTTGACAGAAATTTTCAGCCAGGAGACAGAGTAAAAGCCTATTTTGAAAAAAAGTGGTATTCTGGAGTAGTTATTGATAAATATTTTAAAAAAGATAAAATAGAAAAAGTTCCTTATATATTGGTGAAAACAGACGAAAGAGTTGGTGAAACGCCAGATTTCCTTTTAAATGGTTTTGGACTGGAAGGGAGAGTGGATAATCTAAGAACAATTTTTGAGTGGGAAAATGAAAATACCTTTGGGGATAAGATGTATCATGAAACAATAACCTGGGAAATAAGTGAAGAAGAGAAGAAAGAATGGGATAATCTGCCTTTTTAATATGAAATGTAGTGTATACCACTTTATCCTGTAGTGGTTAAATATCCTGATTTAATCCTTTAAAATGATAGCAAGATTACTACTCTCTGCTAATTACTTCATGTCATTTCAGAAGGGTAACATAACAGAAAAGTTTATATAGTAAGAGGTATTGTATTTCTTATCACCTCTTTTTGCCCAGGAGACGCTTCAGGCCGTCTATTTGAAGGCTTGAAGATTCTCCCAGGGTTATAATTATTACTTGAAAACCCTACCCAAATTATGTCATAATCTTATAAAAAAGAGAAAATTTAGAGGGCTTAATAAATTATTTCTTATGAATTAATTTGCCCAGTTATATTCTTAGTTCAATGCTAACGGGATTTTAAATGTTTATTAAATCTATTAGCTAGTCTTAGTACAACCTTCTTCAAATAAAAAATAATAACAATCAGAGTCAATAAAATTATAATAAGGTAAAAAGGGTTTTTATTTTCAACTTCTTCCCAGACTATTTCTGGAGTACAATTCTGTTCTATTTCCGGGGTTTTGTATGTGTCTAAACAAGTGCCAATATTAGTGCAATTTCTCGTTTGTTTTCCAGACGAAAAACATTCGCTCCAATTTGTGCAGTTCCATTCATACCTGCAACCTCCTTGGCCTGCTGCCCCGTTTGTTATCTGTCCTGTTGTCCCTCCTGTCACTCCGCCTGTTGCAGGGTTGCTCATAATAAAAACATCATCTGGATTGTCAAAGAAAGTTGTGTTTGCCTGGACTAAGGATATTAAAAGTAAAAATATTATTAAAACCAACCGCCTCATTTTTTATGCACAAACTCCGCCAGCTTTTAATCCTGTCCAAGATGAACCGTCATAAAAACATAATTCATTTGTATCGCTATCAGCATAAATTTCTCCTAAAACAGGAGAACTCGGAGCAGAACTCCTTGGATTTAATCTCAGAATATCATTAATAATAAAAGTTTCATCATCAAAAGCACCAGCAACATTATGTATGCTCCTTTCAGCACTTCTGTGAGTTTCTACCGGAACAGGAACAGACTGCCCATATAATTCAAGCACCATGGCTAAATCATCATAGGTTACTCTCCCATCACCATCAACATCTGCTCTCATATATTCCTCTTGAGTTAAAATAACACTATCACTTAAATGATCAGCAACTTTGGATATGTCTGTCATATCAATATCTCCATTATCATCAACATCTCCACTACCTCCTTCAACAAAGATGCTTTGATTAATTTCCACCTCACCACTTGCATCAATATCCTGAACCCATAATTTAGTTATCCGATTTATTAAACTTCCAAGAAAATTAAAAAATCCTGTATCGTCTGCTGTTATGTTTTCCTGCGAGAATATAGAGCCAATAGATTCAATGTCGTCTTCTACTAATAAATCAGCTCCTGTTAAGTCAGTTTCACAATCAACATACTTATTTCCCTCGCACAAAGTAAAGTTTTCATTTACCAGCTTGTTTGTTGTATTTCCAACTACCTGAAGACTTCTGGAAATAGTAGTCGCCCTTCTTGCTAAATATGCACCGCTAATGCACATTTGCATGGTTGTTGTATTTTCATCCCACCAACATTCCTGCATTCCATAATCATTGGTTTCTTCTATAATATCGTGGATTAATGAATCTGCAAAAACAGATGGAAGTGCAGATGATGCTCCTCTTGGAGCATTATATAATGAAGAGGTAATTGTCCCCTCAGCTTTTATAAAATTGATTTCATCCTGCAATTTTAATGGACTTAAACCTTGTAATACTCCGTGCAATACTAAATCACCCGCTGTAACTTCATTAACATCTTTTCTCAAATAATTAAAAATAGTTAATCTTCTTCTTGGAGTTTGGTCTATTCCATTTATGTTTATATTTAAATAATAATCTTTAGAAATATTATTACAGGCAGAACTCACTCCTGATTGTTCAGTTTCCCACTCCCCCCAATTGCCTGTTGTCAAATTAGTCGTGTTGGAGTAGCAAATATCCCCTCCTGTTAAAGCATCATAAACAGTAAAATTAAACTCATAAGTTCCTGTATTAAAGGTGGTCCCGGTGTAATATTGTCCTTGCCAGACTAAAACGTCGCTTGCTGAAATACCTGTAAGGAATATTACCAAGAAATATAAACAGATATATATCTTCGATAACGAATATTTTTTTATAGTGTGACTGCTCTCTTTTTTTGATTTCATTTGTCTCGTACACAATGAAGTTAGGGGTGTAAAAACCCCTTTTTTATTAAAATTTAATAGTAAAAACCCTTAATATATTTTTTGTTTTTTTAATATTCTTATAGGATTTAAACAGAAATTAAACTCACTCCCAGGGTTATAATCATCTATTTAAAGAAACCCGTCGAAAGAGGGGGAATCCCGACATTCAACCAGGGTTATTTCAAAATATTAACCCAATTCATAATCGAAAGATAAAAAGTCGTGGAATTAAGCATTTAATTTTTATTATCTGCTCCCACGCATTATATTCATTACAATAATCTTTAAATAGTATTTTTATTCTTTTTTTATATTCAAGATGAAAAACTTAGTGGATAAGATAAAGAAGGCGGCAATTGCTCTTGGACTTCTTACATTGGCTTTTGCTCCTTTAGAAGCCCAAAAGAAGGATTCATATTATCTCGAAAAAGCCAAGGATGACAATTATTGCTTGTCTAATCAGGCTAAGAGGTATAATCACCGTATTTACAAGAAGAGAAAGAATGATAAAGATTACTGTGTTTCTAATCAGGCTAAGAGGTATAATCACCGTATTTACAAGAAGAGAAAGAATGATAAAGATTACTGTGTTTCTAATCAGGCTAAGAGATACAATCGTTTTCTCCATAATAAAAGAAGATAATCTTTGAAATTTTTACATTACAGAAATAACTGATTTAAACTTTTGATTTTAGATGTTCATAGATTTTATTTAATATGGAACCTGATGAAGAAAGAGTTAGAAATGAATTAGATAGACTTTTTGAAAGTGCTAAAACAATTGAAGATTTGAATAATATTGAATTTTTAATAGATGACTATCTTGATATGGGTTATAATGTCAGAAATTATGTTGTTAGATATAATTCACTTGTTCAGGAACTTTATTCTACTTTCTTTCCCTCAAATTCAGAATAATGACACTTGCCGCAATAAACCCTGTCTTTTGCTTTCATTAAAAAAATTCCCGGCCCGCATCTCGGACAATTCCTCTGCCTGATAATTTTGTCTCCTTCAATTTTATACTGGGCATATTTCCTGCTCGTCTTTTTGTTCTTATGCGGCTTCTTTCCTTTTTTTACAGATTTTTTTACCCCCATTTTATCCTGCCATCTCTTTCATTTTAATTTGATAAATAATTGTTAAACAATCTTTTAATTTGAGCATACATTTCTGGCAAAAAGAAATTTGGATCTGGATTTTCTAAAACTATGCTAGAATTATTCAATGGCCAATTAATATTGGCCTTATCTTCTTTTAATTTTTTAGCTATACTTTTCGAAATTTTCTTACGGCCTATGTTATTTCCTAAATTTTTATATTCTTCTCCCATTATCCCTTCTGCTGTTCTTTTACTTCTTCTCCTGCCTGCTTTTTAATTTCCCTGTTTTTTGATATAATTTCTGTATTTTCTTTTTCTTCCCCAGAAGAATAAATATCTGCAGATATTGTAAAATTCTTTGAGCCGAATTTCCCGCTAATTTTCCTTATTATTATTGTATCTGCAGGAACAGAAAATTTTTCTGAAAGAAGATTCAGAACATCTGCACGATTCGGGCTGACTTCTGCGTCAATGCTAATTTTGATTTCCTTTCTTTTGAACAAAGGATTTTCTCTTTCTTCGATTATTTTGAATTTTTCCATAGAACTATCTCGTTTTAATTGCGAAATTTCCTTTCTTTTTTATGTTTAATTTCCGGGCTATCTCTGATTTTTCTGGATTAATCACAATTACCCTCCCCTTAAAAGATTCTGTACTTTCTTTTGAATCACATTCAGGGCATTTTTCCCCGCTTTCATAAATCCTATTACAGAGTTTGCATGCTTTTTCTTTTGACATTTTATTTCTTAAAGATACTTTGTTTAATTCTCGTTGAAAGACGATAATTATTAATATAATTCCTTCCTTTTTCAATTAAATTATTATTTCCTGTAAGATGACCAAATCCTTTTATTATATACCCTTTTGGTAATTGAGCAAGTTCATAAGTTGTTATGGGTTCGTCATGTAATGTTCCAGCAATCTCATTTATTATAACACCCCCAATTCCTGTTATTAACATTTTTGCCCCATTCCATTTATGATTTAACTTTCTTGCTAAACCCATTATTTCTTTCCCCCTTTCTTTTTCTTGGATGATTTCTCAGATTTTTCCTCGGCTTTCATAATCCTCTGCTCTTCTTTTTCCTTTTTAATTCTGTCTTCTTTAATCCACTCAAGTTTTCCCAATCCAGGCTGTCTCATTGTGAGCCCTATCTTAGGTTCATTTCCTTTATGGCTTATCGCGACAATTCTGGCTATGCACAAGTCCTCTTGTTTGAGAACTTTCTTGCCTGCTTTTCCGAGCAGGGTGTTTGTTTTGCTGAAACTTACAAAATCATCCATAGTCTGGCTAATATGAATCATTCCTTTCATAACGCCCATCTCCAAGAATGCCCCGAAATTTGTAATCTCTGAAATAACTCCATAAACGAGTTCCTGCAATTCAGGTTTCCAGGTAAGCAGTTTAAATATTGAATTGTAATATGCTGCCCCATCTCCTGGAATTATTACCCCTTCTCCAACACGAAGAACTTCTATCACAGAAATAACTTTCCCCAATTCCTTGTCATAATAACCTACATAGGTTTGTCTGAGCTGATTGCTGACAGCCTCTAAAGTAGGCAAACCAAAGAGCTTCGGCTCCACCCTCACATAATCCTCAACTTCAGTTAAATAAAACATGTTATAAAAATAAAGCAAAAATCTCTTTAAAAAGGTTATTGAACCTCCAGCTTCTTTTCTCCTCTGATAATTAATTTCGGATTTGCTATCTTATTCTGCAATTCTTTGTCCAGAGTTGCAATTATTGCTCTTGGATGCTCTTTTGCGTATTTAATCAATCCCTTATCAACATAGTTTTCTTTTAAATCAATTTCTTCAAAATCATTATTTTCCAGGATAACTACTGCAAGTTTTGCCGCTTCCCGGAAATATAATTTCTTTGTTGAATTTTCAATTCTCTTAATCTCTTCTATAACCTGCTTTGGAATTAATATCTGAATTCCCCTCTCAGGAATCTCTCTGAAAAAATCTATTTTCTTCTTCACACAGGAAAGAATAAAGTTGGTGTCCAATACTGCTGATTTCATATTTATACTAAAATATTAACCTTTAAATAATCTTTTTTCTTTTATCTTTTATGCAGGAAAAAGAGAACATCCTCAAAATCCTTGAGGGAACAAAAGCCTCTATTCAAAAAGGAGATGCAGCAACTATTAAAAATCTAAGTAATCAAACAACAAACACTGCTGCCTTGACACAGGATCCCGACAATATTGCCGTTGCTGTTATTATTTATTCAATAAGCAAACTTATTGAGAGGAAAGATTATAAAAAATTACCTGGGTGGAATGAATTTTATAAGACAATATTTAAGGGCATAGACAATACAATTAATTCCATCAAAAAGAATGATGAACAAAAGACTAAGGAAAATCTGGATAATTTAAGGAATTCTCTAACAAAAGTTTCAGGTAGTCTGAAAAAATATATTCAGGATATTTTCAGAAAAGCCAGCATAAACAAGGCATCCAAACTTTATGAACACGGACTTTCTATGGAGAAGACTGCAAATCTTCTTGGCATTACTCTGTTTGAACTGGCGAGTTATGCAGGGCAAAAAGAGAGTGTTTCTGAAATTCCTTTCGGAAAAGGAATCAGTACAAAAGCGAGAATTAAAATTGCCATGGAGATGTTCGGATGACATCAGAGAAGGCAATCATATTTGATGCAAGCACAATAATCAGTTTTTCCATGAATGGTTTGCTTAGGGAACTCAGAGAGCTGAAAAAAATTTTCAAAGGAAAATTTCTGATAACAGAAAAAGTAAAATTTGAAGCTATAGACAAGCCAATGACTATAGACAGATTCAGGCTTGAGGCAATTAAAATAAGGGGGATGTTGGAAGATAAAACATTTGAACTTCCTACTTCTTTTGGGGTCAAACATTCGGACATCTTGAAAAAAACAGAAGATTATATGAGCAGCGCAAATTCTGTTTTTACAGGGGAAAAAGGAGAAATTCATTTAATAGAATTAGGAGAGGCTTCCTGCCTTGCTTTGAGTGAAATATTAACTCAAAAAGGAATTCCAAATATCATTGCTGTAGATGAAAGGACAACAAGAAGTCTGTGTGAAACTCCAAGAGAACTGAAAAATTTTCTTGAGAAAAAACTCCATACCAGGATAAATGTTGACACGGAGAAAATAAATCTTTTTAAAAATTTTAAATTTATCCGTTCCACTGAGCTGATTTATGTTGCATATAAGAGGGGATTGCTGGAACTTAAAAATCATGATACATTAAATGCCCTGCTCTATGCAATGAAATATAAAGGATGCGCAATTTCCAGAGATGAAATTCAGGAAATTGAGAATTTGAAATAAAAAATAAACAAAAAGTATTAAAAATCATTCTTTTCTTTTAATAATAAGGGTCTGTAGTTCAACGTTAGAATATCTGCCTCCAGAGCAGGAGAAAAGGGTTAAATTCCCTTCAGACCCATAGGTCTATTATTTTGTAATATAATAATTCTTATAAATAAACCTTAAAGACAGAGTTTATGGGAATTTCAAATTTGTTGAAATAATTAAGAATAATCTGATAACTGTAAGAGTTTTTCCTATAAACGGAGCATATGCTTTTTCTCTGCTTAATGCAGGCAATAAGATTCTTACTTCATACCCCCAATACAATTCAGAAACAGAAGCAAATAATGCAGGAAAAGGGTTTATAGATGACATAAAGACAGATAATTTTAAGGACGTCTCTGATTAAGGAACAGGAATATTTATAAATAAATATGAAATATTTTTCATATGAAGAACCCAACATATGACATATTTTTCAGAAATCTCGCAAATCCTATTAAAATAAATATAATCTCTGCTTTAAAAGAAAAAGAAAGTTCTGTGAGTGAATTATCTAAAAAATTAAAAATAGAGCAAAGTAAATTGTCCCATGCATTAGCTTTGTTAAGAAGTTGTAATTTGGCTCTTGTAAAGCAGAAAGGAAAAGAGAGAATCTATAGTCTTAATAAAAAAACCATAATTCCCATTTTAAATATAATTGATAAACATAAATGCACCTACTGTGCAGGATGTAAAAGATGAACCCCCTCTACTTCGACAATGCAGCCACAACAAAAGTTGATGAGAGAGTTGTAAAAGAAATGCTCCCTTATTTCAGCGAGAAGTTTGGAAATGCATCTTCCCAGCATACAGCAGGGCAGGAAGCAAAAAATGCACTGGAAAAGGCAAAAAAAATGATTGCAAAAAAGATTAATGCAAAAACAGAGGAGATAATCTTCACTTCAGGAGGGACTGAGAGCAATAATCTTGCACTAAAAGGTTTGTTTTTTACAAATTATCCCAAAAAAAATCATATCATCACCACAAGAATTGAGCATGATTCAGTTCTGAATGCCTGCAGATGGCTTGAAACAAAAGGAGCACCAATTACCTATCTGAATGTAGACAGAGAAGGATTTATTGATTTGAATGAATTGAAGAAAGCAATAACAGAAAAAACATTTTTGGTTTCAATAATTCACGGAAATAATGAAATAGGGACTATACAAAATATTGAAGAAATAGGAAAGATCTGCAGGGAAAAAAAAGTTTTGTTTCATACAGATGCCTGCCAGAGTTTTACAAAAGTTCCGATTAATGTTACTAAGCAGAATCTTGATTTGGTAACTCTAAATGCACATAAAATTCATGGACCAAAAGGGGTTGGAGCATTATATATCAAAAAGGGAATTAAATTAATCCCTCTTGCTCATGGAGGAGGACAAGAAAAGAAACTCAGAAGCGGGACAGAGAATATTCCGGGAATTGTCGGTTTTGTAAAGGCAGTGAAAATTGTTAACTCTAAAGATATTCAAAGGATGACAATTTTAAGAGACAAATTAATCAGCAGATTATTGGAAATACCAAATGTAACTTTAAATGGTCCAAGAAAAAGCAGATTATGCAACAATGTGAATGTCTCATTTAATAATATTGAAGGAGAGGCTATCGGAGGATATCTGGAAAATGAGGGGATTTACACTTCAACAGGAAGTGCATGCATGTCAAACACTCTTGAAACAAGCCATGTTTTGAAAGCAATTGGCTTAAGTCCTCTGCAGTCAAACAGTTCATTAAGAATAAGCATAAGCAAATTCACAACAGAAGAAGAAATTGATTATTTTATTGAGAAAATCAAGCAAATTGTAACTAAACTGAGGAGAATAAGTCCGCTGATAAACTAAAATGCCCCTGAAATATTCAAAGAAAGTTATGAGTGAATTTCTTCATCCAAAAAACATGGGAGAGATAAAAGATGCTGACGGAGTC
>Ga0315548_1000837_pt1 | contig 27792 bp, 22 predicted proteins | sample SalMarSW160110MG_2_FD_202540 | JGI IMG/M metagenome (GOLD analysis project Ga0315548, IMG submission 202540) | Salt marsh sediment microbial communities from the Plum Island Ecosystem LTER, Massachusetts, United States - Salt Marsh Sediment SW1601-110 ... | reverse complement strand
GCTGCACAGCAATGTTATCTACTTTGCCAAAGAAGACGCCAAAACGAGGCTTAGTTGTGAGATAGCGATGCAGTACAACGATGGGTATACTGAAAATGTGCTGGTTTTCGCAAATAATATTCGCAACATCGATGGAGGTACACATCTTTCCGGCTTTAAAACTGCCCTGACTCGCACGATGAATTACTACGCCAAGAATAATAACCTGTTAAAGAATGGTCAGGCGCCGAGCGGAGACGACCTGCGTGAGGGACTGACTGCAGTTGTGGCGGTAAAGCTTTCAGACCCACACTTCGAGGCGCAGACGAAAGTAAGATTGACAAACCCGGAGGTGGGTAGTTTCGTTGAGACCACTGTTAATGAGCAGCTTGGTCATTTTTTAGAGGAGCACCCGTCTGAGGCGAGGCATATTTTGAACAAGGCGATTCAGGCGTACGCCGCCAGAGAGGCGGCGAGAAAGGCGCGTGAGTTGACCAGGCGCAAAGGTGCGCTCGGCAGCACTAATCTACCGGGCAAATTGTGGGACTGCGCAAGCAAGGAAAAGGCATCTACAGAGATTTTTATAGTCGAAGGCGACTCAGCCGGCGGCTCAGCAAAGTCCGGTCGGGACAGGAATATCCAGGCAATTTTGCCGCTGAAGGGAAAAATCCTTAATGTTGAAAAGGCCCGTCTGGAAAAAATGCTCGCCCACGAAGAAATCCGGACAATTATTAGCGCCCTTGGAACGGGTATAGGCGTGGATGAGTTCAATTTAGACAAGTGCAGGTACGGCAAGATAATACTGATGACCGATGCCGATATTGACGGCGCTCACATTCGAACGTTACTGCTGACCTTTTTCTTCAGGCAAATGCTACAATTATTTTTGTCTGATATGATTTATATTGCTCAGCCGCCTCTATATGAGATTAGGGTTAAAGGCCAGAAAAAATCTGAGTATGTTTTAAGTGAAGCACAAATGCGCAGGCGGTTAATTGCTCGCGGCCTGGATAGCACAGAGCTGGTTATTAAAGACGGAAGAAAAGCCGGAAAAGGCACGAAGGCCAAAGATGGGCTCGCCCGCAAGGTTACAGACAAAGAGCTTGCGGCCCTTGTAAAGATTTTAGATGAGGCCGAACGCAATATGGCGGTTTTGAGCCGGCGCGGTATTATTTTTTCTGAGTTCGTTGAGGCCTATTTTGACCCGGGCAAGGGTGGGCTCCCGTGCTTTCGAATATGCCTGGAAGGACAGCAGGAGATTTACTACCAAAGCGGGCAGTACGAGAAAAGGCTCGACCAGCTAAAGCGGAATATTAAAGATGTAAATGGAGGACAGGAGGAAGAAACGATTGTCGCCGAAGAGCTGCATGAGGTCGAAAGAATCAACCAGATAAATCAAGAGTTGAAAAAGACGTGGGGCCTGGATTTGAAAGATTTTCTATTAAAGCCGGAGAAGACTGCTGGCGGCGAAGCGCTTTCGGTCAAGTTCCAGCTTATGAACGGCCCAGACGAATTTGATGTTGCCTCATTAGGCGATGTATGCGCAGCTATACGGCAGATTGGCGGCAAAGGGATGGAGATAAAACGATTCAAGGGGCTGGGGGAAATGAATGCTGACCAGCTGTGGGAGACGACCATGAATCCGCAGACGAGAACCCTGCTGAGAGTGGCTCTCGAAGATGCCGGCGAGGCCGACAGGCTATTTAGCATTCTGATGGGTGATGATGTTGAGAAGCGGCGAAACTTCATTCGTGACCATGCTCTTGAAGTGCAAAACCTCGATGTCTAAATCAATCCTGCTTTACTATAAGCAGTCTGCTGAAGGCGGGGGCAAAGCCGGGGAAATAACTATTTAAAATTTTCGCGAAAAGGTTTATTGGTTCGAAATTATCCAAACTTCCACGTTTGAAGAAAATAAAGGAACACAAAAAAAGATTTTGTGGGAAATACAAATCAATTAATAAAAAAAGTGTTACAGGATGCGTTTTTTGCCGTCGTTCCATAAGTCTGCTGCTACTCGCAAGTTAGCTGCTACTCTTATTGGCTGTAACTATCGAATCAGTTCTTTTCGCCTGCAAAAAGTTGAAAAAAAACAAATTTTTATTTGATTATTGGGAAATTTTGCTTGCAAAGTATAAAACAGGTTGTCAAAATTACAGCGATTTTTAGAGTTTTATATTTTTACCTCGTTCTTCGTAGCGAAGTAGTTTCATAGGGTAGCAAAGGCCGTTTTCTTCAACGATGAGGTTTGGAAATGAGGGTAGACAAGTTAGAGGGAAAAGCCCACAGCGGGGCAGTGGGGCTTAGCAAAGCACATGGTTTTCCATCTCTTCTCACCTTCTGCCATGCTCGGTGCAGGCCGTGCTCAGGTAAGGCTTATGTTTTATGCTTTGCGGTTCTGTCTTGTGTTTTGCCGCTCGTTGGCTGCCAGGAGAATTTGCAATCTGCCAAATCAGGCCCCTCCCTAAAAGTGGATAAGGCAGACCAATTGCCTGTCGAGCAGAAAAAAGCTAAGTTACTCAAAAAGCTTGATAGTAAATTTGAAAATCCTGATGTTCATTATGAGCTGGGTCAGTTGTATCAGGCAGACGGGCTTTGGGCACAGGCAGAATATCGTTACAATGTTGCCTTGGGATTTGAGCCGTCTCACAGAGAAGCTCAGGCAGCGCTGGTTCAGGTGATGATAGACAGCGGCAACCAGGAGAAGGCCAATAATTATTCTGATATCTTTATGAATCAGACGGCAGGCTCAGCGGCGGAGTCACTTAAACTTGCAGAGGCGTTTAAGAAACAGCAGTTGGATGAGCTTGCGTTAGCTTGTTATCAGCAGGCACTTCGTTTAGCCCCCAATTCATCCAAGATTAACCGGCAAATTGGCTACTATTATTTAAGCAAGGGCGAAAAGGAACGGGCGAGGGATTATTTGAGCCGTAGTTTTGGCCTCAATCCCAATCAGCCGGACGTAGCTGGCGAATTGGGCCGACTCGGCGTAGAAGTGAGAATACCCCGGAGCACTGTGAAATACACAAGAAATTTAGACAAAATTGTTGAGCCGGTGGGAGAGAAAGTTGACAAGTAAAGACTGAAAAACAGTGAGAGTTTAATTCAGCTGTTTTTTGCTTTTTCATTGCCCCGTGGCGAAAGGATGCGCTGCGGGGTATTTTTATTTGCTAATCGAATTGATATATGATTTTGGGCAAGTTCTCATTCGGAGTTGGCGACAGATTCTGTCGGCAGGGAAAGGCGCAGCTCACAGCCTTACTGAGGGCGAAAGAGCAAGTCGTTGATATTACCCCCGTTTGGAACAAATCCTATCGTGAGCATGCTATTATAGGGACGAGGCCGTCAGATACGCGCAAAGAGGCAGACGATGCCGTTGCGGCTTGTGGGTGGGACGGGCCTTATTTTGTGGATGCGGACCATATCGAGCTAAACAACGTCGATGGGTTTATTGAGTCCAGCGATTTTTTCACGCTGGACGTTGCGGATTTTATTGGCAGACGGGCGGATGACAGTGACATAAATAAATTTATTAAGAAATGCGAAAAGTATACGGGTTCACTGTTGATTGATGGAATTGATGAGAAAATTGACATTACCGAGGAGCAGATAAAAGTAATAGCAGATAAGTTTCTGCTGGCGGTTAAACAGGCGGGTAAAATTTATCGTCATATAGAGACGAGTAAGGGTGCAGATAATTTTATTACAGAGGTTTCGATGGATGAGGCCGACCAGCCCCAAACGCCGGTTGAAATGCTTTTTATTCTTGCAGCTATTGCTGATGAGGCAATAACAGCGCAAACCATTGCGCCGAGGTTTACAGGCCGATTCAATAAAGGTGTTGATTTTGTCGGTGATGTGAATAGTTTTGCACGTGAGTTTGAGCAGAATATTGCAATAATAAAATTTGCCGCGAAGGAATTTAATCTACCTGCCGATTTGAAACTGAGTGTGCATTCTGGAAGCGACAAGTTTTCAATTTATAGACCAATGAGAGAGGCGCTAAAGAAATATGATATGGGATTGCATATTAAGACTGCGGGAACAACCTGGCTTGAGGAGTTGATAGGCCTTGCAATGGCTGGTGGTGATGAACTTAGTATTGTAAAGGAAGTTTATGCAGAGGCGCTTGCTCGCATCGATGAACTTTGTGGGCCATATTCTACAGTTATCGATATCAGCAGGCAGAAGCTGCCTGAGCCGCAGGAGGTTGCGAAATGGGACGGAGAACAATTTGCATCAGCGTTGAGGCACAACCAATCTTGCGAGCAATATAATCCGAGTTTTCGTCAGCTATTACACGTCGCATACAAGATTGCTGCTGAGAAAGGAACACGATATCTCGATGCCCTTGAGAGATATGATGATATAATCGCGCAGAATGTAACGGAGAATCTTTACGAACGGCACATAAGGCCGATTTTTTTAGAAGATTAATTGAAAAAATAACGAGGGCCAATCCTTGGCGTTGGTATTATAAAGCAATTTTGCAGAAAGGGAATGACCGACGGTATAAAGTTGTTGACAGTAACGAGCTGGGGCTTAAAAAACTCGCTTGTTTGGGCCTAGTCTTGTGTATCTTGCCCTTTCGTAAGAAGATCCAACAGCCGCTTCGCTTCGGTATCTGCCGGTTTAAGACGCAAAGCTTCACGAAGAGCTTTCGCAGCTTCCTTTTTTATGCCCTGCGCCGCGAGTGTTCTTGCAAGTAATTTATGCACGACTGGATTATCGGGTTGAAGCTGCCGGGCCTGCTCAAGATGCACCATGGCTTTGTCAAACTGGTGCTTTTTGAGCCATGCTACCGCCAGACTTAAATGCGCGGAGAAATTATTAGGCTCAAGAGTCACAGCCTTTACCAGGTGGCTAATCCCGTCATCCTTTTGACCTGCTTTGATTAACTGACGCCCCAGAATAAAATGTGCCGCTGCAGAATTGGGCTTTAGCTGAACCATAGTACGCGCCGGCACCAGCGCATCGATATATTTACCCTGCTTTGACAGCGCAGAGGCCAAATTCATTAGCGCCATGTCGAAGTCAGGACCCAGTCGTATCGCTTCTTGATATTCGGCCACGGCCTCATCAAGTTTGCCGCTTTGTTGATATGCTGAGCCGCGGCAAAAATGCCACTTGGCCCGCGAAGGTAGGCAAGCTAAAACTGGAACTGGCTTGCTTACCTCCCAATACAGCGCAATCCCTATACAGCCACAGGCTGCAAGCTTGCACCAATTCCAGCTTCTAATGAATTGTCCTACCCTTCTTACAGCATACGCTCCAAAAAGAAGTATAAATGGGATGATAGGTACTCGGTATCGAGCCGAAGCCATTACAGGTAGAAACGAGATGAAATAAGTTGCGACAAAAAGAAAAATCAGCACACAAATCTCTGTTTGTCTTGCTGCCCTGGCTCGCATTATATCTATGCTTTTTCTCGCTGCTCTTAAATCGAAAAATGCCAGGCCGGCCCCCACGATACACAAAGTCAGAAATACCGAAAAACCGGGACTATACCGCAGCACCGCTGAGTTTTCTCGGTCGTATTGGACCTCTTTATTGTCGGTCATCTCTGTGGGGCCCCAAAAAAGCAAGGCTTTGATATACACCATACTTAAAACACGTCCGGGGTGTTCCCGTATATACTTGAGAGCTTTCCTTGTAAAATATGACGAGACTTCTGAGTACTTCATGGGCCTTCCCTGTTCGCGCTGCACGCCTTGAACGATCGACGGATAAGTCATCCAACCCCACGACAATCCGCCTGTACCACCTGTAAGCTTTTCCGAGCCAGGAAATCTTGAGTTGACCAAGTCAGCAATCTCGTTATTGGCGCAATAAAGAGCAAGGGCTCCGCTGCAGGAAATAAGTACACAATCGTCTGCCGCCACGTAGTTGCGTATTGTCGCCGGTGCAATAGCCATTGCTACTGCGACAACAAAAACCAGCCCTATCAAAACGTAATGCTTCTGCAGTTTCCTGCGTCGGGCCACCCACCACCCCCAAGCTACTATCACCGGCAGCAATAGAAGCATGCTCGGCGAGGTCAATACGCAAATACCTAAGAGGACGCCGGCAGCTGCGGTCCTGGGGTAAGTGAATTTTTCTGTCCATAGCCGGAGTACGTTAATAAAGGCAAGGATCAGAAAAATTAATAAGGCAGGATAGTGCAATTCGCCTTCAAAGTAAATGAACGCCCAATATATTGACATGAAGGCGGCAAAGATGAGACCTGTAATCCGGCTGAACAACGACCTGCCAAGCAAGAAAGCCAGTACCACACTTATTAGCCCCAGCCCCATTTGGACAATCCGTGGTACAATGTAGTTAGTTCCGAACGCCCAATATGTTAGAGCCAGAAAGTAAGGATAACCGGGTGGCCTTAGAAAAGGAATCTTAGGTATCTGCGGAGCGGGGATGCCCTCCGGCTCCGCCCAGTTTCCTGTGGCCAAGCTCCGCGCCCAATAGTCATGAAACTGCATATCTCCTGTTGGAAATGCAAAGTCAGGCTCGTGAACGAGAACGCCTAAGTATACCCCTCTCACCAACATACCCAGCAAAAGGATACCGGCTAAAATGAACCATTCCCGGGCAGCTTTCTTTTTTGCCACATCACTTTTTGCGGTTTTCTTATCAGGTTGCATTTATAATCCTCTCATCTCTGTGGTATCAGCGGCGCTGAGGTATGCAAGTAACATAACTGACAGAGCTTATGCCGATTTGCAAAGTTGGACGGTAGCATGCTGATTACTTACTCGCAATTATCCATAATTATACCTTGTACTAAAGGTTTTTCAAATTTTTATTTGGGTGTAGAGGGCATATAAGAAGAGGTGAGTTGCCTTAACTATGCTTAGTATAGCAGTTTTGATGTTTGGAGGCGAGCGTCTCGCCCCTGCGTCTCCTGACGCAAGTCGGGGCAGCGGGACAAATGTGCAGAAAAGCAGTAGCGGCTGCCGATATAAAGTCGTGAAAACATAATCTCCGGCCCACGTTTCAAGCTTATAAGGGCTTTTTTATGGGACGAGATAGGTTGTTGGCCTCGTGAACCCCGTTAGAAATTTTATAACGGGGAAAAGACAATAATATACAAAGAAAGGAAAATTCCAACGGGGTGAAGGATAGAAGTACATACATAACGGCGTTGGAATTTCTCGGCATTGGACTGTCGCTGTTGCTTTTGTGCAGCTGTCTTAGCTTTGATATTGGCGATTGGCCGAGCAGATTTGCGTATCCGCATAACGACCCTTCAGCTAACTGGTGCGGCTCGGCAGGTGCATTCTGTGCATATTATTTGATGTATTATGTTGGGCCTGGGGTGTTTGTAATATTAGGTTCGGTGATTTGTTTTCTGATTGCCAAGCTGGCGCATCGGCCTACAGGTCAGCCGATATTCAGGGCGATTGGATTAGGACTGGTTGCGGTGGCGGCTTCAAGCAGTTTTTATTGCTTGTGGCCTCATCGGTCTTTTGGTTTTCCAATAGGCTCAGGTGGGGTGCTCGGCATTGGTGCAGCGCATTTTCTGCAGAGCCATTTTGCTTCGTTAGGTACACTGCTGTTGCTTTTGGCGATTTGGGTGGTGGGGATACTTTTATTAGCGGACAATTTCATTGTAATATTTGCTGGTTGTTTTGGTTTTGCAGCCAGAAAGATAGCTGGCGTGTTTGTGCCGATGTGGTCGGTGGCTAAAAAAGCCGCCAAGAGCGGAGAAGTTTTAGGCGAGATATGGCAAAAATTAAGAGCGAAGTCCGAGCCTCGCGTTCCACATAATATAACCCATGTTTTTCAGAGCAGACCTGAGCCCGCCAGGATTGAACCACTGAGACAAGCGAAGGCGGCTTCGGCAGAGGCGCGTAAGCCGGATAAGTCTTATGTGCCGCCCAGTTATGAGAATTATGTTTTGCCGCCGTTAGAGCTGTTGGCTGAGCCGGAGTATAGTTTTAGCGCTGTTCAGGAGAAGGTCGTCAAGGCGAAAGCGAGCGCTTTGGAAAGATTGCTTTCGGAGTTCAATATCAATGCGCGGGTGGTTGCGGCTGAAACCGGGCCGGTAGTAACAATGTTCGAGCTGGAGCTTGCCGCTGGTGTTAAGGTCAGCCAGATTAGCGCGCTTGCAAATGACATGGCTCGTGCGTTGGGTGTAGGAGCGGTTCGTGTGGTGGCACCACTACCGGGCAAACATACGATAGGCATTGAGGTGCCGAACAGTGAGAAAGAAAAAGTTCGCATGAGAAGCTTGATAGAGCTGGCAGGCAATAAATTCGGGAGGATGGAGATTCCGCTGTTCCTAGGTAAGGATTCGTCGGGCGAGGCGCTTGTTTCGGACTTGGCCAGAATGCCGCATTTGTTGATTGCCGGCACGACCGGCTCGGGCAAAAGCGTCTGCATCAACAGTATCATAACAAGTGTATTGCTTACGAAACGGCCGGATGAGGTCAAGATGATTTTGATTGACCCCAAGATGGTGGAGATGACGGCCTTTAATACTATACCGCACCTGATGTGCCCGATTGTTACTGAGACTCAAATGGCTGTCCAGATACTTGAGTGGGCTACCGTGAAGATGGACGAGCGGTACTCGCTTTTAGCAGAGGCAAGAGTCAAGAACGTTGTTGAATATAATAATCTTGGCGCAGAGGAGATAATCAGGCGATTTGAACCTGGCAGCGCTGAGGAAGAAGCGAGGATTGCGAAGAAACTGTCGTATATTGTAATAATAATCGATGAGCTTGCCGATTTGATGATGACCGCTCCCAAAGAGATAGAGGCATATGTTGTTCGTCTTGCACAGAAGAGCCGGGCGGTCGGTATTCATATTGTATTAGCGACCCAGCGGCCGCAGGCGACGGTTGTTACGGGCCTTATCAAATCGAATATGCCGACAAGAATCGGATTTCGGGTTGCTGCGAGATTAGACAGCCGAATTGTCCTCGACCAGAATGGAGCCGAGACGCTGCTTGGTGAAGGCGATATGCTGTTTCTAAAGCCGGGCACAAGCGACCTGGTGCGTGCTCAGGGCACTTTTGTTGACGAGGAAGAGATAAAGCGGATAGTCAGGCACCTTAAGGAGTTTGGCGAGCCGCAGTTCCATCCTGAGCTGACCCAGCTCAAGAAGTTCGATACATCCGATATGGTCAAGGACGAGCTTTTTGATGAAGCGGTCAGGGTTATTTTGGAGACCCAGAGGGGCAGTGTGTCACTGCTTCAGCGCAGACTCAACATCGGTTATGCGAGGGCTTCACGGATAATTGAGATGATGGCGTCGTCAGGGATACTCGGTGAGTACAAGGGCAGCCAGGCGCGGGAGGTTATTATGACGCTGGATGAGTATGAGCGGACTCGCGAGCAGATGGAAGTGGAAGCGGAGCGTACAGAATCTTCTGAGGATAAAGATTCATCCGGGCCGGCCTACATAAGTGAGGGGCAGCGCGGATACGTCTCAAGCGACAAGCAAGAGTAATCTCCCCTGCCAATCTCAAAATCAATTCACGGCGGGGGCTGAAAACTGCCATTGAAAAACCAGCAATAATCGTTTATCAACAATTATTGATATGGACAAAGACTTAAAAGGAAAGACGGTAGCTGAGCTTGGGCAGATAGTTGTTGTCCTTGGGACTCCTCATGGAGGGCTGGGGCCCCGCTTCGCCCTAAATAGTGGGGCTTCGCAGGGCAAGCAGCAAAAATATCTGGCAAAGTATATCTTTCAATTCATTCATGCGCTTGGCGCAATGGAGATTTCTCAAATTAGTCCGTTGAGCAAGGCATTTCGTGAGCGGTTGGCGGAGCATGGTTATTATATTTCACAACTAAAAATTATAGACAAACTAACTGACCCTGACGGCACGGTCAAATATGTGTTTGGGCTGGCTGATGGCAATAAGATAGAGACGGTGCTCCTTTTCGACGGTCGGCGGAGGACATTGTGCGTTTCAACGCAGGCCGGCTGTGTGATGGGCTGTGTGTTTTGCGCTACCGGCAGGATAAAACTGAGGCGCAACCTAACTGCAGGAGAAATCGTTGACCAGGTGAATACTGTCTGTAAGGATGAAAATAAAATAACTAATGTTGTTTATATGGGCATGGGTGAGCCGTTGCAAAATTATGATGCGTTGGTCAAGTCTGTTCGCATACTCAATCATTCTGCAGGCAAGAACATTGGGAGCAGGCATCTTACGGTCAGCACCTGTGGAATCGTGCCGGGGATTCGCAAACTCGCGGCAGAGGATATTCATCCTCGCCTGTCAATATCGTTGAATGCGCCGACGGATGTTTTGCGAGAGAAGCTAATGCCCATAAATGCGAAATATCCGCTCTCGCAGGTGTTGTCAGCGGCGAAATTTTATCTGACAAGGGCAAAGCAGCGAGTTACTTTTGAATACGTGCTGATAAAGGGCGTAAACGATAAGACTCTTTATGCACAGATGCTGGCAAAGCTGCTGAGGGGTTCGGATTTCAGTCCTAAGGACTCCTTGTGGAGGGTAAATTTGATTGAATACAATCCGCATTCTGGGTGCAAATTTGTTGCCAGTAGCGCTGAGCGAATTGAGCGGTTTTCCGAGGTTCTGAAGAAGGCGGGCATAAAAACTACTATTCGCTTCAAGCTGGGTCAGAGCATCAAGGCCGCCTGTGGACAGTTGGGAGCAGACTCATCGGGGTGACCCGGCACATAGGACAAGGGCGAGGATTTACCTGAGGCCGCTTTACTAAACGAAGGACAACGCGGCTATGTCTCGACTGAGGAGGCGGATTAGCACTTTTTCTCAATAGCATATCTTGTAACAAAAAGCAAAAACATCGGCTTTTTTATTTCCTTTTTAATTTACGGTTTTTTTCGGATAATTAGAGGGCATTTTCGTTTTTTTGCGGGAGAAGAGTTGACTCATACTCATACGTGAAAAAAATATAATATTTTTGCGATTTTTATAGCTTGGGGGGTAGATAATCCTTGTTTGTTTATCATTATTGCGGGCCATATTTATTTTTTCCGAAATCTGCTTTTTTAATACTGATAAGTCCTAAATATAGTCGATTTAAATGTGTAGAATTTAATAGGATTAATTGTGTTGGATGGGTAGATACCATGGCAAACCGAAGAAAATCTACTAAGCAAGGAAAGAACGGAGATTCTCGGCTTCAAATAGACTTTTTGGGTAAAATTCACCTGAGTAAGAAAATCGAAAAGCTTTGGAGTCATAAATGGAGGTTCCTTGTTTCTGTCGCAGGCATAAGTATAGCTATATTAATATTGTTTTTCCATAATAAGATAGTAACAAGCCCGATAGCTTGGGCAATGAAGCGTTTTATGGAAGTTCCGAAACAAATAGAGGAAAAAGCAATCAGCCAACAACAGGCCAGAGTAGAGAGTCAAGGGGCAGAAGGTTTATATGATGGTAATTTTTGGATTTCGTTTGTAAGGGTATGGATGAAGATTGGAAATAATGTGAACATAAACACTCATAGGCCTGCTAGGAATAATAAGAGAGCATGCTTATATGAGGACATTCAGAGGATTCTGAGCACAATTGGTTTCTATGACGGAGAAATCGATGGGAAGAAGGAATCAACTTATCCAGCGGTAAAGCTGTTTCAAGAAAAGAGCAATATTGACGACGACGGGGTAGTAGGGCCAAAAACATGGAACGCGATATTAGACAAGCTGGAGGGTGTCATGGAAAAGCCAGGAAGCCTTAGCATATTTAGATTGTAGCGATTACAACCGGAAAATCGACCCATTGTGGTCGGGGCGAATCAAAACTCGACCACTAAAAGGTGCGTTTGGGTGCTAAATAAGTAGTGGTATAATTACTAAATATCTCTATAAGGCGTGTGTCTAAAGAACATTGTGCAAATCCCCTCTTTTCATCATTTCTTATGCGGTTTTTAGGATTGTTTTGTGGTAATTAGGTGGAATTTTTGGTTTTTTGCTGAAAAATAGTTGATTTGCTGCTGCCAATGGGTTATAGTTTGCCTTATTAAATACGCTCTGCCGCAAGGGGTAGCTGTGTGGCACGGGCTTCCAGCCCGTGAAAGCACGGCCAAGATGGCCGTGCCACGGTGTGGGGTCAATAGAATCACGGCGTTGTTGACTCAAGCCTCCGATGGAGCCAAATCGGGCCTGTATAAGAGGTCTCCGTGACAAGCGATTGAAAGGATTATCGAGTACCGAACAAGGAATTTCAGAGTTCGTCACTCGTCTTGGCGAAGCGCCAAGCCGTAGCCAGATCCGATTTTTGTTATTTGGGATTTGTAATTATTACCCGGTGGTGTAATTGGTAACACATGGGCTTTTGGTGCCCACGTTCCAGGTTCAAGTCCTGGCCGGGTAGCTTTGAAAATTATAAACTTAAAAGTGAAATACTAATGGCAGACAGGGTAGCAATAATATTGGCAGCAGGGGTAAGCAGCCGGATGAATACGCAAATGGCGAAGGTGCTGCATGAGGTATGCGGTCGGCCGATGCTGGCCTATGTGCTCGATGCCTGCCGGAAGGTCGGGGTTACAAAGATATATGTTGTGGTTGGTTTCTCCGCAGGGCAGGTTGAAGAGCGGTTTGGCGGTTTCGATGATATTGTCTGGGTCCGGCAGAAGGAGCAGCTTGGAACGGCCCATGCGGTATTGTGCTGTAAAGAATATTTGCAGGATTTTGAAGGCCAGACGCTGGTGCTTTGTGGCGATGGGCCTTTGATTAGGGGTGAAACATTAAAAGTGTTGATAGAAAAACACGGCGTTGAGCAGCCGGCGGCAACACTGGCGACAGCGGTTCTCGATGACCCGACCGGATACGGACGGATAGTCCGGGATAAGTACGGCAATATTCAGGGCATTGTCGAGCACGGTGACTGCACGAAAGAACAGTTGGCCGTTAGAGAGGTTAACCCGAGCTATTATCTTTTTAATAACAAGGTTCTTTTTGAGGCATTGGAGAAGGTTAAGCCGGACAACGTAAAGAAGGAATATTATTTGACGGATGTGCTGAGCCTTATTCTTGCGACAGGCCATAAAGTTGTTGCGATAACGGCGGTGCGGCCTGAGGAGGCGATGGGTGTTAACAGCAGGCGCGAGCTTAGTGTGGCAAGCAAAATTATGCAGCAGCGAGTTCAACAGGAGCTGATGGAAAATGGCGTGACGATAGTTGACCCTGATAACACATGGATTGATGCAAGGGCCCAAATAGGACAGGATACGGTGATTGAGCCATTTACATATATTCATGGCGAGGTTAAAATTGGCAAGGGCTGTCGCGTTGGACCGTTTGCTTATTTGAGGAGCGGTACGGTTTTGGAAAATGACGTTGTGTTGGGTGTTTTTACGGAGATTAAAAATTCCGCGTTGGCTGAAGGTGTTCGGGCCCGGCACCATAGCTATATCGGCGATGCTACTGTGGGACGCAATGTTAACGTAGGTGCCGGCTCGATAACGGCAAATTACAACGGTGAAAAGATAAACCGGACGACTGTAGGTAATGATTGTTACATTGGCTCGGGTGCAATACTGGTGGCACCGCTTGAGTTAAAAGACGGCTCGCATATAGATGCGGGGACAGTGGTTTCCCAGGAAAGCGTTAATAAACTTGGGCAGAAGGATTAAAGAAGATGTTTATGGATGAAGGCATAAAGGTTTTTTCCGGCAGCAGTAATCCTGTATTGACTGCCGCGGTTTGTAAGTATTTGGAAATTCCGCTCGGCGGTGCGAAAATCGAGAGGTTTCCGGACGGCGAGAAGGCCATTAGGGTTGAGGATGATGTTCGGGGCAGGGACTGCTTTGTTGTGCAGTCAACGTGCAAGCCTGTTGATGAGAATCTCGTGGAGCTGTTAATTTATCTGGATTGCTTGCGAAGGGCCAGTGCCAAGCGTATCACTGCGGTTATTCCTTATTTTGGCTATGCCCGGCAGGATAGAAAGGCCGAGGGGCGAGTGCCTATTACAGCCAAACTGGTGGCAAATATTATTGTTGCTGCTGGTGCCGACAGGGTCCTGGCGATAGACCTTCACGCACAACAGCTACAAGGTTTTTTTGACATACCGGTTGACCATCTGTTGGGCGAGCTGGTATTGAGCAAGTATTTCGGAGACAAAAGAATTGGCAGGCTAACGGTGGTTTCGCCTGATGTGGGTAATATGAAGATTGCATCCCGGTATGCGGCGCATCTTGGCGGGGAACTGGCGATTGTGCATAAAAAACGGATAAGTGGCAGTGACGTTGAGGCACAGGAGATAATAGGAGACGTCAAGGGCAAAAATATCCTTATGTGTGACGATATTATCGCCACGGCCGGGACGGTCTGCAATGCTGCCAGATTAGTTAAGCAGCGTGGGGCTGAGAAGATATACATCGGCGCTACACACGGCGTTTTTGCAGGACAGGCGATGGAGAACCTGCAGGAGGCACCAATTGACGAGATAGTCGTTACCGACACAATACCGTTGAGCGATAAGGTCAAAAAGACGGGCAGTGTAAAGGTCTTAACTGTATCAAATATGTTGGGTGAGGCGATAAAAAGAATTCATAGGAACGAATCCGTCAGCGGATTGTTTGGCGATTATAGTCCGTAGTTTATCCTGAGCATAGTCGAAGGATGGACAGGAAAAAATAAATATACATTAAATAGAAGTTGGAAGATTATGGAAAAAGAGTTGATTTTGAAGGCGGAAATCCGAGAGCAAACCGGCTCGAAATATGCGGACGAAGTGCGCAAGAGCGGCCGTATACCTGCTATTGTGTATGGCCATAAGCAGGAGCCGGTTGCTATTTCCCTGGAGGCGCATAGCCTTATCGAAGGGCTTCATCATGGGCGTCGGCTGATGGATGTACAAATTGGCAAAACCAAACAAAAAATTTTGGTTAAAGACCTGCAATATGACCACCTTGGCAAAGATGTCATTCATGTGGATATGATGAGAGTTGACGTTAGCGAGATGGTTAAAGTGACGGTTCCTATCGAGTTTAAAGGTACGGCAAAGGGAACTCATGAGGGGGGTATCGTTGAAGGACATATAGGCCACCTGGAAATTGAATGCAGAGCAACGGACATTCCGGAGACAATTATTGTTTCGGTCAAGGAGCTGGATGTCGATGATGTTTTGCACGCAGGCGACGTTGGCCTTCCGGAAGGGGTCAAGCTGATAAGCCCTCCGGATACGCTCCTTGTTATCTGCCATGTGGTGGCAGCAGCTAAGACCACTGAGGAGGTTGAGGAAGAAGTCCCAGCCACCCCTGAGGTGATTGGCGAAGCTAAGGAAGAGCCTTCGGGAGAAGAGAAAGCGTGAACGGGATTAAAATAGTTGTCGGGCTGGGTAATCCCGGCAACGAGTATGCTGATACGCGGCACAATATGGGCTTTCGAGCGATTGATTTGCTGGCTGAGACATTGAAGATAGAGACAAAAAAAAGGAAATTTGGCGCTCGTATAGGAACAGGTGAATTTATCCGCCGTACGTCTGGCGGATTAATAGATAAAAAGTTAATATTATTAAAGCCGTGGCAGTGGATGAACTGCAGTGGCGAGCCGGTCGCTAAGGCGGTGGCTTTTTATAAACTTGCGTTGGATGACTTGTTTATTATAACCGACGATATGGATTTAGAGCCAGGTAGGATTCGGATAAGGGCAAAGGGTTCTGCCGGCGGCCATAAGGGTCTGGCAGACATTATACAAGAACTTGGCGCAGATGAATTTCCGCGTTTGCGGATTGGCATCGGCCGTAGTGAGGACAAAGACCCGGTGGATTTTGTTCTTGACAGGCCGACAGAAGAGAGGCCGTTACTGGACGAGGCGGTTGAAAGGGCGCGTGACGCTGTGCTTTGCTGGATTGAATATGGTATCGAGGCAACAATGAATCGGTTTAATATCGTAAGAGACAGAGGACAGACAACAGAAGACAGAAAAATATGACCTCTGACTTCTGACATCCGGTTTTGGATAGTTAGCGTCCGGCTACGGCATGCTCCGCCGTGACGAGTGTCGGGTAGTTTGAGTTTATAAAAGGAAATGTTAATGTAATTTTTATTGAGGAGTTTTGGAATGGAAACCACTGTTAAGAAAAAGCTGTATGAAGCAATGTTTCTTATTGATTCTGCCCAAGCATCTGATTGGGATAAAGTCATTGCGACCCTGGAAACGGTGCTGAGCAAAGCCGACAGCGAGATCGTCTCGATGAGAAAATGGGATGATAGAAAGCTGGCTTACGAGATTAACGGCAAAGCCAGAGGGACATACATCCTTTGCTACTTTAGGGCTGATGGCAAGAAGGTACGTGAGATTGAAAAAGCTGTTCAGCTTTCAGAACAAGTTATGCGTGTTTTGATTTTGTGCGCTGAGACGATGAGCAAGGAGGATATTGAAAAAGATACTCCTGCGACGAGGGTTGAAAAGCAAAGGAAGAGGCCGGATGAAAAAGCTGAAGCAGGGCAGATGAACGAGGAGCAGGTAAAGGAAACTGTAAAGTCGATTGATTAGGGAGCTTAAAAATGGCTGGTTTTAATAAGGTTTTTTTGATGGGCAATCTGACTCGCGACCCGCAGTTGTCATATACGCCGAACCAGACGGCCGTGGTTGATTTTGGTCTGGCGACGAATCGCAGGTGGACGAGTAAAGACGGCGAGCAGCGAGAGGAAACTTGTTTTGTGGACTGCCGGGCATTCGGTCGAATGGCTGAGAATATAAATAAGTACCTGACCAAAGGCAGACCGATATTTATGGAGGGCAGATTAACATTTGATAGCTGGACGGCTCAGGACGGCACGAAGCGCAGTCGGCATAGAGTTACGGTTGAAAACTTTCAGTTTCTGCCCGGCACTCAGGGCACAGGTTCCAATAGCGCTGACCGGAATGCAGGCAGTGGCGTAAGCCATCCCGGCGACGTGGATTCCCAGGTCCAGTCCGCCGTAGGTGGAACAGAGGCAGATGATATACCGTTTTAATACGCCGCAGGCGTATTAATTAAGGTTTTTAGTTTTGTGCTAAGCAGTCCCCCGCAGCTTCTTGCGAAGCAAGAGCGGGGGCAGAGTAGCATGTTAGTTCGTTCCCAAGGGAGCGGCTATAGACAATAAGCTGTGAACGATTTAAGGTAGGATATGCTAAAAAGAAGTGATAATCATAGGGACTCCTCACGGAGTAGGGACTCCTCACGGAGTAGGGACTCCTCACGGAGTAGAGACTCCTCACGGAGTAAAACAGGTATGTCCGCCGTTGGGCGGACTCGCGAGCATACACAATGTCGTTTTTGTAGAAGAGCCATAAAATATGTTGATTACAAGGATATTGATACCTTGCAACGGCTCTTGACTAATCGCGGCAAGATATACTCACGTAAACGCAGCGGTAATTGCGCCGGATGTCAAAGGAAAGTGAAAAGGGCAATAAAGCGCGCCAGATATATGGGACTGCTGCCGTTTACGGCGTAATTTTTTTTGCCACTAAGACATAAGGGCACTAAGTTTTTTTAACTTTTAATTTCTTTGTGACTTTGTGGCTAATCATTTTTTTGGAGAATGGAATGAAGGTTTTGCTTTTTGAAGATGTCAAGCCGCTCGGCTGGCTTGGAGATATCGTAGAGGTAAACGATGGTTACGCGAGAAACTATCTGCTGCCTCAGGGCTTGGCTAAAGTTGCAACCGAGTCGAATGTAAGGGCAATTGCTGATGCAAAGGCCAGGCGCGCCGAGCAAAGAATACATGGTAAAAAACGGCTCCAGGAAGCGGCCAGGAAGGTCGAAGGGGCCGAGGCGGTACTGGCGGCCAAGGCCAATGAGCAGGGGGTCCTGTTCGGCTCAATCGCCGCAGAGGCAATAGCGAAAAATCTGCGCGGACAGGGCTTCGAGGTTGCCGATGAAGTGGTGCAGCTGACCACACATATAAAAGAGGTTGGGACCCATGCGGTAACGCTTAAATTCGACGATGATTTGATCGTTATAGTCAATGTTGTGGTCGTGCCCGAAGGAGTCGATGTTACATCCGTTCTCCATAGTCCCGAAGGGATACCTCACGGTACTACGCCAGCGGCTTCGGAAGCGCAGCTCGACGAGAAGGATGAATCGGTCTCCGCAGGGGAAGACCCAGCCGTGTCGGAAGTGCAGCCCGACGAGACGGAGCAAAATCCGCCGGAGGCGGAGTAATCAGAAGAAGCTGGCACAGGATTTGCCATTTCGAATTCGAAAGATATATTTAAATACTCTCGAATTCGGTTCGATTTTATCCCGTCAGAGTAGGTTTTTTTTCTTGACTTTTAGCGGAAATACCCTATAATAATACCAGATTCGCGGTAGTTTTCGATGTTCGTTCATCGGAGGAACCCGGCTTCGCCTTTGGCTATGCCGAGGCGGGCATTTCTTAATTTCACACGGTGGTGAATAGTTTCTAAAAGGCTTACTGAGCAAGGAGAAGAGTGATGAAAAGCAAATCAAATCTTTTGGTGGCAGTCATTTTATTTTTTGTTTCCAATAGCGGTTATGCAATAACGACCAGTTTTCAGGGCCTGGGCCACCTTCCAGGCGGAGATTTCGGCACCTATGCTGCTGACTGCTCAGCTGATGGCTCAGTCGTCGTGGGAAGTATCGAATCGTACTCGGTGATATTCGAAGCTTTCCGCTGGGAAAATGGTCAAATGATTGGTCTTGGTGGCCTTACCGGAGAGTACTATTTGAGCATGGCTTATGGTATCTCATCTGACGGCTCAGTTGTCGTAGGACACAGCATATCGGCCCAGGACATCGTCGAAGCGTTCCGTTGGGAGAATGGCATTATGGTAGGCCTGGGCGACCTGCCTGGCGGTGACTTTATCAGCGCAGCCAGCGGCGTTTCAGCAGATGGCTCGGTCATAGTGGGAGAGAGCAGCTCGGACTCGGGTGTCGAGGCCTTTCGCTGGGAGAATGGTGTGATGACCGGCCTGGGTTACTTGCCGGGCGGCGGCTTTAAAAGGAGTCAAGCATTAGCTGTTTCATCCGACGGCTTGGTCGTCGTAGGATGGGGCCGCTCGCTCAGTGGTGAGGGTAAGGAAGCCTTCCGCTGGACCGAGGAAACTGGCATGGTTGGTCTGGGATATCTGCCAGGCGGTGACTTTGACAGCAGGGCACGTGGCGTCTCGGCGGACGGTTCTGTCGTCGTGGGATACGGCACATCGGCCTTGGGCATAGAGGCCTTTCGCTGGGAAAATGGCACAATGGTTGGCCTGGGCGACCTGCCCGGAGGTGACTTCTGGAGCGAGGCTAGTGATGTCTCAGCCGATGGGTCAGTCATCGTGGGACATAGTCGATGGTCGGAATTTGACTGGGATGCATTTATTTGGGATGCAGACAATGGTATGCGAAAACTCCAAGATGTCCTGGTAAATGACTGTGGCCTCGACCTGACTGGCTGGACACTTGGAACTGCTAATGGCATATCCGCTGATGGCATGACGATAGTGGGTACTGGGATAAACCCTTATGGAAATGCCGAGGGTTGGATAGCGACGATACCCGAACCAACATCGCTCCTGCTGCTTGGGCTGGGCGGATTATTTTTGAAAAGGAGAAAGAGTGGATGAAAAGTAAAACAATTTTTTTGGCGGTAGTCATTTTATTTTTTGTTTCCAATAGCAGTTATGCAGCAACGGCCAGTTTTCAGGGTTTGGGCCATCTGCCAGGCGGCGAATACTATAGCCTTGCACAAGGCGTCTCGGCTGATGGCTCAGTCGTCGTGGGAGTAAGCGATTCGGCCTCGGGAAACCAGGCCTTTCGCTGGGAAAATGGCGTAATGACTGGCCTTGGTGACCTGCCGGGCGGCGACTTCGAAAGCGAGGCATGGGGCGTCTCGGCTGATGGCTCGGTTGTGGTTGGAAGGGGCTGGTCGGCATTAGGTATGGAGGCGTTTCGCTGGGAAAATGGTCAAATGGTCGGCCTCGGCGACCTACCGGGCTTTGAATACGGTAGCGAGGCTCGGGACTGCTCGGCTGATGGCTCGGTCGTCGTGGGAGCGGGTACCGTGTTTTTGGAGTTTACCACCGGTGAGGCGTTTCGCTGGGAAGACCTCAATGGCAATGGCTTGGTTGACCTGGATGAGAAACTGGACAACCATCCCGAGTTTGGCCTTGGTGACCTGCCGGGCGGCGGCTTTGGAAGTTGTGCCATTGATGTCTCTGCCGATGGCTTAATCGTCGTGGGATACAGTTTTTCGGCAATGGGCCAAGAGGCCTTTCGCTGGACTCAGGAAACTGGCATGATTGGCCTGGGCGACCTGCCAGGAGGCAAATTCTACAGTTGGGCATGGGGCGTTTCGGCTGATGGTTCGGTCGTCGTTGGAGAAAGCAACTCGGCCTTAGGCTACGAGGCGTTTATCTGGGATGCCGACAATGGTATGCGAAACCTCCAGGATGTCTTCGTAAACGACTATGGCCTTGACCTGACCGGCTGGACGCTGGACAATGCTTTTGGCATATCCGATGATGGTTTGACGATTGTCGGTGGCGGGAACAATCCGGCTGGATATTACGAGGGCTGGATAGCGACGATACCGGAGCCGGCGACGGTTTTGCTGCTGGGCTTGGGCGGAATTTTCATTAGAAAAAGACCCCGCTTCGCCCAAAGGGCTACGCAGGGCAGGCGGCAGACAATTGAAAATTGAAAATCGTAACTCGAAAATCGCTTGCTGGAACGGGATTTGCTATTACGTATACGTATACGTAGCGTAATCGTACTCGTAACGTATTCGTATAGAGATATTTAATAATTACGTATTCGTAGCGTATTCGTATAGAGATATTTAATAATTACGAATTCGAATTCGTGCAATTTTTTAATTGCTTACTACGAACTCGATACGAGTTTTTATTTGCCACACTCGTCTCGGCGTAGGCATGAGCCGTAGCCGGAGATTACACAGAGATATTTAGGCTGCCTAATATAAAAAGTCCGAACCGCCCCTGACAAACGACATTTTGGGGCAGGCAGAACAAAGCAGCTATTTATTGCCTGTGATGCTAATAGATAATTGCGTTTGCCTTTTCTATTTTTTTGACAACTTCGGTGCCATCAGTAAGGTTGCAGATATAGTCGTCAAAGCCCTTCTGCAGTAGAGCAGATGATTCAGAATTGCTTAGCTGTTTTGCAATTGCTATAATTTTGATAGTCTGCAAATCCTCATCCGCACGGATACTTTTACAAATCTCCGTCGCATTTATATCTTTGGCAGAAAGGTTCACCAGTAGGACATGAGGAGCAAAATTCTGTGCGATTATACCGGTCTCAAAATTGCTCTGGGCTATTTGCACTTCATAGTCGTCTTTGCTTCGCAGACTGTCAGCCAAACTCTCGGCTGCGTCATTGTCGCTATCGACTATAAGAACGCGAATCTTATCTGTGGCAGGTTCATCAGTAGGCATATTATGCGCTTTCATAAACTGAACAAGCTCGCTGACAGGAATTCTGCGGTCCTTTCTGCCCGGTATACGATAACCTTTCATCTGTCCGGTATCAAACCACTTTGAAACAGTCCTTGGTGCAACGTGGCAAGTCATAGCCACTTGGCCTGTTAAGATACGATTAAGAGCAGAATTCCGAATGAAATCGGATATGCCTTTGAATCCAAGGTCCATAGCTGCATTAGCGAGTAATAGTTTTTCCTCAGAAGTTAATCTGACGTTTACCTGTACAGTTCTTTTTCTGGCAGATGCTGGCTGCGGCGGCCTTTGACCACACTCAAGCATTGTAGCAACGGCAACCATCAGCGCTTCTTCTGTAGCTTTGTAACACTTTTCAGGTGTCTTGGCATCAGCAAAAACCGTGGGAAGTTCTACAGAGCTGCCAATGAAGCCCAATCTGTCATTTTTCTCAAGTGTCATTCGGTAACCAGATGCAATTTTCTTAGCTTTGCGCAAAGTGGACTCCTTAAAAGGATGGTTAAGCCCTTTAGATTTCACCTCGGTCTTTGAGGAATTTTTTGAATCTCTCAACATACTCGGCATCTACCTTTCTTTCGCGAACAGGGATAAGCCAGGGTAACTCACCTTCCTTAACGAAAACCCGATACGGTTCATAAATCTTTTGCAGCTTCCAGCCATGCGATTCAAACAACCCGAGTACCTTTTCAAAATCAACATAGAGGGCCATCGCTTAGTCTCCTTACTAGATGTCCACTGTCCTGGCCTCGCTACAGTTTTTTCAAACCGCTACGGATTCCTTTCCAGCAAACATCAGGAAGTACCCCACGATGGGCCTTCAACTTCCTGGGCCAGAAGATTTTCATATACAGTATAGTCTAAGCTATACAATAAGTCAAGTCTTTTTTTAACTTTTTTTTCAAATTTTTTTATCATTTTTGTCAGATCTTTATCGAGCAAATAGGCGAAAAGTAGTTTTGAGTTAAGCATAAACCCTTAATCCACAATGGATTGTAAAAATTTCCGTTGTAAACATCGTGGGGGGATAGAGTTACAGAAAAAAATCAATCAAATACGCAGGGGAATTTTTTGAAGTTTTTTTGCAATTTGGTACAGTTACAGACTCAGTTGTAATCAACCGATGAGTTTATGTCATTTGCTACTCTGCCCCCATGTCTTCCTGTCGCCTGCCCCTGCGTCTCCCGTCGCAAGACAGGGCTGCGGGCCACTTCGCGTGTTTCGGATTCCGACATTCGATATTAGGATTTTATTATCCTTCGCTACCTAATGCTCTCTATAGATTTCTTTGCCTCTTATGTAAAGCCAACATACCAAAGCCAAGAATTATCAATGACGCCGGCTCGGGAATCTGAATGATAGTCAGGGTATCTACGATAGTATCCCAGTCATAATCACGCAGGTTGATAATGGCGTCTGGATAGTCCAGGCAGTCCAGCTCAATCTCGAAATGGCAAGCAAGATTTCGAAGATGGTATGAATCCGAAGCAAAGAAGAGTGAGTTTCAACGCTTGAGTCCTCAGGAGATTCAAAGAAATATTTGGAATATGAGGAATTGATTAAAGATATCAGAATCGTAAACAACGCAATCGTAGAATATGCTAAACTACTTAGAAAAGTTGCTGAAGGTAGCATAGAAAGCAACTAAGTCCTTGAACCACAAGGGATTGTAAAAAAATCTGCTATAAGCATCGGCGGGGGATAGGGTTACAGAATATTTTCAATCAAATACGCAGGTAGTTGCGCGCAAAAATCAAAAATTCTGAAATTTTTTTATTCATTTCTGAATAAGCACTTACGTAAATCGCCTCTTCAAAAAATCAGCCAAATTTCAATCAAACGTGCAGGTTCGTCCTAACTATGGGGGGGCGAGTGTGTTGATGAGTAGATGAGTGAATGAGTGGATGAGCAGGTGCGATGATGAGTAAACAAATGGATGATTTCGACAAGTGGGTTGGATACGTGAATGGAAAATGTGAGGAGTATTTCAGGGGGGATATATCGCAGGCAACGATGCTGGTTGTGATTGAGGCGGCAGCGGGAAAAATGAGGTTGATTAGTATTAAAACAGTTAATGATGCAATGGCGTCTGCGAATCCGGAGGAGCCGGAATGAGACAAGTTGGGGAGGTAATGAGAGGAATTCATCGAACACTTACACAAGAGGCAAGCTGCAAAATCGACCGGAGCAGGACAATCGAACAGCAGGTCTTAATGTTTCACGAAAAGCTCATAACAATAATCCCGCCGAGAGACCAGTCAGACAGGACGAGCTTTAGAAGGATTAGCAACCTGCTGCTGAGAAAAATAAAAGACAAGGAATTTCAGCCGGAAATTCTTGAAAAGGTCCTGCGATTTGCACAGGAGGCAACCATGCCGGATTGCAGAAATCCGGCGGCGGTCTTTATGTCAATTATGAAAAAAGAGCTGGGTTATGGGAAAAATTAAACCCCCGCACCGACTCGCGTCAGAAGACGCGGGGGCAGGGGCAAAATTCGATTTCGTTCTCGATGAAGATGAATTCGGTGAGTTCTGCGTTGTGCCTCTTTTCGGTAAAGGCAGGCCATACTTTGCAAAGATAGACCCGGAGGATTACGAAGAAATATCACAATGCAGATGGTACATCACAAAGCCGAGAAAAAGCCAGTACAGCCGATACGCGGAAAACAGCAAGGGGAAATTTATGCACAGGGAAATTATGAATCCCTCAAAAAATGTTCCGATAGACCACGTCAACGGCGGTGGGCTGGATAATCGTAAACAAAATTTGCGAATTGCAGACCAGAGCCAGAATCAGTGGAACCAAAGAGCAATAAGACGGGGAATCAGTAAGTACAAGGGAGTTACGTGGCATAAAAGAGTTAAAAAGTGGTGCGTCCAGATAGGCTATAGATATAAGGTCATTTGGATTGGGTCCTTTGATGATGAGGTTGAGGCGGCGAGGGCATACGACAAGGCGGCGGTAAAGTATTTCGGCGTGTTCGCGAGATTGAATTTTCCGGCGGAGGCAAAAATGAGCTATCGTCTTGACGAGAGGATAAAAAAGAAGGTTACGAAAAGGATTTTAGAGCTTAAAAATTATTCGGCTGGTGAGCTGTGGGAAATTCTTGCAAGCCGGCCGATTCAGGAGCTTGAGAATATGTGCAGGGTCCTGCAATGCAATATATCGGAATTATCTAAAAAAATTAGCCGTGGAAAGGGGATTATACCATGAGGCAGTGGCTTAGTATCACGGGCTTCCAGCCCGTGAAGATGCTAATGGCAAGACACGGCCAAGATGGCCGTGCTACCTGCTTTCCCTTTTACTGCGTTATTTTGGCTAAGATAGCCGGTATAGGGCGGCACGTGCCCGACCTGTAGTCTGGCACGTATTGTTATAAAAAATGATTGAATTAAAAGGGAAGGGCAATATAATGAGCGTTGACATGGAAGGTACAGCGTCGAAGTCAAAAATAACGACCGGCAAGAGGTCTGTCCGTAGAAGTGCGGCTGTAGAGCCACTCTCGGCGGTGGCTCGGGGTGCGCAGGCGGGCTTGCGGCGTATGCCGGAGTCGGTGGCTGCGGAGGCGGCGGTGTTGGGGTCTATGCTTATCAACCCTGATTGTATTGGGTCAGTTATCGAGCAATTGAGGGAGGACGATTTTTACCGCCAGGAGCATCGCTACATATTTAGTGCGCTAATTGCGCTTTATGAAAGACACACGGGGGAGGCGATAGATGGGGTGCTGCTTCGAGATGAGCTGGAGAAACGGAAGCAGTTGGATGATGCGGGTGGAGTGGAATACATTGGTAAGATAGTGGACTCGGTGCCGACGAGTGCCAACGTGATGTATTATGCCGGGATTGTTAAAGACAAGAGCTTGTTGCGTGATATTATTGGTGCAGCCGGCGAGATTTTAGAGGAGGCGTACGAGCAGAGTACGGAAACCAGTGAGACGCTCGATGAAGCGGAGCGGAAGATTTTTGCCATCACGGACAAAAATATAAAAGGTGCTGTGGCCTTGATAAAAGATTTGGTTACGAGGAGCTTCGAGCTTATAGAGAAGCGCGAAGGGATGCATGTGACCGGCATAGCTACGGGTTACCACGAGCTTGACGGGCTGACCTGCGGTTTTCAGAACGGCGAGATGATAATTATTGCCGGCAGGCCCAGCATGGGTAAGACTTCGCTGGCATTGAATATGGCTGAGTATATGGGTGTTCATGAAAAAGTGCCTGTGGGGGTATTTTCTTTAGAGATGGGCCAGCAGCAATTGGCGGAGAGATTTTTGTGCAGCTTGAGCGAAGTTGACGGCCAGAGGGTAAGAAGAGGGTATCTCAGCAGCGAGGAATACGAAAGACTGAAGGGTGCGTGCGGGCAGCTATACGAGGTACCGATTTACGTTGATGATACATCGTCAATGACGCCGCTTGAGCTTCGCGCGAAGGCGAGGCGGCTGAAGAGCCAGCATGATATACAATGTATTATCGTGGATTATCTGCAGCTGATGCATATGGGAACGAGGGTGGAGTCTCGCCAGCAGGAGATAAGCACGATATCGAGATACATCAAGGCGCTGGCGGGAGAATTGAAGATTCCTGTTATTGTTCTTAGTCAGTTGAATCGGTCGCCGGAAGGCCGTGTGGACCATCGGCCGAGGATGAGCGACCTGCGAGAAAGCGGCAGTATTGAACAGGACGCCGATATGGTCATACTGCTGCATCGTGAGGATTATTATGAGCATTCTGAGAATCTCGAAATGGGAGATAATGAAGGAAGTGCATCTGGCGGCGGGGAAAAGAAAAATACGGCGGAGCTAATAATAGCAAAGCAGCGTAACGGGCCTACCGGAACGGTGCCGTTGGTATTCAGGAAAAAGATAATGAGGTTTGAAAATGCCTCTTTTGTGGGCGAATCGCCCGGCTACGGCTCGCTCGGCAAGGACGAGTTACCGCCATTTTAAAAATGGTAACAAATGAGGGGTTTATTTAGGAGCTCGGATGCGAAAAAGGAATTTCTTCGTGCTACGTAGCCCCCGCAGCTTCTTGCGAAGCAAGAGCGGAGGCAGAGTAGCAATAATTATTATATCGCTTGTGATTTCTGGTCTGGGAGGTTCGATTTTGCTCACCACTGGTTGTTCATCAACGCAGCTTAAGGGGCCTGAGTTTTTAGATAGGCAGCAGAAAACTCCCGATGTAAAGTTGAGTGGTTCTGAACAGCGAATGTGGGCTGAGCGAGGCATTATCCGCGAGATTGATTTTATTGGAAATCGTGCGTATAAGGACAGTGTCCTGGCAAAAAAGCTGGGCTTTAAAGTGGGTGAATACCTCGACCCTATTTTAGCGGAAGCATACAGAGGAACGCTTTCCGAATTTTATCGCAGTAATGGTTTTGCTTTTGCTGAGGTGGCGCTGGACAACGAAAAGCTAAAGAACGGCCGAGTGGTATATTCTATTGATGAGGGGCCGAGGGTCCGAATCACTAAGGTTAGGTTCAGCGGAAACAGGGCGATAAAAGCATCGGCACTTAAGAAGGCCATAAAAACCACTACGAGCAAATGGCTTGTTTTGCCTAAGTATTACGTTGCGGAAGATGTGTCTGAAGATGTATTACGACTGCAAAGCATCTACTATAACAGGGGGTATCTCGATTACAGCGTAAAGCCAAGGGTCGATTTTACCAAAGACAGGAGTCGGGCGCATATCACTTTCGAGATTGATGAGGGACCGGTTTTCACGATTAGAAAAGTTATTTTTGCCGGCGCCGGGCACTTCGACGAGCAGACGCTACTTTCCGGGCTGAAATTAAAGCAGGGCCAGGCCTACAATAAGCGGCTTGCTGACTCCCATGCTAAGCGGCTCGGCAAGCTTTATGGCGAACAGGGTTATATCGATGCAAAAGTTGTGCAGAGCCCTCAATTTGTTGCTGGTGTCAATGTTGTCGATGTTTTGTTTGAAATTACGGAGGGCAGGCAATTTCGTATTGGGCGGGTTGACATAACCGGAAACGAGCAGACACAGGATAAGGTAATCCGGCGGGTGCTCGATGAGGAGGATTTTACACCGGGGAATGTGTACAATGCTGACATAGCCCCCAAGTCCGGCGGCGGCAAATTAGAGACAGCGGTTCAAAGGTTGGTGATGGCAGAGGATGTGGTGATTAGGCCTGTTGAGCCAATTAGCGGAGAGCCGGACCAGAAGGATGTGAAAGTGGATATGAAAGAGGGCCGGACGGGAATGATAATGATAGGCGGTGCCGTGTCAAGCGACGCCGATGTTATGGGGCAGCTGGTTTATAACCAGCGAAATTTCGACATTACCGGTTGGCCGGAGAGCTTTAAAGACTTTATAAGTGGTAATGCCTTCAAGGGTGCTGGGCAGAGTCTCAGAATTGCTGCTGAGCCCGGGACCGAAGTTAGCCAGTATTCGATTGCGTTTACTGAGCCGTACTTTCGAGACAAACCTGTGTCGCTTGAAGTG
>Ga0315548_1000836_pt1 | contig 27795 bp, 23 predicted proteins | sample SalMarSW160110MG_2_FD_202540 | JGI IMG/M metagenome (GOLD analysis project Ga0315548, IMG submission 202540) | Salt marsh sediment microbial communities from the Plum Island Ecosystem LTER, Massachusetts, United States - Salt Marsh Sediment SW1601-110 ... | reverse complement strand
TGTGTACCGACAGTAAGATAATGGTAAGTGTCATTATTGTCCCTAAAGCCCAAACGGGTAGCATCGTAAAAGTAAAAACTCTTCCTCACCGTAGCAGTACTATCAGCTAAGATACCACCCCATCCAGATGCCTTTGGATAACAGACAAATTCGGCGGTCCAGGGTTCGGTATCCGCAAATGCTAAACTTGAATCACTACCCAAATCCATATAATCATCTACGCCGTCAAAAGATATACAGCCAGGAACTTTGCACTTTTCAGTGGTGGTTGCCCAGCCAGATTCTCCTGAGGTGGCATTTTGGGTAGGCATGGGCATGTTGTAAGCTGTGCCGTCATTCCCGTAAGGAGAACGATCGTAGGCGGTGCTAGCCGAAGAAGAGGTCATACCTTCAGAAAACGGCAGGTATAAGACTAAGCCGTCGTCTGACCCGTAAATATCCTGATACATTGAATTGGCAAGGTAGACGCCACCAGAGCTGTCAATAGTTAGGATGTCAGCGTCGGTAGAGGTGGCTATTCTGAATCTATCAGCATAAGCAAGATTGATATCATTTGTGGAAGTGGCGTAGATACCAGGAGAGTCAATATTGAAAATACCTGTAAAAGTGGAAGAGGCTTGGGAAATAAGGCCTCCGGCAAAGGTAGACACCCCCGATGATATGGTAGTGGTGGCAGAGCCGTCTGTGCTAACAGCTACATCCCCTCCCCAGACAGTCAGCTTATCAGAAGGATTGGCTGTGCCGATGCCGACGTTGCCAGAGCTGTCAATCGTCAGCCTATCTGTTGTTCCTAAATCATCCGAGCCTGCTATTTTAAATTTATCACCATCAGAATCGTCCAATCCTATTGTCCATTTCCCAGTATTATCTGTTCTAAACCGAATGAAAGCATCTCTGCCCGAATCTCCAGCGTTTGTGTCAGATTCCAAATAAAGACTAGCGACATTATTGGTAGATTGGACAGCGATTGTAGATTGCCCACTGCCTCCGATAGTTAATTTCGCTCCAGGCGAAGCCGTCCCGATGCCTACATAACCATTGCCCTGGTCAACGTAAAGAGTGCTACCAGCAGCGAAGTTGCCGGTGGTGGTAGCATCGCCTTCTACACGGAAGTTGCCTATCTGGGTAGAAGAGGCTGAACTGATAAAACCGCCGGTAGCAGTGATAAGTCCGGAGTAGGTGCCGGTGGCAGCAGAAATGCCGTAGTTTGTGGAAATGCCTCCTCCGGTTACGGTCAGCAGTTCCGCGGGATTAGTTGTGCCAATGCCGACGTTGCCAGAACTACCAACGATCAAATAGGAAGAACCTGTATCGGAAGCGATATTCAAAACATCGGCTGTCTGGCCGGAACCGGCCCAAACGTCCAAGGAAGTGACAGTAGTGGTGGAGGAATCATTCTGGATAAAAACCGGCTGGTTGATATCAAATCTATCCCTGACCGAATCCCAAGCCAACAAAGCGTTGGGCACAACCAGGCCACGGAAAAAAATCAAACTTTGGTCTTCGGTATCAGAGGTGGCGTTATCGGAATTAATGGTAAAAGTCTCACTTTTGGTGCCAGCAATTGTGGTGGAAGCTGCCGAAATATTATTGGCGATAATCTGGTCTATGTATAAATCGTCCCAGTAATATTCGTCAGACCCCAAATCCCTGCCCGCGTTAAGATCCGGGATAAGGTCTGAATTAATGGTGGCGTTGACGGTCAGGGTGTCAGAAGAGGTTTCCCCGATTATTGTTGCATCGCCAGCCACTGTCAGGCTGCCACCAATCGCCACATTGCCGATGGTTTGAATTGCGCCTGGCATGGTGGTAACCATTCCAATACCCAGGCCGCCGTTCAAATAAATACTCCCGTCCACAGCCAGCTCGGCCGAAGGAGTGGTTGTGCCGATGCCGACGTAATTCAAGGGAGCGTGAACGAATAAAGTGTCGGTGTCAACCACTAAATAGGAATCCAAGGTGGTGGTGGCAGTAACGTGGAGCGTGCCGTCAAATATGGTGCCTCCGCTGATATCAATAGTTCCGGTGATATTAACGTCACCGGTAATGTCAGCTCCGCCCGAAGTTACGTAAAGCCTGTCCGAGGTAGTAACGTTGCCGGTAATGCTGACCCCGCCAGAGATAATATCTAGAACTTGGTCACCTCCCGAGGTAATAATGATATGGTCTGGGGTTTCAGCGTCAATGGTCTCACCAGTGGCTAAGGTGATTTTACCTCCGCTGATTGTAATATCTCCTTCCACCTGGAGATCGGCCAGTCCAGCTCCCTGGTTGGTAACGCTGATGGTAGTGTTGCCATCATCGTTAGCATCAATCACGATATTGCCTGAATACTCCAGCTCTGGAGAAATGAACTTGGTGCTGGAAGCATAGCCTGCCAAAACCAAATTACCAGAATCATCAATATAGTTGGTGGCGGCTTGCAGATAAAGGTTGCCGGTGGGGTTGATAGTCAAAGTGCCTGAGCCCTGGATGGTCTGGTCGCCCACAAACTGCAGATCTCCGTCTATCATTACATCACCTGTCACTGCTAACTGAGCCGAAGGCGAAGAGGTGGCGATACCGACATTACCAGCTTGGTAGAGATACAACTTTCCACCCGCAGCAAAGTTGCCTGTGGTAGTAGCATCTCCTTCTACTCGGAAGTTGCCGGTAACGGTAGAGGAAGCTTGGGAAATTAAACCACCGGCAAAGGTGGAAACTCCGCTAGTTATGGTAGTGGTGGCTGTGCCGTCAGTGGAAACCGCTATATCTCCACCCCAAATAGTCAGCTTGTCTGAAGGGTTGGTCGTGCCAATGCCGACATAACCTGAACTCTGGTCAACATAGAGCGTCCCCCCTGCCGCAAAGTTGCCTGTAGTGGTGGCATCTCCTTCTACGCGGAAGTTGCCGGTAATGGTAGAAGAAGCTTGAGATATAAATCCGCTAGCAACCGTGAAGAGGCCAGTGATATCAACGTCGCCGGTGATATCGGCTCCGCCCGAAGTTACATAGAGCCTATCGGAGCTTGTAACATTGCCGGTAATGCTGACCCCGCCAGAGATAATATCAAGAACCTGGGTGCCGCCAGAGGCAATAATGATATGGTCCGAGGTTTCAGCGTCAATGGTCTCTCCGGTGGCCAGAGTAATTTTGCCCCCGTCCACTTGGATGTCTCCTTCTATTTGGAGATTCGCTATTCCTGCTCCCTGGTTAGTGACGGTAATAGTGGTATTGCCATCATTATTAGCATCAATGGTAATATCGCCAAAATATTCCAGCTCGGGAGCTACTATTTTAGTGGAAGAAGCTGTGCCCGCCAAAACCATATTGCCCGAACTATCAATGCAGTTTGAAGAAGAATAGAAATACAAGGTATTGGTGGGGTTAATAGTCAAAGTACCAGAACCCTCAATGGTCTGGTCCCCGATAAAAGAAAGATCGCCGTCAATCATCACACTGCCGGTTACCGCCAATTCAGCCGAAGGAGAGGAAGTAGCAATGCCCACTCGGCCAATATAAGAATCAACTAGTAAAAGAGGCGTGTTGGTGTCGGTGGTTGTACCAAAGCCAGCCTGGCCCCAGACATCCAGGGAATAACGGGGAGAAGAAGTGGCAATGCCGAAAAAAGCGTTCCTAACTGTTAAAGAGTCTTGTGTCTGGTCGTCAAAAACCAACCGGCCTTCAATATCATTAAACCCTATCCAATGGCCGCTGCTCATCACGATATTCCCCCCGATATTGGTAGTGGTGGCGTTGATGTTGGTCGTGCTGGCGTTCAGGGTTGAAACATAAATTTCATCCCAAGGAGAAGCAGGAGAGCCCAGATTGTAAAAATAAGGAGTCTCGGGCACTATGCTGCGGGAAATCGTGGTGCCCAAGATACTTAAACCGCTATGGAAAGTTCCGCTGCCTCCGGTCGTATTGCTGTCGGGCACAGAAGCCGCAGTGCCGGCAGTTCCTGTATCAATGTAAGAGATAGCTGTTGTTTCCCAATATTGATCCTGGGCTCCCTGGCTGGCGCCGTAAACCCGATAGCCCGAGGCCCCGGTAACCGCATCCCAGGAAATCAAAACTGAGGTGGTGGTGGCTCCGTCAACCGCGACCGAAACTTCGGTAGAGCTGCTTGTTTCACCGTTATCGTTAACAGCGGTAACAACGTAATAATAAGTATCGGCAGTGAGAGTGCCGCTGCTGGTTGTTGCCTGAGCTGAAACATTGTCCGGCGCCGATAATTTATTAACTGTCAGATTGCCGGCGTTCAAAGTAATGTTGGCTGGTGAAAGTAAAGTTAAATCGTCATGCAAGGTGACTGTGCCTGTAAAAGTGTTGTTGCCAGAAACAGTCAGATCGCCGGCCACGCTGACGTCTCCTTCTGCATCCACAATGAATTTTTGGCTGCCGTCCACCGCTACTCCCAAAAGAATAGCATTGCCCGTACCGCTGGTGGGATTGATATAAAGAGTGCTGTTTGCTATATCGCTGCCCGGCTCGCCAGTAAAATTGGCTCGACCGTCTACGCTTAATGATCTCGCGATAGAGGCACTTCCCTCAGTTGAAATATTGCCAGTTGCATCTATGCCCCAATTTTTAGTTTCGATCAATCCCACATTCGCCTCGCCCCCCATTCTGAACCAACCATACTGGCCGAAGAATCCGCTGACATTCAGCCCGCCGACAGAAATATTGTTGTACGTATTGCTGCCGTTGGAAGTAACAAAATGAAGGTCAAAATCGCTGGCATTCATAGAATCAACCATGTCGGCATTTAAGTTTTGGACGACATTGCGATTGGTGGTTTTTATTGTCCCCGAGCCCAAATCCAAATCAGCTCCGCCCGTCATAATGCCGCCCAAAGCTCCCAATGTGCCGTAAACAAACAAACTGTCCAAAAGCTTGGTCGCCCCTTTAACCAATAATGTCTCGCCTACTTCCACATTGCCTTCCAGATAAACGTCTTCGTAGGTAACGTTGCCGTTTTTCGTCACAAAAGCCAAGGTAAATCCCTGGCTGGAGATATTGTCAAGATAGTCGGCACTTAAATTCTCTACCGTGGTGGTGGATTCCACCACAATGGGAGCTACGCCCTGCTCCACCCACGATCTTAGCTGGCCCTTGGTCTCAACGTGGCCGTAAATGGAAATGTTGCCGTTTTCGTCCAATAGCAAAACTTCGTCAGCGTGGGTTCCGGGATAATGGCCTTTTAAGGTGGTGGCATCTTTAAAAAAATCCTGAACAGCGGTCAGGGTTTTATCCAAATTACCGAAAGTCACACCGCCGACCAAAAGCAGGATGATTACAATGGCGGCTATTGAAACCAGAATTGCTTTGGGGGGCGAATGAAATATGGCATTGGCTTTGCGGTCGAACTCAGCCATCTTGGCTGTAAGGCTACGCGTGGAAACCTTGGCTTCAATCGCTTGCAGCAATCTTTCCATGATTTTTTCTTCAACCGGTTTTTGCGGCCCTGCTTTTTCTTCAGGCATAACCGGCTCTTTTTTCTGGATTATCGGCTTTTCCTCGGCTGGTTTTTCTGGCAATGTTTTCTGGCTGATAATAGGTTCTGGTTTAGGCAGAACTGGCTCTTGTTTGGGAACGAATTTTTCCTTAACTTTTTCTTCTTCTTTAACCGGCTCAGGTGCTGGCATCTCTTCTTTTTGAGGGATTCTTTCTTCTAGAGGTTTAGTTTTTTCTTTCTTGGCAAACAGCTTCTTTAAAGATAAACCGACCCCTTTTTGTTTAACTTCTCTGGTAGAAACATCTTTTCCCATGGCCTTTTCTATTTTTTGAACATCCTTGGCCATAGTGTTAATTTCCGGTCCTAATTCTTTTTTGATAGGAATTTTCTTCTCGGCGGGAAGAACCTCTTCTTGGATATCTTCTTTTTGGGAAATATCTTCTTTTTTATCGGCTGTTTCCTGATCCGGTCCTGAAGGTGTTTCCTTTGCTACCTCTTCCGGCGTTCCCTCCGGCGTTTCTCCTGAATTACTCTGAGCCAATATTGCTTCAATCGTTTCTGGGCCGACTGGCAGAAAATTCAATACCTTCTTGAATTTGCCCTTATAGGAAGAACCGAATAAATGTTTGGGTAAAACGATTTTAATTCCTTGGTTGTTTAAATATTCGTTGATAGCGTCGGCGGTGGTATACCAATTTCGGCCGAATTTTTTAGCGCGAAGCTTACCCTGTCTGGCCAACAAGCTAAGATACTCCTGGGAGTAAGGAGTTGATTCGGCAATTTCGTTTAAACTGACATAACCTGGCTCAATATCCGTTTTATCGTTGTTTTGATTATCCTCTTTCATAGTATTGACAGGTTCTCGTATTTGGGTAAAATACAGTTGAAGACCCAAAGAAAAACCAGCTTTTAAGTTTCGCAGCTAAAGGTTTGGTTCTCTGGGGTCTTCTTATTTTATTTAAATGAATTTGGCTTGTTTTCTCATCCGATATCAAATCGGATAGATTATAATATTATCGGTTAGACGAGGTAGCCTGTCAAGACAAAATGCTGTGGATAACTTAGTATAAAGTTAAGTTAAAATAAAAATGCGATTTTTACTCAAATTTCTTTGTTATAATGGGCTTTTTTACGTTTGCTTGACTGCCTTTTCTCCCATGATAAAATGACAACAGGGCAACATTATAAAACATTACTAGATACCATCATAAACCTTAATAAATATATATAATTTAGAAAGAAAATTACCTGCAATGTTCCACCAAATACCTAAAAAATACCTTACAATCAAAGAAGTAGCTAAAATATTAAGTGTTACGACTCTTACCCTGCGCAACTGGGATAAATCAGGCAAGCTCAAAGCCTACCGCAATCCTATTAATAACTACCGGACCTATAAACCAGAGGAAATAGAACTATTTTTAAGGAGATTGGAAGGCAGAAGAAGGCTTATTTTCGGGTAATTTTTGAATATAAAAACAAAACGACCCGCCAAGAAAAGGGTCGTTTTTATTTGTTTTTATCGATTGAGTTTGATGCTCTGGACTATCCCCAATCCGATACAGGTCAAAATTAATCCGCTCCCCCCGTAACTTACCAAAGGTAAAGGAATACCAATAATCGGCAGAATCCCAAGGTTCATCCCAATATTAATAAAGAGCTGACAAAATAAAAGAATGGCTAAACCAGAAACAAAAATCCGAGGGAAATTCGTCTCAGAAATGAGGGCGATTTTAATAATGCGCCAGAAAAGAATCAAAAACAAGAGCAAAAGAACCGATACACCCACTAAGCCGAATTCTTCAGCGATGGCAGCAAATATAAAGTCGGTCTGGGGTTCTGATAAGAATCCGTACTGCGTCTGGGAGCCCTGACCCAATCCCTGACCCAGCCAGCCGCCTGAACCAATCGCAATCTTGGATTGGATCTCGCTCCAACCGGCTCCCAAGGGCTCAAACTGAGGCAAAGCAAAACTTATAATTCTTTCTTTCTGATAATCTTTAAGAATAAACGACCAACTTAGACCCAAAATTAAAAGCAGGCAAAGAATTAATACGAAAAAGGTTCTGAGCTTAATTCCAGATATAATCAGAACAGCCAGCCATAAAGTTAATATAATTAAAACCGAACCTAATTCGGGCTGGAGAAAAATCAAAACAGCCGGCAATAAAACGTACAAACCTGAAAAAAGAATATGCCTTATCCGATATAGCTCAACGTGACGTATTGAGAAATACTTAGCCAGTAAAATAATCAATACTATCTTGGTAAACTCAATCGGATCGAGAGAGAAAGGACCTATTCTATACCAACTTCTGACTCCTCTGATCTCCGATGCAAAAAAGAAAAGTCCTACTAAGCTCAAGCAGCACAAAATATAAAGAACCAGAACTGCATGAGGATCATTCCTTAAAATCCGCCAATCCAGAAAGGAAAAGGCAAATAATAGAATGAGGGCGATTCCGGCAAAAACAGCCTGCTTCTGGAAGTTTAAAAAGTCACCTCTTTCAATTGAAGAGCTGTACAAAGACAGCAAGCTGAAACAAATTAAAAGCACCGTACTGGCAATTAATATCCAATCAAGCCGCCTAAAATGGGCTGTAATAGACTTCATTTGATCATCTGGAGAAACTCCTTTTCTTTTATTATTTTCACCCCTAATTTCTTAGCTTTCTCAAGCTTGGAGCTGGGGTTTTCGCCGACCACCAAATAATCGGTCTGTTGGGAAACCGACGTAGAAGGATGGCCGCCTATCAACCTTATCTTCTTTTGAGCTTCGGTCCGGGTCATAGAGTCTAAAGTGCCGGTAATAACAAAAGTTACCCCCTTCAATTTATCGCCGAACTTCTCGGACGGCAGAACCTTAACTCCCCTAGCTAATAAATCCTTAATCAGCTGCTGGTTTTTGGCTGATTTGAACCAAACTCCAATACTGGCTGAAACTTTATTGCCTATATCGGATAAATTCTCCAAAGTTTCTCTAGAAGCGTTTCCCAGCTTATCAATGCTGCCGAAATACTGAGACAAAGCAACAGCTGTTTCCTCTCCCACGTGTCTAATGCCCAAAGCGTAGATAAAACGACCCAAGGGTATTTTTTTGCTGTTTTGAATAGCTGCCACTAAGTTGCTGGCTGATTTTTCAGCCAGCCTTTCCAAGGGAGTCAAATCTCCCTCGGTCAGTTCAAAAAGGTCGGAAGCCTGGGAAACTAAATGTTTGTCTATCAACTGGTCAATGACTTTGGGGCCTATGCCTTCAATATCAAAAGCTTTTTTGGAAACGAAATGGTGCAAAAATTCCCTTTGCCTTGCTTGGCAGCGCGGATTTTTACAGCGCCAAATTGCCTCGCCTTTTGGCTTTTTTAGCTCCTGGCCGCAAATCGGGCATTTTTTTGGGAATCTGAAATCTTTGGCTTTTCTGGTTCTCAATTCCGTCAAAACCTTAACCACGGCCGGAATCACATCGCCGGCCCTCTCAATAATAACCGTATCCCCTATTTTAACGCCCAGTCTTTTGATCTCGCCCTCGTTGTGCAGGGTGGCCCGGGAAATAGTCACCCCAGCCACTTTAACCGGTTCCAAAACAGCCACTGGGGTGATGGCGCCGGTGCGACCGACCTGAACCTTGATATCTTTAATTTTGGTGGTGGCTTGCTTGGCTGAGAATTTAAAAGCTCTGATTCCCCGGGGGCTTTTGCCCGCCACCCCTAGTTTTTGGAAAAGAGCGTTATCATTAACCACCACCACGACCCCGTCAATTTGAAAGGGCAGTTTTTCTCTTTTTTTGGCCAAACTGCGCCAAAAATCAATTACCTGAGACAAGTTTTGGCACTCCTGGCCGGGCTCGGCCTTAAAACCCAAGTCCTTTAAAATCTGATGCTCTTGGGAATGTTTGCGCTGATCCAGAGAAGTGACTAAATCATAAGCTAAAAACTTGAGGGGCCGGGAACCGGCTACTTTCGGATTGAGTTGGCGAATGGAGCCGGCGGCCAAATTTCTGGGGTTGGCATAAGTGGATTTGAATTTCTCAAAATCTTTTTTCTCCATATAGACCTCTCCCCTGACTTCCACCAAATTCGTCTTGCGCCAGAGCTCAGACCTCAAGCTTAAAGGAATACTCTCAATTGTTTTCAGGTTCTGGGTAACATCCTCCCCTACCAGGCCTGATCCTCGGGTAGCTCCGGTCTGTAAAATACCGTTTCTATAAATTAAAGTTACGGCAAACCCGTCAATCTTCGGTTCGCAGAAATAATCAATAGTTTTGCCCGGCGCCAGCCTTTTGAGATATTTTTCCCAGTCGGCCAACTCCTGTTCGGAGAAGACATCCTCAATACTGAGCATGGGCAGGGTATGCTCCACTTTCTTGAATTTGGCCAAAGGTCGCCCGCCCACCCGCTGGGTCGGCGAATCGGGCGTCAATAAATCAGGGTACTCCTTTTCCAGCTGATATAGCTCGTGCTTGAGAGAATCTAAAGCAGCGTCGGAAATCTCCTGACGGTCCAAAACATGGTAAAGGTAGCGGTGATGGTTAATAGCCTTCTTCAGCTTCTCGATTCTCTTTTTCGCTTCGTTTTTTGTCATATTAGTATTCTATTCCAATAGCTCTTCTAGCCTCTTTAAAAACACCGACAGCAGTAATGCAATAATTGGCGGCAGCGCAATCAACGCCCGGCGTCTGGATAATAATATAATAGGCAGCGCCGTTGTCTAAAAAACAGGGGCTGAGTTTGGTGCACGTTGAGCTGGGACTGCTGCGCCGCGTCAACACCTCCTCAATCCCAGCGTCAGCCGCGTAAAAAGCAATGACCGACTGGCCCATGCTTCTGATCATCTTGGCCTGGCCCAGAAAAATACTGCTCAAACCGAAAGCAACAGCCAAAAGAATGGTCATAATCATTAAACTAAGATAGAGCGTGGTGCCTTGTTGCTTATTTTTGAACATCGGGGTTTCTTTGTGAAATGGTTGTTTGAATATTGATTATTGAATCTTCCTGGCCCTCAACCGAAAGAAAAACAGTTAAACGTGGCTGCTGACTATCGGTCGGCGGCTGGTACTGACCGGAAAGATCAACGTTGAACGAAGAAACATTCAGGCTGGCCGAGGTCAGATAATTGCCGTCCTGATCCTTTATTCTGGCGCCATCCCAACAGAACTGCTGGCATTCGTTCCGATAATTCATGAATTTGATACACTGATTCTCAAAAGCATAATTCAATTTGGCCGTGCCAGTGCACGATCCGGCCGTATCCTTTTTAGCCATTCTCAAAGCCCGTGACATGTATTCCATCAAATAAGAAGTCTGATCCAGGATTTCCTGGGTTGCCAGGCCGTGCCGGTGGGTTTTGATTGAGGAAAGAAAAATACCTGAACCAGCGCTGACCAGCAAAGAAAAAATAGCCACCGATACGATCATCTCAATAATGGTAAAACCTCGATTGTTCATAAATTTAACGCCAATCATATAATTCTGTCTGGCTGACGACCTGGTGCGCTCTACCTCTTTCCTGCCAGCTCACTTCAACCGATACCACCATGCGGCCAGCAATTGGCTTGGTAATGGTAATTTTTCTTTGGAATTTGGCGCTGCTGTCGGACGAACAAACATAGAAACTTCCTTCCTGCTTTAAATAATCGCTGCAACTCAAATCAGGAAAACTGGTACTCTGATAATCCAAACGATAGCCACTAGCTGCCGCTAAACCGTCATCCCAAGGTATACCCTCCAGATAATTGGTATCCCTGATGTTCCTGATAATTTCAATTCCCTCCTGGGCCAAATAGGCGGCCACCAGCTGGGAAGAGGAGACCGATGTAAAAGCAATGGTTTTTTGAGCCAAGGAAAAAGCGCCGACTGTCCCCACAGTCAGCAGAAAAATGGCGACAGTTGCTTCAATCAAGGTAAAAGCTTTATTTGCCATAATTTTTGCTGTTATTGAGCGCTGATTAAACCAACCCGGTTGACTATGACTGACCGGGTTATTGATAAATCATAATTTGACGCCAAGGTAATGATAGCCTGAATCCCGCCAGTAATGACAACTTGGGGGTCGGGCGGCAAAAAGGTAATGGTCAAAGTGTCGCCGGTAAAGGGCGGCTCAAGGCTGACGATTCCAATACCGTCTTCCAATTGGATGGTCTCAACCAGCCCGTCAGTCCCGGCCGAATAGCGCTGGTCGCCGTTAAGGTCAGCGAATAAAATATACTGGCCCGTTACATTCTCGTCCAGAAACAAACCGTAGCCGCTCGGCACCGCTCCCTCAAACTCCCGGGAAGAAACCGTCATCTCCTGGGCCCTTCTCAGGTCCTGGGCTAGTTTAAAGGCTGACTGCTGCAAAACCAATTGCCGTTCGCCGGTCCGATAATTGGGCAGGGTCAAGGCGGTAAGAATGACAATAATAGAAATAACAACCAAAAGTTCAATTAAGGTAAAACCTTTGTTCATAAAAGACCCAAATACCAATTAATGATTATCTCGCCCCAGAACAGAGCCACCAGAGCGCCAAAGACTAAAAACGGGCCGAAAGGCACCTCTGATTTCAAGGTTTTTTTGTGTTTGGCAATCAATCCTATGCCTATTATAGCACCGCTCATAAAGGCCAGAAACAAAGCTACCGAGACCGCTGGCCAGCCCAAAAGCAGGCCCATCAGAAAACCAAGTTTTACGTCGCCTACTCCCATCCATTTGCCGCGGGAAACCAAAATAATAATAAGAAAAAAACTGGCGGTCAAAGCAGCGCTCGGCCAGTTGGCATAATTGAAAACAGCTGTCAGGATAATGGCCGGATAAATTATTTTGTCGGGGATAAGATAGTGCTTGAGATCGTAAACGAATACGACTATCAGGCAGGAAATGATGAAAAATAAAAAGTAGGGCAGATCCAATAAAAAACATAAAGCAAACAAAAGGCCGCAAAACAACTCAACCAAGGGATATTGCCAGGATATTTTTTGCTGACAATAACGACAACGGCCACGCAAGAGGAAAAAACTCAAAATAGGTATTAAATCGCCCCAGCCCAACCGGTGCTGGCAAAAGGGACAAAAGGACCGTCCTTTTAAAAAACCGCGTTTGTTTTCCAAGCGGTAAATAAGGCAATTTAAAAAACTTCCTATAATCAGCCCGAAAAGAAAAACTACAACAATAAAAAACAGGCTCATTAAAATATTTTACCATATTTCAGCTTAAATCCCGAATAAAAAATACCCCGTATTTAACGGGGTAATTTTTATAAAAGATTTCAAAACTAATCAGAAGCAACAATCGGCCAGGGTTGGGACGGCATCAGAACATTCAAAGTTGCCAGCGTTAGAAGCAGCATAATAGGTAGTCGGCGAAGACGGCACTTCTAAGGTGGCATAGGCGCAGAATTTGGAAGAATCGCTGCTGTTGTTCACCCAGACATAAGTGCCAGTACCCGGGTCAGTCGGCGTTTTGGGCATGTAAGTGCCAATAGCCGTAGGATAACTGGTGGCGGTATAATAGGCATCGTTGGCCCCGTAATACATTTCCTGAGCCGTAATTATCTGGCGCATATCGGCTTTTCTGGTGGTATCGCGGGCCGATTTCCTAGCCCCGCCCATGGAAACCAAAACAATGGAAGAAAGAATGCCGATAATGGCAATAACCACTAATAGCTCGATTAGGGTAAACCCGCGGTGTTTTTTGGTAAATAGTTTTAGCATGTTTAATAATCAATAATGATTAATTATTAAGTTATTGGATTTTCGACCTTTGAACCCAAATAACTTTATCTGTTATAGGTTCTTTTATTATAACACACCAATGTCAAATTTTAAAAAACGAGAGGCGAGCTACATCCCGGTCATCTTATAAAGAGGCAGCAAGATGGAACCCATTAAACCGGCCACAATGCCGCCCAGGAAAATAACCATGAGCGGTTCCAGCACGCTCAAAAGGTTGTCAATGGAACGCTCAACTTCTTTCCGGTAGAAATCAACCACGTTCATCAAACTTTCGTCCAAAGTCCCGGTCTTTTCTCCGACCGTAACCATCTGGGTCAGGATGGGAGGGAATTCGTTGGGATAGTCGGCCAGAACACTGCTGATTCTTTCCCCTTTTTTCACCTCGTCCCTAACCTCAAAGATAATTGTTTTATAAACGTCGTTCCCCACTATTTCGCCGGTAATCTCCAAGGCTTTGACGATCGGCAGGCCGCCGCCGATCAAGGTGGAAAGGTTTTCGGCGAAACGGGAAAGATAGATCATTTTTAAAAAAGAACTGACCATGGGAATTTTCAAAAGATATTTGTCTTTAATCTTCTTGCCCTCGGCTGTCTTAAAATAGCGGAAAAGCAGAACACAGCCTGCCAGAAGAACCAGAAACAACAGCCAACCCCAGCTCCTTAAAAAGGCGGACAAAGCAATAACCGCTTTGGTGATAAGGGGCAGTTCCTGGCCGGTTTCCAATAAAACCTTGGTCATACTGGGAATGACAAAAAACATCATCATCAGCAGAACGCCGATCACCACTGCCACGATCAAAAAGGGATAAATCATGGCTCCCTGGATTTTGGAAAAAAGGTGGTACTCCCTCTCCAAATGGTCGGCCAAATAAGTCAGGCTTTCCGACAAGGTGCCGGAAGCTTCGCCGGATTTGACCATACTGACGTAAAAAGTGGAAAAAAGCTTGGGATAAGCGGTTAAAGCCTGGGAAAAGGGCGTGCCGCCCTCAACCTCCTGGGCTACCGCCAATATCTTTTCCCTGAAACCGACTTTTTTGGTCTGCTCGGCAATGGAATTGAGCGCCTGGACCAGAGGAATTTTTGATTTGAACATTAAAGAGAGCTGGCGGGAAAAATTGACGATTTCTTTTTTGGAAACTCCTTCAAATAATTTTATCTTTTTGGCGTAAAAAGGAACCTCCTGCCCGGCTTTTTTCAAAAGAGTGACGAACAGCTGGTTCTTTTGCAAAAGAGATATGGCTGCTTCGCGGGAAGAAGCATTAATCGTTCCGCTCTGAATTTCGCCTTTCTTGGACCTAGCCTGGTAAGTGAACTTCATATTATTTTCTGGTTAGCGCTTTCAGTTCTCCGGGGTCCAAAGAATAATTTAGGGCGCTGCTCAAGGAAATTTCTTTTCTTTTCACCAAAATGGACAAGGAGCGGTTTAAAGAAACCATACCCGCCTCGATCGATGTCTCTATCACCAGGGGCAGTTCGTGGATTTTATTCTCCCTAATAAGATTGGACGTAGCCGGAGTATTAATCATAATCTCGCAGGCCGGTATCAGGCCGCCGGCAATCCGGGGAATCAGCCGCTGGGAAAGTATGCCCAAAAGACTGCCCGACAATTGGGCCCTGATTTGAGCCTGTTGGCCGGACGGGAAAACGTCAACAATGCGGTGAATAGTCTGGGAAGCGGAATTGGTGTGGAGCGTGGCGAAAACCAAATGGCCGGTTTCGGCCGCGGTAATGGCCGTGGCAACGGTTTCGGGATCTCTCATCTCCCCTACCATAATCACGTCCGGGTTCTGGCGGAAGGTTGACCTTAAGGCTTTGGCAAAACTTAAAGTGTCCTGATAAACTTCCCTCTGGTCAATGATGGCCCGGTCGTCCTGAAAAACATATTCAATCGGATCTTCAATAGTGATAATGTGATCTGACCTCTGATGGTTGATTTCGTCGATCAAAGCGGCCAAAGTGGTAGATTTGCCTTGACTGGAGGGGCCGGTGATCAAAACAAATCCCTGCTTGGCCTTGGTAAATTCGTGCAGGATCGGAGGCAGATTCAATTCCTCAATCGTTTGGATCTTCCCTGTAATCAGCCTTAAAGCGCACGAGATGCTGCCTCGTTGGAAAAAAACATTCACCCGGAACCTGGTTTTTTCTTCGAAATCGTAGGAAAAATCAATTTCTTTTTCTTTGGAAAAACGATCGTATTGATTTTCATCCATTAAAACGCGGGCTAAGCCCCGGGTGTCCTGTTCTGACAACTGCTCTTTTTTCAACAAAGGCACCAGTTTGCCCGCAATCCTTAGAACCGGTACGTGGCCGCAAGATAAATGCAGGTCAGAAGCCTGCTCTTTTATCGTTAAAGACAATAATTCTTTTAATTGGGCAGTATAATTGTCAGCCATAATTATAGGTTCAATTATTTTTCTTCGGCCGCCCTCAGTACCTCCTCAACCGAAGTAATGCCGGCCAACGCCTTGAGGATGCCGTCCTGCTTCATGGTGGTCATGCCTTGACGCCGGGCCTCCTGTAAAATTCTGGATTCGGTCGGCTCTTTTAAGATTAATTCGGATAGCTCGGAAGTCATTTCCAGAATCTCATAAAGGGCGATCCGGCCGACGTAACCTGAGTTCTTGCATTTTTTGCAGCCCTTGGCTTTATAAACTTTCAAAGGCTTGGGCACTTTAACGTCTTTCTTGACGGCCGGAGGCAGGCTCTCTATTTCCCGTAAAATCATTTCCTGGACTTTGGCTTCGGGCGTCACCTCTTCTTTGCAATCGGGGCAGAGAACCCTGACCAATCTTTGGGCCAAAGCAATGCTCATGGCTGAAGGAATCAAAAACGGTGCCACGCCCAAATCAATCAAGCGGGGAATGACCCCCAAGGAATTGGTGGTGTGCAAAGTTGATAAAACAATATGGCCGGTCAAGGCAGCGTGAGTGGCCAAAGCGGCTGTTTCTTCGTCCCGGATTTCGCCGACCATAATAATGTCGGGATCCTGCCTCAAGATGTGCCTTAGCCCCTTGGCAAAAGTATAGCCGATATCCGGCTTGATCTGGGATTGGTTGATGCCTTCGACAAAATATTCCACCGGATCTTCCAAGGTAATGATATTTACTCCTTCCTGGTTCAAAAGATTTAAAATGGCGTACAAGGTGGTGGTTTTGCCCGAACCGGTCGGCCCGGTAGCCAGAATCAAGCCATAGGGCCGCTGGGCAGCTTCCTTAACCACGTTGAAGTTTCTTTTCTCCAGGCCCAGGGTTTCAAATTTCTTTATTCCTTCGGTCGGATCAAGCACTCTCATCACCACCTTTTCCCCCAGAGTGGTCGGGAAGGTGGAAACACGGAAATCAATACTCTTGCCCCCGACTTTGGTTGAAAATCTGCCGTCCTGGGGGATACGGGTTTCATCTATTTTCAAATTGGAGAGAATTTTAATCCGGGCGATGACGGCCGGATGGACCTGCAAAGGCAGTAAAAGGTTGACGTGGAGAACGCCGTCCAAACGGAAGCGGACCTTCAGCTCCTTGCGCCCCGGCTCAATATGGATGTCCGAGGCCTTGCTTTCAACCGCCTGCCGCAATATTACCGCCACCACTTTGGTGATTGGTGCTTCTTCGGCCATTTTCTCAAATTCCGCTTTCTGGGTCGGCTTGACCACTTCTTCTGATTTCAGCTCTGTTTCCAGCTCCTCCAAAGCGACTTTCACTTCTTTCTTCAGGGTACGGTACTGTTTCAAAAGATTATTAAAAGTCGTCAAACTGATTAAAACAATTTTGTAGTTGAATTTGCCTTGGCGGGAAAGAAACTTCAAAGCTTCCTGAGCCTTCAGGTCCTCGGGATAAACCATGCCCACTTCCAGCATCTTGGCTTTCTGAGACAAAGGAATCATACTGTAGTATTTGGCTGATTCCTGGGGGATTAATTCCAAAATCTCCAAAGGCACCTCCTCGGTCATAACTTTTTTCAAGGGTATTTTCAAGTTTTCCGCCTTTAGGGCGAACAATTCATCCTCGGGGATCAGGTTTTTTTCTACGATGATTTCTTCCGCTCTTTTGCCCGAAACCTTAATATCGTATTCCAGGGAAGCTGCTTGCTTTTTATCAATTGTCTTTTTTTGGTTTAAATATTCGATCAAAGTCATATTAGTAAGGTATAAAAGGATTATCTCTGCCGACTTCATCCTCAAAAGGCGGGGTTTCCTCGAACGCCTGCAGATCGGCTATTTGAGGACTTTGCAAAATCTGCCAGTCAATGTTAATTTTTTTCACTGTTAAGGGCGCAATCAGGGAAGTTGTCGGCGCTCCCCCTTTTAAAAAACCCTGCCACATAATTATCAGAAAGACAATTACGGCCGCAGCCAAAATCAGGCTGAGTTTTTTTTGCCGTTTTTTAGTTTGGAAAAAAGTAATGGCCATGATTAATAGGATTGGGCTTTAATAAGAGTTTTAAACTCAAACGGTTCTTTTGACTTTTTCGGCGATTCAAAATTGACTTCCTCCACCTCAACCATCCGAGCCGAATTTTCCAGAGCTATTAAAAAGTTTTTGAAATCCGGGTATTGGCCAGCTAACCTACAGTCAACCTGAATTTTTCCTTCAGCCAAACCGACCAGTTCTATTTTTTCCAGCACCAGGCCGGTCTGGGAGGCGCTCGTTTGTAAAAAATCAAACAAGGAAGGCAGAGAAGGATTGTCGGGCAGAGCGCTGGCTATTTTAGCCAAAGCGTCAGCATAATCCTCAAACTCCTGGGAAATTTCCTTAACCTGATTGAAATATTCCTCTTTCGATTGTAATTCTGCTTCTTTAACTTCTATGTTTGACCGGCAAACCCGCAGGTTCTGATATTTGGGCCAGGTCAAAGTCAGCCCCAGAACCAGGGCTAAAGCCAGACAGCCGATAATGACAAATAATCTATTCATGGAAAATAACGGGGTCAAGATGGAAATAGAGGCTGAACTTTGCCTCGCCCTCTTCCCCGATTAAAAGATCGGTTAATTCAAGACTTTCAATTAAATCCTGCTCCCGAAAGATAGCCAATTGCTGACCCAAATTCTGGAAATCAGAAGTCTGGCCGGTCACTATTGCTTCGGCCTCTTCGGGATACAGTTCAACGCCGGTCAGCCAGATTTCGGGATGGCAGTTTTCCTCCAACAATGTGAAGAAGTTGGAGGATTTTTTGTGGCTTTGCAGCAGCTTGGAAAAATCGTTGATCCTTTTTTTAGCAGCTAAAACTTCCGTCTCCACGGCTTTCTCTTGTTTGGTGCCGACCTGGGCGATCCTGTCTTCCAAATCCTGGAAATTGTTTAAAGCTCTGCCTTCAAAATAAAACGAAAGGGCGTAAGCTAAGACAACCGCTATCAATAAGGCCAGGGCGATATAAAAACCGAAACTGTACCATTCTGGCGCCTTTTTGACTTTTTTGGGAATTATATCAATCATGGATTATTCTATGCCTCTTAAGGCAGTGCCCAAGGCAATGGCGTAGCTCGGGCCCATTTTCTTTAATGTTTCCTCTAAAATCGGGGGACAGTAAATATTCTTAAAAGAATCACCGACAACAACGGGTTTGGACAGCTCTTTGGCGAAATAATCGCTGAGCCCGGGCATTAAAGCGGTGCCGCCCGCCAAAATAATCTTTTTTACTTCCTTGCCTTCTGACTGGGAAAAATTGGTTGTGATTTTTTCAATCTCATTCAGGATCAAATCAATCAAAGGCAGCATAGCTTCTTGGACCTTGGTTTCCGAAGCAATCAAACCATGTTTCTTTTTCATTTCCTCCGCCTCCTGGTAATCCAAACTCAAGCTCTTGGAGATAATACTGGTCAAATCATTGCCTGAAGTGTCAAAACTGTGAGAAACGTTCAACGTCCCCTTGTCAATAATGCTAACCGTGGTGCTGCGGGCGCCCATATCAACCAGGCAGACGACCTCAGCCTGCTCCGTCTCTCCGATCAGGGCTCTGGCCAGCCCGAAAACTTCTGCTTCCAGAGATAAAAGTTCCAGCTTGGCATTGGCGGCGATTTCCTGGTATTGCTGGATGATTTCATTGGGTACGGCCACCAGCAGGATTTTGAAATAGTTTTCCTTGCCCGGCAGACCGCTGTTTTTCTCGATTATCTGCCAGTCCAGAGTCACTTCTTTCAAGGGCAAAGGAATATGCTGATGAGCTTCGTAATTGACCGCCTGAGGTATCTCCTCCTCGGTCATGGCCGGCAAGGTGAAAGTGGTGAAAAAACTGGAGAAATCAGGAATGGAAAAGTAAGCCTGATTGCTCTTGAATTTAGCCTCTTTCAAAATAGCGGTAATGGCTCTGACCACATCGTGGTGGGAAACGGTCAGGGTGCTCTTTTCAAACGTCCGGAAAGGCTTCTCATAAAGCGCTTCGGCCCGTATTTCGCCGTAATTTTCCAGTTTTATCCGCTTGCCGACTTTGGACAACTCAACAACTTTAATGGAAAAAGTGCCGACATCCACCCCTAAAAAACTTTTTGGGGCCATTTTTAAAAAATCCCAAAACATACTATTTCTATTGTAACATTTTTAAAGAAAGCAAGATATGTGGATAATCTAAACTAACCCGGACTTTTATCCTTTTTTTATTATACCTTATTCCCAAATTGACCAAAAGGTAAAAAAATGGTATTTTAAGGAAGAAGGAGGAGTGCGGCGAATGGTAAGCCAGCAGTTTGTAAACTGTTCTTCAAAATGCTATAATTAAGTAATGAAATTCTACCAAGCTAATACAGTAAAAAGGGCTAGAGAATTAAGGCTAAAGGGAGTTTCAACCACAAAAATTGCTAAATACCTTAATGTAGGAAATACTACAATTTTAAGGTGGTGTAACGATATCCCCTCTTTAAATCCTTACCATCTACACGCTCAAAAATTACAAAAACAAGCAAAAATAAAAAGTAACGGTTTAACAAAGAAAATAAAACTTACGGAGGAGAACGCGAAAATTTTATCTAGTCTTCTTTACTGGTGCGAAGGATCAAAACATCCTTCTAGTAACTTCGTTGCCTTTTCAAATAGTGACGTCGAATTAGTTGTAACTTTTTTAAATCTTTTCCGCTTAGGGTTTAAACCAAAAGAAAACAAATTAAAAGTTTCTTTACAGTTGCATACTACTCACAACAAAAATCAAATAACTTCTTTTTGGAGTGAAATTCTTAAAATACCAAAATCACAATTTTATAAACCAACCGTCACGAAACCAACAAAAAGAATGAAAAGAAAAAACTATATGGGTACCTGCACTGTTAGATATTATAATACTTATTTATTGCTAGAAATAACGGGAATTTTTGAAGAATTTTCTAATATATTTAAAAAAATAAACACTCGGAGGAGTCGCATAGTGGCTATTGCAGGAGATTGCTAATCTCTGACGGTTTAAAACGCCGTCCGTGGGTTCGAGTCCCACCTCCTCCGCATAGAAATCAAAATATGGTGGGGTGGCTGAGTGGTTGAAGGCGGCAGTCTTGAAAACTGTTGTACCTGCAAGGGTACCGTGAGTTCGAATCTCACCCCCACCGCACATTTTATTTGCGCTCGTAGTTCAATGGATAGAACATTTGATTGCGGATCAAAAGATTGCAGGTTCGAGTCCTGCCGAGCGCACATGCAGCTAACAACTCCTATCGAGCAAGTCACCCGAGTTGGCCCGGTTTACCAGAAAAGGCTCAAGAAACTGGGCATTAACAATGTTAAAGACCTCTTTTTCCATTTTCCTCATCGGTATGAGGATTTTTCAAATATTCTGCCCATTGCCAATGTGAAGATAAACGAAAGCTGCTGCGTTCAGGGCAGAATCCTGGAAATCAAAAACAGCCGGACTTTCCGGAAAAGATTGTCTCTGACAGAGGCTGTTATCAGCGACAAATCAGGCTCTATAAAAGCAATCTGGTTCAACCAGCCCTATTTGGTTAATACTTTAAAGCCCAAAGACAACGTTTGCCTGGTAGGAAGGGTCGTTTCTGGCAAATACGGCCTTTGCCTGTCAAACCCGACACATGAAAAAATCGGCGAAGGAGAACTGACCCATACCGGCCGAATCGTGCCGGTTTATCCGGAAACCAACGGCTTGTCTTCCCGCTGGCTGAGATTCGTCATAAAGCCGCTCCTGACGGAATTGAAAAACCAGCTCAAAGACCCTTTGCCAGGGCAACCGCTAAAAGAATTCCATCTTTTGCCTGTCGCTAAAGCAATCTGGCAGATTCATTTTCCCGATTCTTTGGATATAGCCAAAAAGGCGCGGGAAAGGTTTTCGTTCGAGGAACTGTTTTGTCTTTCTTGCTGGGTTTTAATGGAAAGAAATAAACTGGCTTCCAAGAAAGCATTCGCCGTCCCTTTGAATTTGGAACTGGTGCAGAGATTCGTCAAATCCCTGCCCTTTAAGCTGACCGACGCCCAAAGAAAAGCTACCTGGCAGATATTGAAAGACATGGAAAAACCGCGGCCGATGAACAGGTTGCTGGAAGGCGATGTCGGCTCTGGCAAAACCGTGGTGGCAGCCACAGCTGCTTTAAACTCGATGAAAGCGGGCTACCAGACTGTTTTCATGGCGCCGACCGAAATCCTGGCCAAACAGCACTTCAAAACAATCAGCAAGCTTTTAGAGGACTTCAAACTTGATGTCGGGTTGCTGACCGGCAAGGAAGATAAGTTTACCTCCAGGAAGTTGAAGAACGACACTATTGAAATCTCCAGGAGAAAGCTTTTGGAAAAAGCCAAGAACAACCAGATAAACATCTTAATCGGCACCCATGCTTTAATCCAGGATAAAGTCAAATTCGGCAATCTGGCTTTAGTCATCTTGGACGAACAGCACCGTTTCGGGGTGGAGCAACGAGCCAAGCTCACCCAGCAGACAACCATTCCTCATTTGTTATCAATGACTGCCACTCCTATCCCCCGTACTTTGGCTCTGACCATTTACGGCGACCTGGATCTTTCTTTAATTAATGAATTACCTAAAGGAAGAAAAAAAGTCATCACCAAAGTGATCCCTCCGCCCGAAAGAAACAAAACCTATGAGTTTATAAGAAAGGAGGTTAAAAAAGGCCGGCAGGTTTTCGTCATCTGCCCCAGAATCGAAGCTAAAAACAAAACCAACGACAAGCTGGGCTGGTCGGAAACCAAAGCAGTGGAGGAAGAATACGAGAAACTGTCCAAAAAGGTTTTTCCCAAACTCAATGTCGCTATGCTTCACGGCAAGCTGGCCATGAAAGAGAAAGAAAGGATAATGAAGGATTTCCAGAATAAAAAAACAGACATTCTAGTTTCAACGTCTGTGGTTGAGGTCGGAGTAGATATACCCAATGCCACTGTTATGATGATAGAGGGAGTAGAAAAATTCGGCCTGGCCCAACTTCACCAGTTCAGGGGCAGGGTTGGCCGGGCCCGCTACCAGTCATATTGCTTTTTATTCACTGATTCTCCGGCCAGAAAAACCCATCAAAGACTGAAAGCTTTGATAACGTGTGAGAATGGCTTTGAATTGGCAGAAAAAGATCTGGAAATCAGGGGTCCAGGAGATTTTTCCGGAGCCAGGCAATGGGGCATGCCTGATTTGGCCATGGCTTCTCTTAAAGACATGTCTCTTATTGAAAAAACAAGGACGGCAGCTAAAAAGATATTAGAAGAAGACCCCCGTCTTAAAAAATACCCAGCTCTCCAAGAAAAACTGCAAGACTTTCACGAAAGAATCCACCTAGAATAGTTGTAAACGAAAACACAAATTAACAACTTGTGTTTTTCGTCTTATGTTATAAATTGAGAGACGTATCCGAAAATAAAAATAGTCAATAAGGTGCGTATAGCTCCTATTGACATAATATTAATACATAGAAGGTGTATATTTGATATAATTAGAGTATGGAAATAGATGATAAAAAATTTGGAGAAGTTAAACAAAAAGCTAAAGAAGAATATGAAAAAATTGTAAAAGTGCGGTGTCCATATTTAAGTGACCACGTTTATTTTAATAAAGAGGGCTTTGAACATTTGTTATTTAAAACATGGAATAGGGGTAGATCTAGAGAGGAACAGTATACTAGATTAAGACTTTTACCGTTAGTTCCTAAGATTATTGCTAAGTCACATACTATACAAGAAGACGACGAAAGAAATATGCTTGTAAGACAGAAAATTAATTCACGGTGGGAGAAAAGAATGAAACTAGTTCGTTATTATGTTTTTATCTCAATTATAAAAGAAGTAAGATTAAAGATTATTATCAAAGAAATTGATGGCGGTAATAGGTTTTTCTACAGTTTATATCCGTCTTGGAAGGTAATTAAAAATGATGGAGAAAAGCGTAAAATACTCTATTCTGGTAATTTAGAAACAGATTAAATTAAAAAGCACCTGTCTGCAGTTTATGTGTTGACCGCGAGAGAGCCAAAGCCCTCACAAGTGCTACTTTATATATATATTAATATTAATATTATGTCAATCTATGTATTAATATTATGTCAATAGGAGTTATACACACCTTATTGACTATTTTTATTTTCGGGTTGATTTTATGTGGTCCCACGGAGAGTCGAACTCCGATCGTCAGCTTGAAAAGCTGATGTCCTAACCATTAGACGATGGGACCAGCGTCTGTATTTTACCTTAAAATTTGAAAAAAATCAAGCTAAAAGGTAGAATTATTACTATATGGAGCTTTCCAAAGCTTACGAGCCGAAAGAAGTTGAAAACAAAATCTACCAGCTCTGGGAGAAGAGCGGATTTTTTAATCCTGACAAGCTGCCCGGCAAAAGGAAAAAACCCTACACTATCGTAATCCCCCCGCCCAACGTGACCGGGGAGCTGCACATGGGCCATGCTTTGAACACCGTTGTCAATGATATTTTAATACGGCAGAAGAGAATGCAGGGATTCAAAACGTTGTGGGTGCCGGGCACCGATCATGCGGGCATTGCCACCCAGAACGTGGTGGAAAAGAAACTGAAGAAGGAAGGCAAGAACAGGTTTGATTTGGGCCGGGAGAAGTTTATTGAAGAGGTTTACAGCTGGAAAGAAAAATACGGCGACATTATCCTGAGCCAGCTGAAAAGAATGGGGGCTTCTTGCGACTGGTCAAGAACCAGATTCACCATGGACAAAGAGTATGCGAAAGCAGTGGAAACTGCTTTTTTATATTACAAAAACAAGGGCTGGATTTACCAGGGCAAAAGAGTGGTTAACTGGTGCCCCAGGTGCCAGACGTCTCTGTCTGATTTGGAGCTGGAGCACAAAGAAGAAAAAAGCAGCTTATGGTATATCCGCTATCCTATAAACAAGCAGGGCCATATTACGGTGGCCACAACCAGACCAGAAACCATGCTGGGAGATACGGCCGTGGCCGTCAACCCTAACGATAAAAGATATAAGAGTTTAATCGGCCAGAAAGTTACCTTGCCGCTCGTTAACAAAGAAATTCCCATTGTAGCCGACCGATTGGTTGACCCCAAATTCGGCACCGGGGCCGTTAAGGTAACCCCGGCCCATGATTTGACTGACTGGGAAATAGGTATAAAGCACAAATTGGCGGTAGTAAATGCGATTGATGAAAAAGGCGTAATGACTAAAAACGTGCCCCTGCCCTATCAGGGCCTCAAAGTCTCGGCAGCCAGGCAAAAAGTGGTGGAAGATTTAAAGAAACTCAATCTCTTGGAAAAAATAGAGGACTATACCCATCAAGTTCCCAAGTGCTACAGATGCGCAACAACAATTGAGCTGATTCTTTCTTTGCAATGGTTCTTAAAGATGGACTATCTGGCCAAATCAGCCATTAAAGCCGTAAAATCGGGCAAGGTAAAGTTTATTCCGAAGAAATGGGAAAAGATATACCTTGACTGGCTAAACAACATCAAAGACTGGTGCATTTCCAGGCAGCTCTGGTGGGGCCATAAAATACCTTTTGAAGGAGTGGATGATGTTCTGGACACCTGGTTCTCCTCGGCCCTCTGGCCCTTTGCCACCCTGGGCTGGCCCGACAAAACCGAGGATTTGAAAACTTACTATCCCACCAACGTTCTCTCGACTGACCGGGGCATTATCAACCTCTGGGTGGCCAGGATGGTTTTTTCCGGGATGGAATTCATGAAAAAAGCTCCCTTCCGGGACGTTTATATCCACGCCACGGTCTTAACCCGCGAGGGCCAGAGAATGTCAAAGTCTTTGGGCACCGGCGTTGACCCTATAAATCTGATTGAAAAGTACGGGGCGGACGCCACCAGGTTCGGCATCAGCTATCAGATAATGGGAGGCCAGGATTTGAAGTTCGTGGAAGACAATATCGTTATGGGCAAGAAGTTCTGCAATAAGATCTGGAATGCTTCCCGCTTCGTTCTGATGCAGGTTGAAAATTACAAAGGCGGTGCGAACAAACAGACTCCAGCCGACAAAAAGATACAGAGCTCTTTGAACAAAACAGTAAAATCAGTCAACGAGGATTTAGATAACTACCATTTCGGCAAAGCCGCCCACACTTTATATGATTTCTTCTGGCACGACTTCTGCGATAAGTATATTGAAAAAGCCAAGGAGCAGAAAGACGAGAGAACGAAGAAAATCCTGCTCAATGTTCTATTCACTTCCTTAAAGCTCCTCCATCCTTTCATTCCTTTTGTGACCGAAGAGATTTACCAGCAAATGCCAGCCAAAAACAAAAAGAAATGTTTGATTATTGAAGACTGGCCTAAGTAACATGACCTATCCTTTATATATCTTTTTCAGTTTAGCTCCCAGCGTCATCTGGCTTTTGTTTTTTCTGAGAAAAGACAAGCATCCAGAATCCAACCGCATGGTGCTGAAAATCTTCTTTTACGGCATGCTGGCCGCCTTCCCGGCTGTGTTGATAGAATTGGGCTTTGCCCAGCAAATCAACCAGTTGTATCTGCCTCAAATTATAGTTTCAATTCTCTATGTTTTCTTGGGCATTGCCCTGGTGGAAGAAGCGCTTAAATACCTGGTGGTAAAAAAACAAGTTCTCAGAGATCCTGAATTTGACGAGCCGGTTGATGTGATGCTTTATATGATTATCGCTGCTTTGGGCTTTGCCGCTATTGAAAACCTTTTTATTCTGTTCCCTTTGACCCAGCCTTTCCAGTTCTGGGAGACGTTTCTAACCAGCGGTTTCCGGTTTGTCGGGGCAACCTTTCTCCACGCCCTCTGCTCTGGTTTGATCGGCTATTTCCTGGCGCTTTCTTTCTTGAAATCAAATAATAGGTTAAGACTAAAAACTGCTGGCATAGCTCTGGCCGTTCTCTTGCACGGGCTTTACGACTTCTCTATAATAAAGATAGAAAGCAACCTGAAATTCGTCATCCCGGTCGTTATCCTGATCGGCCTGGCCGTATTCATTACCCTAGGATTCAAAAAGGTCAAACAATTAAAAAGCGTCTGCGAAATTAAAACAACATGAGTTTTTTCGATAAATTAAAAGGCGACATAGGGGTTGAAGAAGCCGCCACCAAGGAAAAACCGAAAAAGGCCAAGCCTAAAAAGAAAGCTAAGCCCGAACCGAAACCAAAGCCGGAAAAAGAAAAGAAACTTGTCAAAGTAGAACCCAAGGAAGAGAAAACGCAGATAGAAGAACCCCAGACAGAGGGCGAGTTGGCGATTGATGTTTACGAGACTGAAAACGACATCATTATTGAATCAACCATCGGCGGAATCCAGGCCGAAGATTTGGACATTTCGGTTGAGGGAGATTTGGTGACTATCAGAGGCAGCCGGGAGAAAACAACCAGGGAAGAAAATAAAAAATACTTTTACCAGGAATGCTACTGGGGCTCATTCGCCCGCCAGGTCATCCTGCCCGAAGAAGTGGACGGCTCCCGAGCCAAAGCCAGTATGAAGAACGGCGTTCTGACTCTGGTAATGCCAAAACTTCATCGCAAAAAGAAAAGGAAGATAGCGGTCGAACCGAAAGAAGAGTAATATAAATCCCGCCGAAAACGGCGGGTTTTTGATTGTGCCCAGGGTGGGATTCGAACCCACAATCCTTACGGAACAGCGTCCTAAGCGCTGCGCGTGTTCCAGTTTCGCCACCTGGGCGCTTTTTAATTCTAACTTTTAAATAAAAGGCTGGCAACCGCATTTGCAGCTGCCAGCTTTTTTTTACTTGAGAGCCGTTATGAAGCTCTCTGCCACTCCAGACTGAGACGGGGGGTTCCTCCACCGGTGTGAGTGTATTTTACCTTAACCTGCACCGGGCCCTGGTCAAGGTAAATGGTCCCGTAGTTTTTTAACGTTCGGCCGTTGACCGTAATACAGACGTTGTCGTCGGTATCGGCCATAAACCGCCAGGTGCCGGTTGACGAAAGCTCTATCTCGCCCTCGTAAGTGACTGAGAATTTTGTAAGAGCAAAGCCTCCCGGACAGCCGATGAAGTTTATACGGTTATCCTCGAACGATCCCATGTACCAGATCTGAGCCCTTCCTATCTCGCGCACAGAGCCCTGGAACCAACCGGTGGAGTAACGCGGCCAGCGAATTGGCTGCGGAGAAGGACAGATTGGCTGACAAGTTATCTCCTGGGGCTGCTGGACTATATTGTTGATGATTACCGGAGTAACCTGATTGGGCTCCTGACTGGACTGCGGCTGAGTACATTCAACGACCGGTTTATCTTCAGATATAAGTTCTCTAACCGTTTTGAGTACCTCGGTC
>Ga0315548_1000834_pt1 | contig 27840 bp, 20 predicted proteins | sample SalMarSW160110MG_2_FD_202540 | JGI IMG/M metagenome (GOLD analysis project Ga0315548, IMG submission 202540) | Salt marsh sediment microbial communities from the Plum Island Ecosystem LTER, Massachusetts, United States - Salt Marsh Sediment SW1601-110 ... | reverse complement strand
GTCATATTCAATTGCTGCAAAGATGTGGTTTGTCTGTGGGTTTACACCTAATCCTTTCGGCCAGTCTTCAAGTATTACAGAATCGATAAAGGAGTTAGTAGCTCCATCGATTACAAATACATTATCGTATCCGACATATATCTTGTTTGTGATGGGATTTACGCAAATGCCCTCCGGCCAGGTTCCGACCATAATAGTATCAATTACGGAATCGATAGCCCCATCGATTGCAATAAGACTATTATTATCCGAATTTGTCACATATATACGGTTGGTTTGCGGATTTACTCCAACTTTTGCAGGCCAGGTTCCGATTGCAATAGTATCAATAACGGAGTTAGTAACCCCATCGATTACGATAGCGCTATTGTCAATCACATATATCTTATTTGTCTGGGGATTTACACTGATTTCTTGTGAAGATAGCCCGGGTGCAATAGTATTAATTACGGAGTGAGTAACTCCATCGATTACAAAGATACTATCGGATATAACATATATCCTGTTTGTCTGTGGGTTTACGTCAATTGCTGTCGTATAGGTTCCAACTGCAATGGTTTCAATCACGGAGTCAGTAACTCCGTTGATTACACTGAAATTGCTGTTAGTTCCATTTGTTACATATATCCTGTTTGTTTGTGGGTTTACTGCAATATCGATTGGTTGGGCTCCAAGTACGATTATAGCAGTAACGGAGTTGGTATTTCCCTCAATTACACTGACATCGGAGCTCCAATAGTTCGCCGTATATATCCGGTTTGTTTGCAGGTTTATGCCAATCCCCCGTGGTTCGTTTCCAACCCATATGGTATCGATCACCGAATCGAGTGTTATATCAAATACACTAATGATGTCATCACTGTTACTTACCGCGTAAAGGAGGTTATCTTCTGGGTTTAGTTCAATTCGGTATGGTATATGTCCGACTGAAATAGTATCGATAACGGAATTAGTTATACCATCGATTACGAAAATGTCACTTCTGCCATAATTGGCAACATAGATTCGGTTTGCTATAGTATCTACCTCAATTCCGAGAGGTTGATCTCCGACATTGATAGTATCGATCACGGAGTCGGTAGCCCCGTCAATCACGTTAACATTGTCATCACCCCAGTTTGTCACATATATTCGCTTGGTTTTTATATTCACGTCAATTCTAATTGGCATGTTTCCAACCGGGATATTAGCGATTAAAGAGTTAGAAGTGCCATCGATGACGCTAACGTTGTCTTCACCTTCATTTGCCGTATAGATGAGGTTAGTCAGCGGGTCTATGCAGATTCCAGTAGGTGAGTTTCCGATTGCAATAGTATCAATCACGAAGTTAGTAGTACCATCAATTACATAAATATTATCTGTGGACGGATGTGTTGTATAAATCAAGTTTGTCTGGGGGTTTACACCGATTGCTTTAGGGGAACTGCTTAATTCAATAGTGGCAATGACAGAATTGGTTATACCGTCAATAACGGAAACATTATTCGTGAAGTAATTCCCGACATAGATACGGTTTATTTCGTCGTTTACATTAATTGTTGTAGGCCATATTCCGTTTCCCGATTTTGGACCAAGCCATATTGTATCAATAACCGTAACCTGGCCCAGTCCGATGATTGTAAAACAAAAAAGTAAAACCAGTAATGTAATTCTTTTTAAAAAAAACATATACTCCTCCTTATTATCACAGAAATATATTATGTTATGCTATGATGTCAACCATTTAACGCTTTGACTATTTAACTATAGCGATAGCTATTGTAATGAGATTCAAAAAACAAGACCAGGCTCCTATCCTTACATATAAAATAAATTCTTTCATATTATGGGAAGATTAACATAAACTTTATTAAGATGCAAGCATTTTTCCGATGAACGGTTAAGTTTTCCCGATGAAAGGACTAAAATACAGTCAGGAGTCATGGGTCGCGAGTCATGAGTCAAAACTAAATCCAATACACAACCTCAAAACTAAGAGGAACAACAAATCACACGAATTACACGAATAAAGAAAAATTTTATTTTGTTTTGACTAGGACCTGGGAGCAGGTATCCGGTATCTGGTACCTGATCTTTATCGCAGCTGTCAGCCGAGAGCTTTTTTAAATCCTTGACTAAGAAAATCAATTTATTATAATTTTAAAAAATAAAGGAGTTTATTATTATGTTTAAGGAAAAATTTACGATTATATTTGTTTTTAGTGTATTAATAATTGTGTTTCAGTCCTGCAAACTAAATTCCGTCCCCGCGCATGATATTTTAGCAGCAAGTACTGATCTGGAAGACGTTCAGGCGGCTGTCGATTCGGCGCAAAGCGGTGATGTTGTGCTGATTCCCGAAGGCAGTAGTGTCTGGACGTCTACACTGCAAATCCCCGATGGTAAAAAGATAACGTTATTGGGTAGCGGAAAGGAAGAAACCGTTATTTCATCCGATACATTAGTCCCAAGCAGCTTAATTAATATGGGTGCTTCCGGTTCACGTATTACCGATATGGGATTCAATCTTGCTAACGATAACGGAGTAGGTATTACGGTCAGGGGAGAAGGCTGGAGGGTCGATAACTGCCGGTTCGATAATGAAATCGATAACACCATAGAAGGTGTTTCCGTTCGGGGATATTCAACGGATGATGGATGCCCTGTAGGATTGGTCGATCATTGTGAATTTAATAATATCCGGGTGATAGTGACCGGTGATGCGAGTCTTATGGCTCACGGTATCTGGGCTGAACCTCTCAGGATAGGAACAAATAACGCACTTTTCGTCGAGGATTGTGTATTTAATTTTACTCAATTTGGCAACGTGATGGACGCGAATTATGGCGGCAGATACGTATTTCGTTACAATATTGTTAATGATGCTTATATCGAAGCCCATTCTGTACAGGGAAACAATAGAGCTACACGAAGTTGGGAGGTTTATGGTAATACTATTAACCAGGTTGAAAGAGATATGTGGGCGCCGTTTTTCCTGCGAGGCGGAACCGGTGTCGTTTTTGATAATACTGTAACCGGAAGCTGGTCTTCAGGACCGACAATCATTGTCGATAACCGAAGGACTTTTCAGGATCTGGGTGATGGCGGTTTGGCTGATGGAACTTCGCCATGGGACGGGAATGAAGACTCAACAGGGTATCCAGCCCGCGACCAGATTGGCCGCTCGACTGACCAGTGGCTATGGACAGATGAAAATCCTTATCCTCCGCAGGAATACGATCCCTTTTATCAATGGAATAATACACATGAGGGGAGTAATATCGATGTCTATGTTCATAACAATTGTGGTGTTCATATTCAGGAAAATAGGGATTATTATAATAATGTTGAAAGACCAGATTATACACCCTATACATACCCTCATCCGTTGATTGAGGAGTGGGGTAGGGAGTAAATCGTTAGGACGACGATTTAGTTATTAGTAAAAAAGTTTAAACTAATATACTAATCCGAAGGATTTATGGGATTCAAAAAACAAAACCAGGCCCCTTACTTTTTTTAGAAAACCCACCAACCCACTAACGCACTAACTATAATAAATTTTGCCACGAAGGCACTAAGACACTAAGATAGTAGGACGCAGATAAGCACAGATTAACAGGATTTTATTATTTATTTTTTCTATTTAACAATTCAACTATTTAATAATTCGACTGACCCAAAGAGTCCCAAAAAGCTATTTGACTGTTTTTTAATTTTACTATTTGACACCGAATCGAAGAATCTACGTAAAGAGCAACAAATCACACGAATAGCACGAATATTTTTTGTTTGCCAAAAGTTAAGATGAGAGCCTAAATACAATTTATACTGTTAGTCGGCACTAGCCCAGAAACAACCGACTTCCCTAAGCAAATTGCCTTCTTCAGCAGCAGATGAAAGAAAAAGTCTTGCTTCTCGCAACGTGTAATGATCTGATGCCGTTAACATAAGGTCTGGTTTATTGTCCCGGTCAATATCCGCAACCCAGTTCAATTCTGCGATCGCGTCAGATGCCTTTTGATAGCTGCAAAGGAGTTGCTTTGTATCTTCATGAGCAATGTATATGCTCATTTGTTTCCAGCCCTCCGACTGTTTTACTTCTACCCATATCTTGTAGGTGCGTCCTTCAAATTCGAAATTGACGGATCGAGGTTCCGTGGGAGGGTTTACGAAATCGTGGACTAACCTCTCATTTATATCGAGAAAGGAAATATTTCCCGGAGTTAAATTCTCTACCCCTGTAAAGAGTAGGATTGTCTTATCCATGTCGGGAGATAGAACAATTACTCCGGTAGTATCATCAGGGCCATCAATAATCGGGTTCTGTTCTTTGCCTAATTGGACTTGTACTTTTTGAAGTTCGTACGACTTATCGTTTTTTAATATAGCCCACACGGTAGTATCTCCCAACCCGGAAGAAGGGTAGAAGTATCCCCAAGCGGGAAATATCTTCACGGGTAGTGGTTTGCAATCTGTGACAGATGCTGTTACTACCAGGGGTAGAAAAATTGAGAAGATAATGTACATAGGCATCATTTTTCTTAATAAATTAAACATCATACCTCCTAAATATTGATTTCTGTACTTACATTGTAAGAGAGATTTTAATATTTGTCAATCGGAAAAATTGACCACAAAGACCACAAAGCCCCAAACCGCAAACCTATTTTTGTTTTTTCCTATTTAACAATTTGACGATTTACTATTTAGATATTTGTTTTGTTACCTTTTGTCATCCGAAAAAGTAGTAACGCACATATTCATATTTTTGGTATTTTTGGGGTCAAATCTAGACATTGGACAATTCCTTCCTGAAAATATAAAACCTTTTTTACTTATATAACATAGTGTTTTTATAATCATAGTATAAGGTAAAAAGACGTAAAAATAAGTCAAGTCCTTTTACCGCCCCGGGTCCTAGATACCAGTAAAAACGGAAAACATTTCCAATCAATCTTTTGTTTATACATTGTATTGTCCGTTAGGTTTTTTTGGTTAAGTTGTAAAGCGGTTAGCCGTGAGCGGACAGCCGATAGCGTTTCATGTCCTTGGACTGATAAAAAATCGTATTGACATGATAGCTTTTTTTAATATAATTAAAAGTAGTAATATTATTGGTAAAGTTTGGAAAATTAATTTAAAACGGAAAAGGAGGAATGTTTATGCGTAAAATGTTAGTAGTATTAATGTTAGTGTGTGCGTTGGGTCTACTCGCACAGATTCCGGCAGGCACAAAATCCGTTGCAGTTCTTACTGGGGGAACCAGTGATCTTCTCGCTGACGATATTGATTATGGAATTGAATTAAATGTCGGTTACTTTATGATGGACGCTCTTGAGATAGATGCTATTCTCGGCTTCTCGAATACAACTGTATTAGGAACAGATTTTGATCTTGGTATTGGTGCTCTTTACCATATGCCGCTTAGTCCGATGCTCGGCCTTTATGGTGGAGCTGCATTCACCTATAACAGTTTCGGAGATGGTAGTATGGCTATTCCAATCGATGCTGGTTTGGAACTCTTCATAACTCAAAACAATGCCGTCAGAATAGCAAATAGATTTACACTAGAGATGAAAGAAGGGATGGATAATACCGACGAAATTATGATCGGTACAGTTCACTACTTTCAGTAAGTAAGGACAGAAATTTACTTTCGGCACCATCTGTTCTTTATTGCTTAAAGGTAGTTAATATAAAAAACGGGATTTGAAAAAATTCCGTTTTTTTATTTTATCTTTCTTTTATATAACAAATCACCTAATACACCAATACAAGCTGATTGCATTAGTTAAGGGGGTGGGGATGCTGCGCATCAGCGCATCAGCAAATTAGTGAATTGGTAAAAAAGGAGAACAAATTACCGAGGAATCAAGGCTTTTTACCGGGTACCAAATACTTGGCCCCGGATCCCAGGTACCAGTAAAAACAAAAAATATTTTAAATCAATCTTTTGTTTATACATTGTATTGTTCGTTAGATTTTTTTAGTTAAGTTGTAAAGCGGTTAGCCGAGAGCGGTCAGCCGATAGAGGATTAAGACTTTGCGCTTAATTGTCCTTTACATCTGGTAAAATGGGTAATTTTCTGAATCTGATTCTTGTCTCTTCTAATATAATTATAGAACCTTTTATTTGTTGTTCAGATTGAGAATCCAGTAGTTTCTTTAAAGCATTATTTACATTCTTAGGAGAAGGAAATTTAAGACGAATAGTTATCACACCTGGATGGGAATTTCCGGAAAGAGCGAGTAAAGCCGAAAAATCAAGGTCCTGGGTTATAAGTATCATATCTTTTTTAGTTGTATAATTTAATATTTCACTATCTTTAGCAGAAGACATCTTAACATCTTCTGCATGTTTGGCTTTATATCCGTTTTCTAAAAGGAAAGAAACTGTAACTGGTGAAATACATTCATCGGCAAAGAACTTAAGCATTTATTAAGTAGATAAGGAGATAGCTTTTTCTTCTGTCAATAAGGCTGCATACTCGAGAGCTTCCCTTATATCTTCTTCATCAAGATAAGGATAAGATTCAAGTATTTCTTTAAAACTCATACCGCCTGCAACTAATCTAACAATTAGAGCTACGGTAATTCTTTTATTCCTGATGCAAGGTTTCCCTTCGCATACTTCAGGGTTTATAGTAATTCTATCAAACATTTTGCATTTCTCCTTTACTTAATATTAAACGGGAATCCTAATTAAGTCAAGTCCTTTTACTGAATACCTGGTCCCGGATCCTGGATACCAGTAAAAACAAAAAACATTTTAAATCAATCTTTTGTTTATACATTGTATTGTTCGTTAGATTTTTTTAGTAAAGTTGTAAAGCGTTTAGCCGAGAGCAGTTCATGACTTTGGATATTGGACTAACGACTAATTTAGGAATTTCTATGCGCGATTTCTTTCAGCATTTCCATCTGGATTTCCTGGATTTCCAGTAATCTTTGCCATTGATACATAAGTAGATGGTCGATTTTTTCATGCAATTGGCGAACTTCTAATTCGGCTTTTAAATTAACCCGATAATCGTATTCTGCCTGTAAGCGGTCTCTTGATGACTGACGGTTTTGACTCATAAGTATTACCGGAGCCTGGATTGCGGCTAGACATGAGAGAACAAGATTAAGAAGAATAAAAGGATATGGGTCAAATGGTTTTAAAATAAGTACTATAGAGTTTATGACCATCCAGATGAATATAGTAACCATAAAGATGGAAATAAATTTCCAGCTTCCGGCAAAGGTAGTCAGTCTATCAGATATGCGTTCTCCGACTGTTAACTGACGTTCAAATTCGATATTGATGTTTTTGGACAGGACATCTTGTTCTTTCAGGCTTTTCATAACTTCTTTTTCTAAAAGGGAAAGTTCGCCTTTTTCCGTTTCAAGGACATTCGTAATATATTCTTCTCTGAAATTATTGAGGTCGGTATTACATATATAACCTTCGGATGACCAATCAGGATATTTTTTTCTGATTATGTCGACAATTGGTTTTCGGATTAATTGTGATGGGACGACCTCTGCCGGTTTCTTTTTTTCTTTGCAGATTTGACATAAAACTTTTTTTTCTTGTTTCTTTTCCATAATACATTTACCTCATAATTATGATTGTTAAATTTGTTTTATTTTGTATTTATTTTATCTTTAAAAGGATTCAAAGTCAACTATATAAATTTCATTCTGTTGTCCGCCATCATCGTACTTTTCTATATTCGTGCAATTTGTGTGATTTGTTGTTTAAATTTAAGTAAATGAGTTGATGAGTGTATGAGTAGATGGGTTGACGGATTTTTACTCATTTACACATCTACCTATCTACCCATATACTCATATACCTACTTCTTTATGTTCTTTGTGGTTAAGGCAATATATAATTTTATTGCTATTTATTAATTTTAAGTTATAATAAACAAATGATTTTTTTTCGTATAATTTCAAAAGATTAAAAGATAAGTTTATGGTCTTGGTCAAAATTAACAACACTCCGGAGAATATAGCTCTTGGAGTCGCTATAGGAATTTTTATCGGAGTTACTCCTCTCTATGGATTTCACACAGTTATCGTAATAATAATGGCTATGCTGATTCCCCGAACCAACAAAATAGCTATATTGATTGGTTCAAATATTTCGATTCCCCCTACAGCTCCATTTATTAGCTGGGGCGGATATTGGATTGGTAGATTCATTCTTGGCAATCAATATCCTGCAATTGAGTGGACATATTTAAAACATTTCCGTTATAGTAACATTAGAGAAATTTTATTACCTTTGTTTTTGGGAAGTTTTATTTTGGGTTTGATTCTGGCAGTATGTTCTTATTTTGTGATACTCATCCTGGTTAAAAAATTTAAAAAAGTGGAATGAAAAAGAAAATTATAATTAGAAAATTTGAAAAAAAAGACAGAAAGTATGTCAGGCGAATAGCCTGTGACACTGCTTTTTGGAGAAGCTCAAGATATGAGTTCTTCGAAGATGATGAAATATTGGCGGATTTACTAACCCTATACTATACCGATTATGAACCTAGCTATTGCTTTGTTACGACTTGCGATGGTTCGGTTGTCGGATATCTAATCGGAACTAAAAATGTTCGAGTTATGAATAGAGTTTTCTATTTTCTCATAATTCCAAAACTATTTTTGAAAAGTATGTATAGAGGGCTTTTTTTTAAAAAAAACACAAATAGGTTTTTGTATCATTGTCTGATTAGCTTTTTTAAAGGAGAATTTTCTGCTCCGGATTTTTCTTTGAAGTATCCTGCTACATTGCATATTAATATTAACAAAGATTTCCATAATCTTAAAATAGGGAGTGCGCTTATTAGTAAATATTTGGATTTTCTCAAAAAGGAAAGAATAGGAGGTGTTCATTTTGGGACAACTTCCGAAGGAGCAAAAGCCTTTTTTACTAAGATGGGGTTTAAACTTTTATTGACTAAAAAGAGATCTTATCTTAGATATAAAACAGGTAAAGATGAGTTTTTTTACGTTTTTGGAAAAGAGATTTAACGATGAAATTGAAATATGAATCTTTAATTTTTTAAATATAATGAATTGTACTGGAGGTACGTCATGAATTTTATTAAACAAGTTATGCTTTTTATAGTATTGTTGTTGATTTCAGGATGCAAGAAAACATATCCAGAACAAAAGCACCTTTTTCCTGAAATTGTTCTCAGTGATAACGACCGCATTCTTATCCTGGCGCCGCATCCTGATGATGAGGTCTTAGGCTGCGGGGGTATTATACAAAAAGCTTTGGAAGAGAAGTTGCCCATGTCGATTGTATTCTTTACCTATGGAGACAACAATCAGTGGTCTTTTATGGTTTACAGGAAAAGACCCGTAGTTCTTCCTAAGGCGGTCCAAAAGATGGGTCTTATTCGTCATGATGAAGCTATAGCCGCGACAAAAGTTCTTGGCGTGAATAGCAACCAGTTGATATTTCTTGGTTATCCCGATTTTAGAACGCTGAATATCTGGTATTCTCACTGGGGAGATTCTCCTCCTGCCAGGAGTATGTTAACCAGGGTTAATAAAGTGCCGTATTCAAATGCTTTAAGACCTGGGGCTATGTATAAAGGAGAAGAGATATTAAAAGATTTAGAAACAATCATTCTAAAATTTAAACCAACCAAAATATTTGTTTCCCATCCTGTGGATCATAATCCGGACCATCGGGCTCTTTATTTGTTTACCCGTGTTGCTCTCTGGGATTTAAAAGAAAAAATAACCGCTGAGTTATATCCATATATTATACACTTCCCAAAGTGGCCCAGACCAAGGCGTTTCGTAAAAAACAGACAAATAGTTCCTCCTAATGCCTTAAAGGATAAAATTAAGTGGCAAGAGAATTTGCTGGATTCAACAGAAGTAAAGGTTAAATATGAAGCTATTAAGAAACATAAATCCCAGTTTGAGGTAGCTTCCAAGTTGCTTCTTTCATTTATTGCTTCAAATGAATTATTTGGGGATTTTCCGGTAGTGATATTAGATCAAAAAATTGATCTCCCTTATAGTCTGAATAAATCGGAAATGGATTCCACAAATATACCGGAAGAGCTTACGGAGGAAGAGACGAATTTGTTTGTTGGTATAGAAAACAGATATGTTAGTTTGGAAGGAGAGAATTTAGTTCTTTCAATAGAGACATCACGTTCGCTAACGGAAACGGTTAGTTTGTCGATATATATGTTCGGTTATAGAGATGATAGAAGTTTTGGAAAGATGCCCAAGATTCATATTAACTTTAGTACGGAGGGGTATAAGGTTTTCGATAAAGGTAAGTTACTAACAAAGCACGGTTTGAAAATCGTACAAAGTCGAAGAGAAAAGAAAATTTTAGTTCCGCTTGAATTACTGGGATATCCTCAAATTGTTCTTACTTCAGCCAGAACTTATACGGTAAAAATCCCTTTAGACTGGGTGTCCTGGCGTATAATTGAATTACCAAAGTAACGTTCTGAGCTTGTAAGACTGGCGTTGACATGTTTGGTAAATATCCTTCGAATCTAAGTTAAATGATTTTTTTAGGGGTTAGGATTTGGGGGTTGGGATTTAGTTAAAGAAACAAATAAATCTCTGTGCTCTCTGTGTATTTTATTTTTCTCTGTGGCCTCTGTGGTTCATATTTAGGATTTTGGATTTAGGAAAAACAACAAAATATACTTTTTTTACCTTTGTGGTCTCTGTGTCTTTGTGTGATATCAATTTGGGGTTGTGGGACGGGTTTTGTTTTGACGCATGACTCAAGACTCGTGACTCATGACTCTTTGTGTGTTCTTTGCGTCTCTGCGGTGAAATAAACATTGACAAAAGTCCTTTTTTTTCATATACTTCTAAATATTAAGGAGGTTTTAAATGATATTTAAGAATATCGGAAAAGTTTTGTTAATAGTAATTTTCTTTTCAATCAGTTTCTTTGTTCCTTCTCTCTATGCCGACTGGATAACCGACACAGTTTCTACCGGAGGAGGTCCATACGCGCTTTGCGTAAACCCTCAAACAAACAAAATATATGTAGTGAACCGAGATAGCAACAATGTAACGGTGATAGACGGAATGTCTCATCTTGCAACCAATATTGAGGTTGGCGATGGACCTCAGGCAATTGGTTTTAATCCCAGTACAAACAAGATATATGTGGCAAATTCGAGCAGCGACAATGTAACTGTGATAGATGGAGGAAACAATTCGACAAGCACTGTTTCTACCGGGGGGCTGCCTTATGCGATAAGCGTAAACTCCCAGACGAACAAGATATATGTGGCAAATCAGAACAGTGACAATGTAACGGTAATAGATGGAACAGACAATTCAACTTCCAATGTTTCCACCGGAGATTTTCCCTATGCTATTTGCGTAAACCCCAACACAAACAAGATATATGTGGCAAATCGTGATAGTAACAATGTAACGGTAATAGACGGAGTAGACAACTCAACCACTACCGTTGATGTCGGAGACGGTCCTGGGGCGATAAGCGTAAACCCCAACACGAACAAGATATATGTAGCAAATCAGAACAGTGACAATGTGACGGTAATAGACGGAGAGGACAATTCAACTGATACTGTTGAAGTTGGAAATTATCCTTTTTCAATAAGCGTGAACCCAAATACGAATAAGATATATGTGGCAAATTATCTCAGTGGCAATGTAACGGTAATAGACGGAGAGGACAATTCGACTGACTCTGTCTCCGCCGGAGTTTGGCCTCGTGCAATAAGCGTAAACCCCAACACAAACAAGATATATGTAGGGAATCAGAGCAGTGGCGATGTAACGGTAATAGACGGAGAGGACAATTCAACTGACTCTGTGGCGACGGGGGATGGGGTGGCGGCTATTTGCGTAAATCCCATTACGAATAAAATATATGCGGCAAATTATCTCAGCGGTAATGTAACGGTAATAGATGGGGCGTCGAATCTTACAACCAATGTTGATACGGGAATTCAACCTTATGCGATCTGCTTGAATCCGATCACAGATAAGATATATGTAGCTAATAATTACAGTGACTCTGTGACGGTAATAGACGGTGAGGACAATACGACTGAAACTGTTTCCGTTGGAGAGGGACCTTTCGCGGTAAGCGTAAACCCCAACACAAACAAGATATATGTGGCAAATCGTGACAGTGACAATGTAACGGTAATAGATGGAACAGACAATTCAACTTCCAATGTTTCCACCGGAGATTTTCCCTATGCTATTTGCGTAAACCCCAACACAAACAAGATATATGTGGCAAATCGTGACAGTGACAATGTAACGGTAATAGATGGAACAGACAATTCAACTGAGACTGTTGAAGTCGGGTATTTCCCTGACGCGATTAGCCTAAACCCCCAGACGAACAAGATATATGTGGCGAACAATAGAGATAGCAGTGTAACGGTGATAGACGGGCTGAGTAACTCGACTACCACTGTTGCCGTTGGAATTGAACCTTTTGCTATCTGCGTAAATCCCCAGACGAACAAGATATATGTGGCAAATCGTGATAGTGACAATGTAACGGTAATAGAAGGAGTAGACAACTCAACCACTACCGTTGATGTAGGAGAGAGACCTGGGGCGATAAGCGTAAACCCCAACACGAACAAGATATATGTGGCAAATCGTGACAGTGACAATGTAACAGTAATGGACGGAACAGATAATTCAACTGTTACTGTTTCCGCCGGAAATACACCTTTTGCCATCTGCGTAAATCCAAACACAAACAAAATATATGTGGCAAATCAGAGCAGTAACAATGTAACGGTAATAGATGGGGTGAGTAATTTAACTACTACTGTTGCCTCAGGAGAAAGCCCTTGGGCAATATGCGTAAATCCTAACACAAATAAGATATATGCGTCAAATATAAACGGTAATGATGTGACAGTGATAGATGAGGTCACCGAATATCCTTCTCCACTTGCGTCATCCATTACTCCATTGACCGATAATGAAACGACAAATAGGAAACCTTCACTTACGGGAACATCCGTTAATTCGCGAACTCCGAATAATTCCAATATTATGAAGGTTCTTTACCAATTTGAAACTACGCAGGGGCAGTGGGAAGAAGCAACGGTTACATCGGGCGGAGGAACGTCAAATGTAGGTTGGGCAGCGACAGCGATTGATTCTCTCGTAATCGGATTTCATTCCCTGTATGTGGTCGCACTTGATAGTACATCCGGAACAATAAATATGACGGAGAATTTTACAGGTGGAATTACTCCTTATTATTTCCTTGTTAGAACACCTGGATCAGGTGTTACGCTAGATAATAATCCGGAAAATCAAAGATTAATACTTTCCGTAGTTAATCCCTCTATCAATTCTACAATTATAACTTATACAATACTCGGAGGTACAGAGTCACAACAAGTAAACTTAAATGTCTACAATATATACGGTGCTCTGGTGAAGAAGCTTGTCGATCGGGAATGTATTCCCGGGACTCATAATACAACGTGGAATGGCACAAATGAAGAAGGAATAAATGTTCCCAGTGGAGTTTATATCTACAATCTTGAAATGGGTGATATGAAAGCGTCGAGTAAGGGGATAGTTGTTAGATAAGTAGGGAGCAGAGAGTAGAAGGTAGTAAGTAGATATTAGTTGGCTTGTTGGTTCGTTGGTACGTGGGTTCGGGGGTTAGGATTTAGTTAAAACAAATAAAAAATGGGATGGGTGGTGTGATTCGTGCAATTCGTGCTATTTGTTGTTACTCTTAGTTTTGATGTGTGTTAGATTTTGCCGTCAGCCGTAAGCGGTGAGCCGAGAGCGTTTCATGTCTTTGTACATAAAACATTGACAAAAGGTTCCTTTTTTCATATACTAAAAATATTAAAGGAGGTTTTAAATGATATGTAAGAATATCGGAAAAGTTTTGTTAATAGTAATTTTCTTTTCAATCTATCTATTTGTTCCTTCTCTCTATGCCGACTGGGTAACCGAGACTGTTGCCGCCGGCGAAGAACCTTGGGCGATTTGCGTAAATCCAAACACAAACAAAATATATGTGGCAAATAGTAATAGTGACAATGTAACGGTGATAGATAGAGCGAATAATTCAACCTTAGAAGTTGACGTTGGAGGGACACCTCGGGCGATCTGCGTAAATCCAAACACAAACAAGATATATGTGGCAAATTATTTTAGTGACAGTGTAACGGTGATAGACGGATCGGATAACTCGACCACCACTGTTGCAGCTGGAGATTATCCTTTTGCGATAAGCGTAAACTCCCAGACAAACAAGATATATGTTGCAAATCAGTTCACTGACAGTGTAACGGTGATAGATGGAGCGACGAATTCAACAACGACTGTTGCCTCTGGAGATGAACCTTATGCGATATGCGTAAATCCAAACACAAACAAGATATATGTGGCAAATAATGCCAGTGGTAGTGTAACGGTAATAGACGGAGAGGACAATTCAACCACCTCTATTTCCGCCGGAGTTAACCCTTGGGCGATATGCGTAAATCCCAACACAAACAAGATATATGTGGCAAATGGGGGCAGTGACAGTGTAACGGTGATAGACGGATCGGATAATTCAACCACCACTGTTCCCGCTGGAGGTGGGCCTGGAGGGATATGCGTAAATCCAAACACAAACAAGATATATGTGGTAAATGGGGGCAGTGCCAATGTAACGGTGATAGATGGGCTAAATAATTCAACCACTACTGTCTCCGCTGGAACTAATCCTTTTGCCATATCTGTAAATCCAAATACAAACAAGATATATGTTGCAAATTTTGGCAATGACAGTGTAACGGTGATAGACGGAACGACCAATTTAACCGAAACTGTTTCTGTTGGACATTTCCCTCGTGCAATATGCGTAAATTCAACCACGAACAAGATATATGTGGCAAATATGTACAGTGACAGTGTAACGGTGATAGACGGAGCGAGCAATTCAACCGAAACTGTTGCCGCTGGAGTTTACCCTTATGCTTCTTGCGTAAATCCAAACACAAACAAGATATATGTGGCAAATCAGAGCAGTGGCAATGTAACGGTGATAGATGGGCTAAATAATTCAACCACCTCTGTTTCCGCCGGAAGTGCACCTTATGCTTCTTGCGTAAATCCAAACACAAACAAGATATATGTGGCAAATAATGGCAGTGACAGTGTAACGGTGATAGACGGATCGGATAACTCGACCACCACTGTTGCAGCTGGAGACGGACCTTATGCTTTTTGCGTAAATCCAAACACAAACAAAATATATGTGGCAAATCTGTACAGTGACAATGTAACGGTGATAGACGGAGCGACCAATGCAACCACCACTGTTGCCGTCGGAAGTGCACCTTCTGCTATCTGCGTAAATCCAAACACAAACAAAATATATGCGGCAAATCAGAACGGTGGCAATGTAACGGTGATAGACGGGCTGAGTAATTCAACCACGACTGTTGCCGCTGGAGTTTACCCTTCTGGAATCTGCGTAAATCCAAACACAAACAAGATATATGTGACAAATCATAATAGTAATAACGTAACGGTGATAAACGGAGTAAACAATTCAACTACGCTTGTTGCCGCCGGAAATGCACCTTATGCGATCTGCGTGAATCTCAAAACTAACAAGATATATGTTACAAATCAGAACAGTGACAATGTAACGGTGATAGACGGGCTGAGTAACTCAACCACCACTGTTGCCGCTGGAGTTTACCCTTCTGGAATCTGCGTAAATCCAAATACAAACAAGATATATGTGGCAAATAATAACAGTGGCAATGTAACGGTGATAGATGGGCTGACTAATTCAACCACCACTGTTGCCGCTGGAGATTACCCTTGGGCTTCTTGCGTAAATCCAAACACAAACAAGATATATGTTGTAAATTATGGGAGTGACAATGTAACGGTGATAGATGAGGTTGCCATATATCCTTCTCCGCTTGCGTCATCCATTACTCCATTGACCGATAATGAAACGACAAATAGGAAACCTTCACTTACGGGAACATCCGCTAATTCTCGAACTCCGAATAATTCCAATATTATGAAGGTTCTTTATCAATTTGAAACTACGCAGGGGCAGTGGGAAGAAGCAACGGTTACATCGGGCGGAGGAACGTCAAATGTAGGTTGGGCAGCGACAGCGATTGATTCTCTCGTAATCGGATTTCATTCCCTGTATGTGGTCGCACTCGATAGTACATCCGGAACAATAAATATGACGGAGAATTTTACAGGTGGAATTACTCCTTATTATTTTCTTGTTAGAACACCTGGATCAGGTGTTACGCTAGATAATAATCCGGAAAATCAAAGATTAATACTTTCCGTAGTTAATCCCTTTATTAATCCTGCAATAATAACTTATACAATACCCGGAGGTACAATGTCGCAGGAAGTAAACTTAAATGTCTACAATATATACGGTGCTCTGGTAAAGAAGCTTGTCGATCGGGAATGTATTCCCGGGACTTATAATGCAACGTGGAATGGCACAAATGAAGAAGGAATAAATGTTCCCAGTGGAGTTTATATCTACAATCTTGAAATAGCTGATATGAAAGCGTCGAGTAAGGGGATAGTTGTTAGATAGTCTTTTTTTGGATTAGTAGCACAGCAAGAAGAACAGCAAGGATTAAGAAAAAACTTATCCCTTAATCCATAATCCCTGAATTGCCAACTTGCATGGCTTCTAATCCTATTCTTATCTGTGTTCTCTGTGGTAAATTTTTTTAGTTTTGACTCTGGATGTTGAACCCTGGACTTTAGACCTTCAGTCCATCGATGTCTTCAATTCCTGTTCTTTATTGAACCTTTCGATTGCGAGTTGAATGAGTCTATCGATTAAATCTGTATAAGATATACCGCTTGCTTGCATAAGTTTCGGATACATACTGATTTTTGTGAAACCGGGAATAGTATTTATTTCGTTTACTAATATTTCGGTATTGTTGCGCAGGAAAAAGTCTACCCTCGCCATTCCCTGACAGCAGAGCACTTTAAAAGTTTTAACTGCATGCTCCTGTATCTTTTTTATGGTTTCTTCAGGCAGTTTAGCCGGAATTTCTAAAGTCGCGCCGTTTTCGTCTAAATATTTTGTTTCGTAGGAATAAAATTCACTATTTACGATTATCTCACCGGGAAGTGACGCAATAGGTTCCTCGTTGCCAAGTACCGAACATTCAATTTCTCTACCCATTATGGATTCTTCGCATATGATCTTTTTATCATATTCAAAAGCAATGTTTATTGCTTTTTTGTATTCGTCTTTGTTATTTACTTTACTTATTCCGACCGATGAACCTAAATTTGCGGGTTTTATAAACATCGGTGACCCGATTTTTTGGGTCAATTCTTTAAAACTTGTATTTTTTATGCTTGATTTATTAAAAACTTCGAATTTAGGAGTCGGTATTTTTGCGTCCCTGAGAAGCCGCTTTAAAACGTCTTTATCCATACCAACTGCGGAACCGAGTACGTCGGCACCTACGTATGGTATATTTGCCATTCTAAGCAACCCTTGAATGGAGCCGTCTTCACCGTAAGTACCGTGTAAAATGGGAAATGCTACATCTATTTTACCTTTGTTTTTATTATCTGTGATACTAATTAATTCGTTTGAGTTATTTGTCGGCACCAGAGCTACTTTTTCGTTGGCTTTGTTTATTTTTGCGAGTTTTGGATTGCTGCTTTCCAGAATAAATTTTGATTGTTCGTTAAGATACCAGCTCCCATCTTTATCAATCCCGATTGGTATAGGTTCGTATTTGTCTTTATCTATTGAATCGATTACGTTTTTTGCGGAGATAATCGAAATTTCATGTTCTGCCGACTTTCCGCCGAAAATAATTGCGACTCTGATTTTTTCTTTCAAATTATGAACCTCCTATTATTAGGATTGTTTCCTATTGAAATTTAAAGATTTTGATTTAAAAGTCAAGGATAGATTTAAGTAACCACAGATTCCACGAGATTATCACAAGATTTGTCTGTTGTTTGAAACCCAACCCACACCAAAACTGAGAGGAATAACGAATCACACGAATAGCACGAATAACTATTTAGTCCAAAGTTCAATGTCCAGAGTCCAAAGTCGAAACTAAATCCTAAATCCAAAATCCCAAAACACTTGACTATACGGGGTAATAATATATTCTTTACTTGATTAAAAAAATAGATAAAAAAATCTCTGCTTGCCCTGTAGAGAGAACTCGACCGTATCAGGGTGTTCTCTGTGGTTAATAAATCATGGGTGTGATTGTGTGGGCTCTGTGTTTTGTTTTTAAAAAAGGAGGTAATTCTGGTAAAGCTTAAATTCAAGGGCGATTTAATAGAATTAAAACCTACTAAAATCCTTGCTGTTGCAAAGAATTATAGGAAACATATAGATGAGCTTGAATTATCCCTTCCCGACGACCCGAAAATTTTCCTGAAACCGCCTTCAGCTTTAATTGGTAATAATGGTGTTGTTATAATACCGAAAGCTTCAAAAAGGGTAGATTATGAGGTTGAATTGGCAGTCATTATGAAAGAGGGATGTTGGAAAGTTTCAAAAGAAGAAGCATTGAATTATGTTCTTGGGTTTACGGTTTTTAATGATGTGACTGCAAGAGATATTCAGGCAAAAGAGATGAAAGAGGGTATGCCCTGGGATATTGCAAAGGGTTTTAATACGTTTGCGCCTGTTGGTCCCGAAATTATTCCAACGGATGATGTTGATTGCCATAATCTGAATATATGGTTAAAGTTAAACGGTGAGATAAAACAAAATAGCAATACTGAAAACATGATATTTTCGGTTGAAGACCTTATTGTTTACCTTTCCAACATTATGACCCTCGAACCTATGGATATAATAGCTACCGGTACTCCGGAAGGCGTCGGTTCGATTAAAGCGGGAGATTTTGTCGAGTCCGGTATTGAGGGTATTGGAATTTTAAAATTTACTGCAGAAGATGAAAAATAATTTTTAATATGAATGTATTAATTTCTTCTTTCGAAGCTGTTGCAATGCTTCTTTTTATAGGTGTAATTGGTGCCTGGATGATCACGAGGAAGATGGTAAAAGAGAACTTTTTTTCGCTTCTCTCACCGCTTGCTCTTGAGATAGCTCTTCCTGCTCTTATATTTACGAATATAATAAATAATTTTAATCCTCACATAAAAACTAATTGGTGGGTTTTGCCATTGTGGTGGGGTTTTTTTATGATTATTGCTTTTCTTGTAACTTTGCTTGGTGTTGTTTTTGCCGGGAAAGAGAACAAAAGAGAATTTGGGATATCGCTTTTTTACCAGAACGGAATATTCTTCCCTCTGGCAATAATAACGGGAATGTTTGGAAGGAATTCCGATTATATCGTTGATTTGTTTTTATTTATTATATTTCATGCTTCTTTATTTTTTACTACTTCTTTTTTGTTTTTTTCGAAAAAGGGAAAAATAAAATGGAAGAAAATATTTCATCCTGTTTTTATTGCTACGGTTCTGGCAGTGGTTTTAAAGCTTACCGGTTATAATGTATATATTCCTTCTTTTGTTCTTTCCAGTCTGGAAATGGTAGGTGCGATGAGTATTCCTCTTTTAATGATAATACTCGGAGGTAATATATTAATTGATTTTAAACAGGTGGGGGAGTTATATATCGGAGAAATCATTAAATTTTTGATTTTTAAAAATTTGGTTATGCCTCTTGTAATGTTGGGAATAATAATTCTGATTAAACCGTCTTACAATGTTGCGTTGCTTTTAGTGCTCGAAGGTGCGGTACCTCCGGTTACCGCAATTCCTCTTGTAACTGATAGAAACGGAGGTAACCGGGCTGTTGTGAGCCAATTTCTTCTTTCGAGTTTCCTGTTCTCTTTAATTTCTATCCCTTTAATGATGTATTTGTTTAATAGGTTGACGTAGTAAAAGACTTAATATATAATATAGTATGCGGGACGAAAAATGACGAAACAAACTAAGAGTGTACATAGAAGAAGACATGAGGGTAGGGAAGATCTGATTGGTGAAAATCCCGCCGGTGATATGGGTCAGATTGTATTTGCCCTTCTTTTTACGGTTGTTTGGATAGCCGATACGTTCTTTTTTAAATATACGACTTTTCTGAATAAATACTTTTTATTTTTTATTAGAATCCCTTTGGGAATAATTTTAATAATCCTGTCGGGCTATCTGGCTAGAACGGGACTTTCTATCGTATTCGGTGAAGTAAGAGAAGAGCCGGTTGTAATAAGGAAAGGCATCTTTGGTATTGTTCGTCACCCTGTATACTTAAGTGAGATTTTACTTTATCTTGGATTCTTGATGTTGAGTATATCGCTGGCTGCTGCAGTTATTCTGGCTTTTGCGATTGTATTTTTGCATCACATCTCACGTTATGAAGAAAGACTTTTGCTTTCACGTTTTGGGGTAGAATATCAAAAATATATGAATGAAGTTCCAATGTGGATTCCGTTGTTTCGAAAGAGATGATTGTAACTACTTTCCTTATTTCAGACCATTATCCCCTGTGGGCTGAGTTTGCAATGCGTGATTAATATGAGTGATGTAATTTTTACTCCTATTTCAAATAAACCTTCACCTGAAGTGGTAAAAAACCTTATTAAAGCAGAGGGTTATCTTGACGATGTCAAAAAGGGAGACTATGTAGGAATAAAACTACATGTAGGGGAGTTAGGTAATAAATCTTATGTAAAACCTGAAATTGTAAGAATAATAGTAGACGAGCTAAAGAAACACGGGGCGAAACCGTTTTTATTTGATTGTAATTCCCTGTACAGAGGGAAAAGGTGGAATGCAGTTGACCATCATGAAAACGCGTATCTGAATGGGTTTACATATGAGGCGGTAGATGCTCCTTTTCTTGTGGGTGATGGTGTGCGTGGTATGGATGAAACAAGTATAACGATTAAAGATTATAAAGAAGACTTTGCTTATGTAGGTAAAATAATTGAAGATATAGATTATCTGTTTGTTTTAACTCATTTCAAGTTTCACGAATTATTTGGGTACGGTGGAGCGGTAAAGAACATAGGTATGGGAATGGCTTCCCGGAGAGGTAAACTATTTCTTCATTCCGATATCAGACCGGATGTAATAGCCTCGAAATGTATAGCTTGCGGGGCTTGTGTGGCAACTTGTCCGAGTAATGCAATAACTATTGAAGGTACAGCACAATTGGATAAGGATACCTGTATTGGTTGTGGAATGTGTGTTGTAACTTGTAAAGAGGGTGCAATAGAATTCCAGTGGACGAATACAAGGGAATGTGTAATAAAAACTTTGTATTATACCAGAGCGGTAATCAATAAGATAAAAAGGTGTACTTATTTAAATGTTTTGACGGATATATTGCCCCATTGTGACTGTTATGGGTATACGAAGGACCCCGTTGTCCGGGATATTGGGTTTCTGTTTTCTAAAGACATCGTTTCAATCGATGCGGCTTCCGCTAATTTGGTAGATAAGGCGGAACCATTAGATGGGATTGATTGGAAAAGAAAGGAATTTGCAACAAAAGATAAAGTAAAAGCTCTTTTTGATATTGATTTAGATATGGATGAATTTTTCGGTATGGCTGAAAAGATCGGTCTGGGCAACCGGGAATATAATCTTAAAAGATTTTAATCTAAGTTAAAATAGTTTTTGGACCGTAATTCTATTTCTTTTCTATTAATTTACAACCAAGAATCTTGTTACACAAACTTTTAACATTTTTTGAATGGAAGGGATCATATCTTGTATCAGGCCAATTTGTATTATACCAAATTGCTTCGCTTATATTTGCATCAATTAAAAGAAGGTCCAGTGTTAACCCTTCAAATTGAAGAGGTTTGCCGGGATTAAATAAACTTGAAAGAACAGCATCTTTGACTTGACCGCCTCCTGATGTACTAAATGCGAGGCCGCGACTGAATAACAGGTAGTCGGCACCTGCCATGTCGGCAAAGATACTAATTTCCGGATCCATTTTATAGGTTTCCTTTTTTATTTCTAATTTACCCACGGAATCGCATATTACATGAAATCTTTTTTGGGATCTGACAAAACATAAAGCTAAATCCTCATCGTTTACCAGAATACTATCTGTTAACCCGGAAGGTTTGACTATAAAACCTTTTTCTTCTAATACTTCTTTCAGAGCAGTATTGACATTGTTCGATACTTCAAGGTTATGTTCAGGTTCCGGATCGGTAGAGCCTGCCTTTCTTTGGAAGTATTGAATCTGCGGCGGCATAATAGATATGGTTTCCACATTATCTCTCATATTCTCGAAATCCCTGTGTACCCATACAGCACTTGTGCAGGAAGTTAATAAAATTACAAATATTAAACATATACTGATTTTAATAATACGCATATTTCTCCCTTCTTTTAATTAAAAGATTTTAATACAATAAATCCGTTTGGTCAAGGGCTTTTTTATCCTCTTAATTTAATGATATTTCAGTTGTGGCACTGATAGGTGTTGAATGGTTGGAAAATCCTTTGGATTAGTCGAATGGTTAAATGGAAGAATGATATAAATTAAGAACATCGAGGGTTTTGAATTTTGAATTATTAATTGTGAATTAAAACAACAAATCCTCTGCGCTCTCTCCGTCTCTGCGGTTAAATCATCCCTTACATCCCCGTGCAGCTTCGATTCTCCGGATCTCTTCTTCGTTAGCCTGAATCGGATATTCACCTGTGAAACAAGCAGAGCAAAAACTACTTACTCCGTTAATCGAAACCGCTTCTATAAGACCTTCTACGGATTGATAGGTAAGAGAATCGACTCCTATCATATCTCTGACGTTTTCCACGGATCTTTTGCAGGCTATGAATTCTCCTTTTGTTTGCATATCTATTCCGTAATAACAGGGATATTTAAGAGGTGGGCTTGAAGAAGCAAAATGTACCTCTTTTGCTCCCGCGTCTCTTATTAATTGTACGATTTTCTTGGATGTAGTTCCTCTTACAATCGAATCATCTACAAGAAGTACTCTTTTGCCTTTTATAATTTCTTTTACGGGTGAAAGTTTTATTCTTATTAGTTCTTCTCTTTTACTCTGGTGAGGCATTATGAAAGTTCTTCCCACATAACGATTTTTCATTAATCCTTCCCTGTATTTTACGTTTAGTTCTTCCGCAAGGGATATAGCGACGGGTCTTGACGTGTCCGGTACCGGTACGACTATATCTACGTTTATTCCATTTTTCTTTATTTCTTTTGCGAGATTTTTACCAAGATTTAATCTTGCCGCATAGACAGATATACCATCGATAACCGAGTCCGGTCTGGCAAAATAAACATATTCGAAAATACAAGGACAGTGCTTTTCTTCAGCAATTTTTTTTGTATATAATTCACCTTCGGTGCTAAAAAAAACAGCTTCACCCGGATGAACATCACGCTCGATTTTGTATCCGAGTGTGTCGAGTACCACACTCTCCGAAACCACACAGAAACTGTCGTCCTTTTTTCCGAATATTAAAGGTTTGATACCGTAAGGATCTCTGAAAGCAAGAATGCCCTTATCTTTAATAAGAGCGACGACAGAATAACTCCCTTTGACTTTTTCAAAAAGTTTTTCAATGGATTCAAATAGAAAATCTGGAGAGAAATGCGGTTTTTTGCTTAATTCTTCAGAAAGAAGGTGTAAAAGGAGTTCTGCGTCCGAAGTTGATGTAATTATTCGTCTATCGTCTTTTTCCAGTTTTTCTTTTAGAGAGTCAAAATTGATTATATTTCCGTTAAAGGCAAAAGCTATCCCATATGGAGTGTTAGATATAAAGGGTTGGGCGTTTTCTATGCCCATCCCTCCAAGTGTTGGATATCTAACATGTCCGATCCCAATATTTCCTTTTAGTAAATTAAAATCTTCTTGACTGAAGGCGTCTCTAACTAAACCTTCCCCTTTTTTAATGTTAAATTTATCCGAAAAAGTTACTATGCCCGCGGCATCCTGACCTCTATGCTGCATTATAAGAAGTGAATCATAAATATTACTTACAACTTCTTTATTGCTTTGTAATCCAACTATACCGCACATTTATATATTTCATCCTTTTTCTTACATTACAGGCAAATTTGACTTGCCCATTAAGTATTTATCGATATGATGCGCTGCTTTTCTGCCTTCGGAAATTGCCCATACTATTAAAGATTGTCCTCTACGCATATCACCTGCTGAGAATATTCCTTCTTTTGATGTCATAAAATTCTCGTCGGTTTTTACGTTGCCAAATTCCGTTAGTTTAAGATTTAAATCTCCGACTAATCCTTTAGGTTCGGGATACAGGAAGCCTACGGCAAGGATTACAATATCCGCATTGATTTCAAATTCGCTTCCCGGTATTTCTTTCATAACCGGACAACTTTTTTTATCTGGTTCGGAGAATTCGACTTTGGAGCATTGTAATTTTTTGACTTTACCATCTTTACCTATAAATTTTTTTGTCGAAACCGACCAGTGCCGCTCGCAACCTTCTTCGTGACTGCTTGAATCTTTTAGTATGGAAGGATAGTATGGCCAGGGTTCGTTTTCCGTTCTGCATTCGGGTGGTTTTTCTAAGATTTCTATCTGTGTTATACATTTCGCGCCTTGTCTCTTTGCGACACCAACGCAGTCCGCTCCGGTATCACCTCCGCCAATTATGATAACCTCTTTATCTTTTACATCGATCAGTTCGCTTGCGGGTATTTTTTCGCCCCATACCCGCTTGTTTGACTGTGTTAAGAAGTTCATGGCATAATATATTCCTTTCAATTCTCTACCGTGAATTTTTAAATCTCTTGGAATTCTTGAACCGCAGGCAAGACAAACCGCATCGAAACTTTTCAGCAATTCCTTGACGGGAATATCTACGCCAATAAATGTATTTGCTTTGAATTCTATGTTTTCCTTTTTCATTAGATTTATGCGTCTATCAAGAATATCTTTTTCTAATTTAAAATCGGGTATTCCGTACCTGAGTATTCCGCCTATTCTTTTATCTCTTTCAAAAACAGTTACCCGATGGCCTGCTTTGTTTAACTGATCAGCGGTCGCGAGTCCTGCGGGACCGGAACCAACTACGGCAATTTTTTTACCTGTACTTTTTATATTTGGATTTGCTTTAATAAATCCCGATTTGAATGCGTGTTCGATAACGGCAAGTTCATTTTCTCTTATTGTAATTGCGTCATCATTTATAGATAAGACACAGGAATGTTCACATGGAGCAGGGCATATTCTTCCGGTTATTTCAGGAAGATTATTTGTAGCTGAAAGCAGTTCGTAAGCTTTTTGCCATTGATTGTTAAACATAAGATCATTCCATTCGGGAATGAAGTTCCCAATTGGACAGCCCCAGTGACAGAAAGGAGTTCCGCAATCCATACAACGCGCGGCCTGCTCACGGGATTTATCATCATTTCGATGAACAATAACGTCTTTGTAGTCTTTTATTCTTTCTTCACTCGGTCTAAGCTTTGAACTTTCCCTTTGTATTTCTAAAAATCCGTTTATTTTGCCCATTTTTAATTTTACCTATTCAACTATAGATTTAACCCATTGTTTTAAATTTTCTTTTCTTTCGGTTTTCAGTATGTGTTCGTATTCGGAAGGAATTACCTTGACAAATTTTTCCATCATATTGTCAAAATCCTGCAGAATTTCTTTAGCCCTATTACTTTCCGTATATTTATAATGATTGTTGATTAAAGAATGTATTATTTTTAAATCATGTTCATTGATTTCTTTTAATTTCACCATCCCGAGGTTGCACTTAGATTTAAAATCTCCGGCTATATCATACACATAGGCAATGCCGCCGGACATACCCGCGGCGAAGTTTCGTCCGGTTTTTCCGATTATTACAACTCTGCCTCCAGTCATATATTCACATCCGTGATCACCTACTCCCTCTATAACTGCTAATAACCCGGAATTTCTTATGCAAAATCTTTCTCCTGCTACACCTCTTATATAAGCTTCTCCTTTTGTTGCTCCGTAGAAAGAAGTGTTTCCTATAATAATATTCTCTTCTGACTTATAAGTTGTTTGTTTGTCCGGATAAATAACGATTTTTCCGCCAAAGATACCCTTTCCTACATAATCGTTAGACATTCCTTCCAGCTCGAAAGTTATTCCTTTCGCGAGAAAAGCTCCAAAGCTTTGTCCCGCTACTCCATTGAATTTAAAATGTATTGTATCATCAGCAAGTCCTCTTTCTCCATAAACATAGCATACTTCACCGCTCAGGCGCGCTCCAACCGTTCGATTTGTATTCTTGATTGTAATATTATGTTTTATTTTTTCTTCTTTAAGAATAGCGTTTTTTGAGAGGTCTATTAATTTTATATCTAAAATATCATCCAGGTCATGTTTTTCCGGTTTCGAGTAGAAAACTCCTGAATCGCTTTTGATCTCCGGTTTATAAAGAATGTTTTTAAAATCGATGGCTTTCGATTTCCAATCGAGAATTTTTTCATTGACTTCTAAAAGCTCTGTTTTTCCGATCATATCGTTAATTGTTTTTATTCCGAGATTTGCCATAATTTTTCGTAATTCTTCTGCAACAAAGTTGAAATAATTTACCAAATATTCAACTTTTCCGTTAAATCTTTTTCGGAGAAGTTCGTTTTGAGTTGCGACGCCCACGGAACAATTTCCAAGATTACAATGACGAAGCATTACACATCCGAGTACGATTAGCGCGGCAGTGCCGAAACCATATTCTTCAGCGCCGAGTATTGCGGCAATTGCGATATCCCTTCCGGTACGAATTTGTCCGTCAGTTTGAAGGCGTACTCTACTTCTTAAATTATTTAAAACGAGGGTTTGATGTGCCTCGGAAAGACCAAGTTCCCATGGTAGTCCGGCATGATGTATTGAGCTAAGCGGTGCAGCGCCTGTACCTCCGTCTCCGCCCGAAATCAAAATCATATCTGCGTGACCTTTTGCAACTCCTGCTGCGACGGTGCCAACTCCGACCTCAGATACTAGTTTCACACTTATTCTTGCTTTAGGATTGACGTTTCTAAGGTCGAAAATTAACTGGTTTAAATCTTCTATTGAATAAATATCGTGATGTGGTGGGGGAGAGATGAGTGTAACTCCCGGTGTTGTATGGCGAGTTTTTGCAATAATTTCGCTTACTTTATATCCCGGTAAGTGTCCTCCTTCCCCTGGTTTAGCACCCTGAGCTATTTTTATTTGTATTTCGTCCGCGTGAACAAGATAGTTTGTTGTTACTCCGAAACGGCCCGAAGCGACCTGCTTGATTTTGCTTGAAAATGAAGCCCCATTTGAAAGTCTTTTGAATCGGGATGGATCTTCTCCTCCTTCACCTGTGTTAGACATACCTCCGAGCTTATTCATGGCCATTGCTATAGTTTCATGTGTTTCTCTGCTTATAGAGCCAAAACTCATTGCTCCGATTGCGAATCTTTTTACTATTTCTGAGGCTCCTTCGACTTTTTCTATTGGAATAGGATTTAGCGTCGAATTGAATTTTAATAAGCTTCGCAGGGTTGTTGGATTTTCGATTTGATTGTTAATAATATTAGCAAATTTTTCATATTCCGCGTAATCTCCTTTTCGTGTTGAGTCCTGGAGGAAGGCAATACTCTGCGGATTCCATAGGTGATATTCTCCGTCTCTTTTCCACTGATAAAACCCACCTGAAGGAAGATATTCTTTCGTCGGAGAAGTATCCGGGAAAGCTGCTTTATGTCTAAGAATGACCTCTTTACCAAGAGTTAAAAGGTCTACACCTCCGATACGGGATGTGGTACCTGCGAAACACTTTTCTATAACTTCCTTTCCAAGACCTAACGCTTCAAATATTTGAGCTCCTCTGTAACTTTGAAGAGTAGATATGCCCATTTTA
>Ga0315548_1000832_pt1 | contig 27847 bp, 21 predicted proteins | sample SalMarSW160110MG_2_FD_202540 | JGI IMG/M metagenome (GOLD analysis project Ga0315548, IMG submission 202540) | Salt marsh sediment microbial communities from the Plum Island Ecosystem LTER, Massachusetts, United States - Salt Marsh Sediment SW1601-110 ... | reverse complement strand
CTCTGCCCACCACTGAAGGAGCGAGGGAGTTTATTAGCATCTTCATAGTTAAGACCGACCGTATCTAGCAGCTTTTTCAAATAAGCTTCTTCTTCAGTCGGAGCACAGATTGCGTGGAATCTTAAAACTTCGTTGATGGTCTGACGCACCGTCAACCGTGGATTAAGCGATGAGTAAGGATCTTGGAATACAATCTGCATCTGCCGTCTGATGGTTTGCATCTCGGCCTGGGACTTATCAGTTATGTCCTCACCTTCGAAGAAAATACGCCCCTCGGAAGGTTCGTATAAGCGTAGTATGCAGCGGCCGAGCGTGGTCTTTCCACAGCCGCTCTCTCCCACCAATCCCATGGTCTCATGACGGTTAATCTTTAGTGAAACCCCGTCAACAGCTGTCAAATTCCGGGCAGGTCGGCGACGGATGACATCGAAGAAGGGCTGGGACATCTTGAAAACTTTCCTTAAATTCTGGATTTCCAGAACCGTATCGGTCATGCCATCACCCTCTCAGGATATAAACAGGCGGTATAGTGATCGGGCTCTACCTGGCGTAATGAAATCGGCGTCTCGGCGCAATCATCGGTAGCAACTGGACACCGCTCTGCGAAAGGGCATCCTTTTGGTAACTTCAACAAATCGGGGGGTTGCCCTTCAATAGGAATAAGCCGCTCAGCTCTGCCCTCCATTCGGGGGATGGAGAGTAGCAGCCCAACGGTATAAGGATGCATCGGGCGGTGGAAAATGGCTTCTGTTGGCGCCTGTTCCATTACCCTACCAGCATACATCACCGCTACGCGGTCGCTTGTCTCAGCCACAATTCCCATATCGTGTGAGACCAGGATGATGGACATGCCGACCTGCTCTTGTAGTTCAAGCATCAGGGATAGGATCTGATCTTGAATGGTCACATCCAGTGCGGTTGTAGGTTCGTCGGCTAAGAGCAATTTTGGTTGTGTGGCGATGGCCATAGCGATCATAACCCGCTGACGCATGCCTCCCGATAGGCGATGAGGGTATTCGTCTATACGCTGTTCCGGGCTGGGGATACCCACTTGCCGTAAAAGCGTTATGCCGATTTCTCGGGCTTGCCTCCTACTTCTTTGGTTATGTAATCGCAGCCCTTCAGTAATCTGATCACCAATTCGCCAAACTGGGTTCAGGCTGGTCATCGGGTCTTGAAATATCATGGCAATTTCTGTCCCCCGAATTTTTTGCATTTGGTCGCTAGATATCTTTAGCAAGTCCTGTCCTTCGAACCACACCTCACCACCAGCGATGTGTCCCGGTGGAGAAGGGATGAGACGAAGGATGGACCGACAAAGAACCGATTTTCCGCTACCCGATTCGCCGACGATTCCCAGCGTTTTCCCGCGTTCAACCGCTAGCGATACGCTTTTATTCGCATATATCCTACCGTTTGGCAACCGGAATACAGTAGTCAAATCGATGATTTCCAGCAGATTGGCTGCGTTGCGCTGGCTTCCCAGCGCATCACTTACCGCTCCAACTACATCGCTCGGTTGTTCTTTGGGCATAAAACTTTCACCTTAGACTTTTTGAGCTGGTTTCCAGCGATACATCTCTAATATAGGAGATTATGCCAAGTGTAAAGCCCTGTGCACAATCGAAAAACCAACCGTTGAGGCAATAACACCCTTGTTAAAGTCAGCAGGTTTGGTGCTAAGGGGTTTTCTAGTACATTGGATCAGCGGCGTACAGAGCTAACCATAATAACGCGAACATCAAACCCATGCCCTCGCGCCAATCATCAAACTCGAATTCGACTTTGCGGGGACCAATTCTTTCCACGGTAGGGATCCAACTACATACCTCAGCCATTGCAGTTGAAGTAAATTCGAAGCCCATCGAGGCTGGAGGACCGATCACAAAAGGTTTAATCTGCAAAGCCCGTTGAACGGCACGCTTGGCCGTCTCTCGGATCCGTTCTTGGGCTACTTGGGGGTGTAACAGCTTCGCTATGAAGCGCCCACGCCCTTCCTTTACTACCACTGTCTCGATATTATCTTTGCCAAAGACTTCATGAGCTTCTTGGGCAGCTGTCTGGTCTCCCGTCAGAAGCACGACAGGCACACCCATCTGGCCAGCATAAGCGGCATTTGCCGTCATCTCACCTACTGGCTCACCATTCACGTAGAAATTTTGAATTTCTTTACCCAGCATGGCGTGATTCATCACACCAAAAGGCACGCCATGTTTAGAATGATAGCCAACGAAAAATACAGCGTCAAAGCTTTCATCCAACCCTTCTACCATGCAGCCACGTTTGATAATGCCACGAATAACCTGGGCGCGGGGATCGACTTCTTCGGTGATCAAGTTGCGCATCAACCAATGCGATTCGTTCACCAATACCTCAGTAGCTCCCCCATTGAAAGCCCCTTGAATAGCAGCATTCACATCGCTGGTGAGGAGCTTGCGAGCCCGTTCGTATTCACGACCATCCGAGCTCATCTCGTCACTACCTGTTATCCCTGAGACACCTTCCATATCAGCTGAGATGAAAACCTTCATCAAATTCTCTGCCCTCCATTTACATGGCTATCGCGCCAGATTAGCACTGAAAGATCTCATAAACCAAACTAAACCGTCTGGATGTAACGCTGCCCTAGTAATCGTGATAGTCCATCACCGATGAGACTGAAACCTAATCCAGTAATCACGATAGCGATGCCTGGCAAAGTAGTAATCCACCAGGCTTGCAGCAAGAAGTCACGCCCATCGGCAACAATCGCACCCCACTCAGGGGCAGGGGGTTGCACACCCATCCCCAGGAAGCTGAGCGATGAGGCAAGCAATATATTCAGCACAATATCTGACATTGAAAAGACCAGGGATGGGGCTAACAAGTTTGGCAAGGCATGGCGAAAGACAATACGCAGGGGTCCATAACCCAACGCACGCGCTGCCAGCATATACTCTTGTTCGCGAATCACCAACATGTCCGCACGAGCCAAACGCGCATACATAGTCCAGGCTACCGCGAATACGGCAATGTACATATTTTGGATGCCCGGGCCAAGAATCGCCAAGATGACAATAATCAGAACTAGAAAGGGGAAAGCGATGGCTACATCCACGAGGCGCATTAGGAGGGTGTCAAACCAACCCCCTATATACCCCGCAATAGCCCCAAGCGCTAAACCATAAAGTAATGGAACATAGGTTGTGATCAGTCCGATTTGTAGGTCAATGCGCGCACCAAACAATACACGTGCAAACAAGTCACGGCCTAAGTTGTCAGTGCCACATGGGTGCTGTGCACTGGGCGGGAGCAAGACGCTGCCATAGTCTTGGACAATGGGGTTATAAGGTGTAAGCAGGGGCGCAAAGATACCGGCAAGAGCCACCAAGCCAATAACCATAATCCCCATCTTGAGGCTGAATGGCCAGCTGCGCAGCTTATATATCAACCCCTCGCTTGTGGCCGAGGAAATAGCCGTGAGATTTTTGGATTCAGCCATCATTCATACACCACACGCGGGTCAATGATCGCATAACTCAAGTCGGCAATAAGATTGACCAACATAACCAACACGCCAAATACCAGAGTCAACCCCTGAATTGTCGGATAGTCGCGGTAATTCACAGAACGGACCAGAAGCAAACCTAACCCAGGAATAGAGAAGACGGTTTCGATGACAACCGAACCGCCGATTAGCCAGCCGATGTTAACCGCCAAAATCGTTACAGTGGGGATGAGAGCGTTGCGCAACACGTGCTTAAGCATCACACGCAGGGGGCTCAACCCTTTAGCTCTCGCAGCCTCGATGTATTCCGCCTGCATAATTTCAAGCAATGAGCTGCGCAGTGATTGGATCAACATCGGAGCAAGATACACACCGATGACGAGCGATGGCATGAACAGATATTTAAGATGTCCTAAGAACCCTTCCCCCCAACCGGAAATAGGGAATAGCTTCAGCTTCAAGCCGAAGAGTAGCATGAGCAACAGGCCTAACCAAAAGGAAGGCATTGCGAAAGTCACCATGCCTCCAATCCGAATGCTATGGTCGACGGGTTGATCAGCCCGCATCGCTGAAATTATGGAGAACGGAATGGTGAGCAATATGGCGATCAGTGAGCCATAAGCGATCAAGAAAGCCGAAGGGGCGATCCGTTCAATCACAATATCGACAACCGGGTCTCTTTGGAGAATGGAGGTACCCAAGTCACCTTGGGCCGCATTACGCAAAAAAAGTAGGTATTGGATATATAATGGCTGGTCTAAACCAAACTTCGCTCGCAGTGCAGCTACAGTTTCCGGACTGGCTTTTCCACCTGTCAAAATGAGGATCGGATCCCCTGGGAGCAGCTTTACGAACAGAAAAGCCATTAAGGTGATCCCAATTAAGACCGGGATCATTTGTATAAGTCTTCGAATAATATAGCCAAGCAGGCGCACGGCTCTCTCCTACAATAAGCTAACTATCAAAACCAAGAAAGGGGGCCTTGGGGCTAAGTAAATCCCAAGGCCCCTACTTCAAGTGTAGGGTTATTTATCAAGCCATACACTTTCGAGCCACCACCAACCGGTGGTTAGTGTGTGAAAGTCCTTAACGTAATTCCAGCTGGAGGTGACGGCTGGTGTAAAGTTGAAAGGAACGCTATAGCCATCCCAATATACGGTATTTTGAATTTCACTATAGTATTTAGCGCGCTCATTGGGATCGAGCGATTCACGCGCTTTCTTCAGTAAGTCGGAGGCGTCCTGGTTTTGGTACCGGCTGAAAAATGCCTGCGTATCACCAGCTGCCCAGTAGTCGCCCTGGAATGTTGCCAGCTCATCATCATCGTTGATATCACTGGTGATGTAACTGACGTTAACATCGTAATCACCAGCAACGGTACGGTCCCAGGCAGTGCCCACATCCAACTCAACGATCTCTGAGTTGATGCCTACCGCAGCCCAATTCTGCTGCAGAATCGTGGCGATTTGCTTACGAGGTGCGTCGCCAGCCCCAACTAAAATTTCAATGGTTCTGCCATCATAATTTGTCTGAGCAAGCAATTCCTCAGCCTTTGCCTGATCATACGGTATCAAAGGCACATCTGGATCCCAGAAGTTCATCTTCGGCATGTAGTCATTGGGTAAATCACCGTAGCCGAAGAAGACCGTGTTGAGAATAGCCTCTCGATCTGTAGCGTAATTCAAAGCCAGGTCGAAATTCTTGTCATCAAAAGGTGCTTTGGAGTGGTTGATATATAGATAGTCCAGCTTGTAGATAGGTGCCACTTCCAATAGCAGGTTATTTTCGGATTCCAACGAAGATGCTTCGCTAAAGGGCACATTATCGATGACGTCAAAATCTCCGTTGCGTAACCCTAGCACGCGCGAGTTCGCCTCTGGTATATAAAGCACGGTGATTTTATCCAGATAGGGAAGCGGTTGGCAATCAGCGCCGAGCTTCCAGTAGTATGGATTGGGTGCCAACACAACCCGGTCGCCACGTGTGTATTCTTCAACCATGAAGGGGCCACTGCCAACTGGTTTGTTCCCAAAACCCTCGGGGTCCGCCTGGTAGATATCTTTGGGAACCGTCAAACCCGTGAATAGTGAAACGGCTGACAGAAGGGGGGCGTAGGGCTGAGACAGCTTAACTTCCACAGTCTTATCATCCAGGGCTGTAATCGTATCGAAAGCCTGGTATGCGAAGGCATATTGGCTTACATCTGGATCAGCGGCACGCTGGAGTGAGAACACGACATCATCAGCAGTTACTGGATCGCCATTACTGAAGTTAGAATCGCGCATGTGGAAGGTATAGGTAAGTCCATCGCCCGAGACATCCCACGACTCAGCCAAGCCAGGTGCCAATCCCGCACCCGTTTCATCTGGAACGACCAGCGTTTCGAAGATTTGCTCCTGCAGATAGATTGAACCGTTATCGGTAATCAAGATTGGGTCGAGACTAAGAGGTTCTTCCAGGCGAGCCAGGGTCAGCTCACCGCCTCGCTTGACCTCACCGGTTGGCGTGCAGCCTTCGGTGGTCGTCATCTCAGTCGGAGCGGCTTCCATAGGCGCTTCTGTTGTCGCTGGTGGCGGGGGAGCTTCTGTCGGCTGAGCCGGAGCAGGCTGGCAAGCAACCACAAGCAAGACAAAAGCGAGCATGACCATCAACACCCCCATGTGGCGTTTGGGATTTCTAATATTCTCCATCACTTCATTCTCTCCTTTACTTTCTCTGGATATTGGGTTTGATCTTATCAGAGAAACCAAGCTACTAGACGTTCGCGTTTCTCCAAACGTAGATCATATGCATCGCTAGGGATGACGGCGCCCCATGAATCAGGGCTATTCGGCGGCGGGTACATATAATCTCTTCCACCCAGGAAGGGGTGCATTACCATCGAAGTCGATCGATTTGAGCTTCTCCTCCTTTCTTTATTAGGTAATGGCCTGCTGATAATGGATATGACAAAAAACCGAGGTGATTAGAGGTTGCTAGATTATTGTAAAGAGCACTGTCTGAGTAAAGAGTTGTTCAACGCTGTGCTTTTATCTGCACTACTCTACAATCACGTCAAGGGTTCTCTCGCACGATTTTATTAAGAGATAAACATCAGGCTGTATTTTGGGCAAATATTTATCTCTCTCGGGATTACCTCCGTTTGGAGAGGAAGCAAGAAATCCTCATCAACTTAAAGCTCTATGGATTTAATATTTACATTCTAATAGGGGATTCAGGATTTGGTATGTATTTTCAGATCGATATGCCGATGATTTATGCATAGTTGGCCATTTATATGGTATCCAACTGATATCTCAGTTAATATATCATTTAAATATTTCAATGTCAATAAATAAAAAACTTTTGTTGACATACCAGAAATATATCTGATATACTAGATTAATAATCGAACTCAAGCAATATAGATTGGGATTATCCGCTTGTTCGGTGGGAGAGGATAGATGTTATGGAACCTTTAATGCAGGTAGTATTCAAAGAGAGGCCAGTGACCCTCCGACAAAAAGCATACCAACTTCTCAAACAAAAGATCATCAGTGGTGAGCTGGCTCCAGGATCGCTGTTAACCGAGAGCGAGTTGGCAGTTTCCATCGGTGTGAGCAAAACCCCGGTCCGGGAAGCCCTTTCCCAGTTAGAACACGATAAATTAGTGAGCCCTATCCCACGAAAAGGTTATTTAGTTACAACCATTACACTCAAAGATATCCAGGAGATATTCGAGATTCGCCTGATCCTCGAACGCGCCGCGACGATACTCGCAGCAGAACGAATCACTAACCGCGAATTGGCGAAAGTGGAACGTTACTTAGAGCTCAACTTCGACCCGCGCGATCAAGAGAGTTTTTACCAGTACATTCAAGCCAATAAGGAATTTCACATGGAAATTGCCCGGGCATCCCACAATGGTCGCTTGATTGAACATCTCGCCCAGGTCTTTATCGACGCCCAACGTCTACAATACATGGACCTGACAATCGGCGAGAGTTCGTGGGCATGGCAACGCGACCATGAACGCATTATTGAAGCCCTGCGCAAACGCGATCAGAAATCTGCAGCCGCTGCCGTCGAGGAAGCATTGGAAGAATCGCGCACGCGTCTACTCTCCTTGTGATCTTAAACTTCTAGATTTATTAACTCTAGTAGTTACGCAGTTCAGGGGAAAATCAGGGGTGTTTGGGCGGGCAACGCCCGCCCAAACACCCCCATCTCCCACCAACTGCGTAAGTCCTAAACTCATTAATCTTAGCCACTTTGATCACTCCTTGATCCCACATTTTCGTCATCCGATTTCCAGTAATAAGGAATGGCCATGGACCAAAATGAGAAGGATCTAATAGAGGCCATCAATTCCATTGACGAATGGAAGGGGAGAAAAATTGAGTATGAGCCAGTTGTGGGTGGAATCACTAATCCCAACTGGAAAGTCGTTTTAGCGGGTAAGGCATACTTTGTAAAAATTCCAGGTGGAGGCACCCAAGCCTTCATTGATCGAAATAACGCCCATATTGCTAGTGTGGTCGCTGCAAAGGAAAGTATTGGCCCATTGGTTCATTATTACAATGATTGTACCGGGGTGGAAATCTTCGAATGGCTTGAAGGCTATCGCACCTTAAACTTCGGAGATGTCTTCAATAAAGAAATATTCTATAAGATCATCGAAACCATCAGGAAGTTTCACCAGCATAAAGAATTGATTTTGCCGCTTAAACAATCACCTTTTGAGCAGACTTACACCTTCTTGAATTTAGCTAAGGAATTGCAAGGCTATCTGCCTCCCGAGATTGATCGTATGGAATGGTTAGCAAAAAAGATCGAGGAATCTGTATTGATCGCTGGTATCGACTTTGTGCCATGCCACAATGATTTTTGGACTGCTAATTATCTCTATAATGAAGAAACTGGTGACTTAAGACTCACCGATTTCGAGTATGCTGCCATGAGTGATGAATGCTGGGATTTCGCCGACATATCCGCAGCCAATTACTTTACTGAAGCCATGGATAAAGAATGGATACGCTACTACTATGGCGGATATGATGAAATCCAATTTGCCAAGATGAAGCTGTACAAGATTCTGAAGGACATCGCCTGGGCGATGTGGTCGATTGTACAAACCAAGCAGTCATCGGTTAAAAATTTTGATTACTTCGATTGGTTTGGCACAAAAATGGCTCGCTTAAGGCAAAATTGGAACGATCCACGGCTAGATTATTGGCTGAATTTAGTCAAAGGCATAACTGTCTTCTAATCGATTTATCCTTGCTCTCATCTTGAAAATATTACCCCGACCGCTGAGGATAGAAGCCTATGGATTTGCATAAGTCTGTCCAGGGAATCAAAGCCGATCTGGTGGAATTCACACGGACAATTGTCCGGATTCCATCGTTCAATGGTGAAGAAGAAGAGGTCGCCAAGATCGTTTTGGCCAAGCTTCAAGAGTTTGGTATGGATGAAGCCTGGATCGATGGGATCGGCAATGTTGTCGCAGTGTTGCGTGGACAGGGTCAAGGGCCAAACATCTTATTGAACGGTCACATGGATGTCGTTCCACCTGGCCGTTTAGATCATTGGCGCTATAATCCCTTTGGCGCAGAAATCGACAGCGAAGGTAACTTACGAGGCAGAGGCACCGTGGATATGAAGGGAGGGTTAGCTGCTTTAGTTTTCACTATGAAGATGATGAAAGATCTGAGAGCCCAAGGCGTTCAATTTCCAGGCGATATCATCTTCTCGGCAGTGGTATTCGAGGAAGCTGCTGAGATGTTCGGAATGGAGTACCTATGTAAGACCACCCTACCGCAGAAAGGGCTGAAATTTGACGTCTGTTACCTGGCTGAGCCCACGGGAGGCTACGTTAATCTGGGCCACCGTGGTAAGGTCGAGGTTGTGGTGGAGACTCATGGCAGGACTGCCCACTCCTCTCAACCCTGGCGCGGTATTAATGCTCTGGAGAAAATGGTGCCCGTATTGGACCAGATCTTCAATCATATGAGCAAGAATCTCCCAAGCCATCCCGAGCTCGGGCAATGCTCTATTACTATAACGAATTTAATCTGTAAACCAGGTACTTTGAGCATCGTGCCGGATAATTGTGAAATATCTGTCGATCGCCGTTACGTGCCAGGCGAAACGCTTGACAGTATTGTGGCAGAATTCGAGGAAATGCTTGGTGAGTTCAAAAAAACTGACCCCGAGTTCAATGCGACCGCTTATATACGTACGTTTGTAGAAAAATCCTATACCGGTTACGAGAAAAGAGTTCAAAAACACCATCCAGCATGGATTATCGAAAAAGACCATCCATATGTCCGGAAGACCTGCCAGGCAATCAAAAAAGTCGGGCGGATAGGAGCTACTGGATATTTTGTAGGAGGCGTTGATGGCGCTTTGACCGCAGGGTTGATGGGAATTCCAACCATGGGTTACTCTGGTGCTGACGAAAATCTTGCTCATACTTATGATGAACATATCCCCATCAAGACACTAGTGGAAGATACAGAAGCCTACACCGCCATCTTGTGCGAGATGTTTACCCTCAATATTGCTTAAAAATAAGCGAACCTTTCAGACACTCTTTACGCAAAGGAGTTTAACAATGTGTGATTCATTCGTAGCTTTACCTCCAGCAACCCCTACCAATACTGTCATCCTAGGTAAAAGTGCTGATTGTCAGATCAACGAGGCGCTCGCATTTGTGCGCATTCCTGGAAGGAAACAGATAACCGGCGAAGCCATCAAGACCGCTCATATCGTCATCCCCCAGGCAGAAAAAACCTATGAGATCATTATGGGCAAGTCCTTCTGGACGTGGGGAGGCGAAATCGGCATTAATGAATATGGTGTAGCTATTGGTAATGAAGCTGTCTTCACCACGCTCCAAAAAGAAGAGAAGATGGACGGTCTGGTTGTTACGGATATGCTCAGAATTGGTCTTGAGCGGGGCAAGACCGCTCGAGAGGCCGTAGAAGCAATTGCTGGATTGCTTGAAAAGTTTGGGCAAGGCGGTAACTGCGAGCTCTCTGGAAACTCTCATTTTGATGGCAGCTATCTTATTGCCGATCTATCTGAAGCATGGATTCTCGAGACTGCCGGAAGAGAGTGGGCCGCTAAGAGACTTTCGGGTAGTGTCGGTTCAATCTCAAACGTTCTTTCTATTCACCATGATTGGGATCTATCCTCCTTAAAGGAACGGGTGGATTGGGCTGATACGTATGGCGATCCAGAAATCGTCTCTAAGATCGGATCTTGTGAACGTCAATCAAATTCCTATGAGGGTCTGGCTGCTCACAAGGGCAATATCACCGTAAAAACTGCCTTCGATGTCCTCCGCCAGCATGGCCAGGGGTACGATCCTGCCACAGCCCCGATCCACACGAATATCTGTGTACATGCCGGACCTCAGGAGGACCGCCAATGGCAAGCCACAGGAGCGATGGTGTCTGAGGTGGGGCCAGACGGTATCATCGGTTGGTTTACAGCGACGGCTAGCAATTGTCTCTCAATCTTCAAACCAGTCTTCCCTGGTATTGAATTGCCTGATATCGGAGCTTACCCGAACGAACAATATAATCCCGAATCATTATGGTGGATACATGAACTCATGCACCGACGTGCTATGGCAGATTTCCATAACCTGATGCCGGCTGTTCGCAGGGATTTTGATGCCATTGAAGCAGAGTTCCTCAAAGAAGCTCCATCGGTCCTGAAATCCGAAGCAAAACAGAAGAAAGAATTTGTCGAGCACTGCTTCCGCCGGGCAGAACAAGCCACCAAAGAATGGATCAATCGGTTGGAAGTTCGTACGGATCTATCATTCCACGATCCGGATTATAGAGCCATGTGGCAGAAATATAACCGTCAAGCTGGATTGAAGGACATGCCAGCTTAGATGAAAAGCACGATTATAACTTGGAAATACCCCAAATCCTACGGCCGGATTTGGGGTATCGTTTATTAATCATCCTGGAAAATGCCCGCCATATGAGAATATGGGGACTTAGCGGCTCCTCAATCTACCATTCCCAATCAGCTCAAGCCTAGTCGTGGGAAGAAGGGTTAAGACCATCGAGGAGATCCAGGTCAGAAAGATATTTATCAATATCCTCGAGTAAAATTAACACACACAGACTCACTACACAATGGAGAAAAATGCTTTCAACTTTCAAAACTTTAGAGATCTCAGAAAATTGGACCGCTAATTCCGCTGATTTCTTGTAAGGGTACAAGCCTGTTCTGATCAGACTTTTGGGCAAAATACACTCGTTTGAGCGATGAAATCACAATCTGAACTTCCTGGCCTTGCAACTCAATTGGTCTCCACTTTTATCCTGGTTGTTATCTTGACCGCTGTCACTGCTGGACTTCCGGCAATCTGGCTTTTTCGTCAGCAATTGGATCGACAGGCTTGGACCCAGGTTGAACAGGGCCAACAGGCTGCTAAAGCGCTCTATCAAGCTAAACAATCCGAAGTGTCTAATTTTGCCACACTTACAGCTCAACGCCCTACTATACAGAGTTTGCTTGCACAGGATGACCGGTCTGCATTACAAATCTACTTGAAAACCCTCCAATCCGGTGCGGGCTTTGATATTGTGGTGGTGTGCAATTCTAACCGTCAAGTCCTTGCCTCGACCCTTGAAATAACTTCTGCTAATCCATGTGAAGATTGGACGCACGATGGGTTTCAACTGGTTTCGAGTGACTCCTCAACCCAAGCCTGGCTTACAGCCTCCCGACCGCTCGGTATCGCAATCGATAGGTCAGAAGACGTGATCGTGGGGTTAAAGTTAGACAACGCCTTTGCTACCCGTATGCAGGCTCAAACCGGGTTGGCACATACATTAATTGCTAATGGGCAAATCGTGGCGACTAGCTTTGACGTCGGGTCTCAAAGTCTGAAAGCGCCCACCTTGCCAGCCGCATCCCCTGAGTCATCAACTGACAACGGTCCCATAATTTATGAATTAAATGGTCACTCCTATTATGCAAGCAGGCTAACCTTAAATGCATCCGCACTGCAAGCAGAAGTCGCTTTGCAAGTATCTGATATCACCTCCACACAAAACCGCCTGATCGGGATTTTAGTAGGCAGTATATTGATCGTAGCCCTTATGGGCTCGGTCCTTGGAGTTTTCTTAACCCGGCGCATCAGCAGACCACTGGAAAGCCTCGCCAAAATAGCCTCTGGCTTTAGTAAAGGTGATCTGGGCTCGCCCGTTGAATTCAATGCTGGGGTACGTGAAATCGTACAGGTAAGCCGAGTACTCGAAAAAGCTCGAGGCGATTTACTCAACACATTGGAAGAATTACGTCGCGAGAGAGATTGGACTAATCACTTGCTAGAATCAATCGTCGAAGGCATCGTTACATTGGACGAGCAGATGCGCATAACATTTTTCAGCCGCGGTGCAGAGCGAATTACGGGTTGGGATCGGGATCAAGTTCTAAATCACTTTTGCGATGATTTTTTTAAGTTGCTCGATAGTGACGGCACTTTCACACAATTCCTGCCTCAACGTGGCGAAAAAATTAACATAAACGTGGGGATGGCTGATGGTCACCAGTCCATCCTGTCAGTTACCGGTGCGGAATTATCTTTATTCGAGGCGGGAGAAATACAGCGAGCCTTCGTTTTTCGGGATGTCAGCGAAGAAGAGAGTGTTCATCGTTTGTTAGGGCAATTCTTAGCCAATGTATCCCATGAGTTTCGTACGCCTCTTTCCGCCCTGGCAGCTTCTATTGAGCTGTTGCTGGATCAGGCCCGCGAACTAAATCCCTCAGAATTGGAAGAGCTGCTCAATTCACTTCACCTGAGCGCTCTCAGCTTGCAGAACCTTGTAGACAATTTATTGGAGAGCTCTAGCATAGAAACCGGGCATTTTCGCGTGTTCTCAAGACCCTATGATTTGGGTAAAATCATCTCTGAGGCAATTGAAACAATGCACCCCTTATTGGACAAATACGGTCAACGCCTGGTGGTTGAATTACCAACTCCAATCCCACAGGTACGAACAGACCCTCGCAGAACGGTGCAGGTATTGGTTAATTTGATGTCTAATGCCAGCAAATATGGCCCAGCAGATGCAGAAATTACCATAATCACCAGCATAGAAAATGGTTGGGTACGGGTCGAAGTTACCGACCAGGGGCCGGGTATTCCACCTCAATACCGCAGAGATCTTTTTCGTCGCTTCTCGTTTCCTGATATCGGTGAGAATAGCTCCAAGGTCGGTGCTGGATTGGGCCTCTCGGTCGTAAAAGCGATTGTTGAAGCTCAGGGAGGTCGGGTAGGAGTGGATGATAATCCATCTGGCGGAACCATCTTTTGGTTTACCCTACCTAAAGTGGATGATTCGACCACCTATCGTGAGGCGATGTAAAGAGCTTTGTCCCGATTTCATCCCATCTCAGGTATGATGCATTTGGATAGCATATGAAGGCGTTAATTATTGATGACGATCGAGTCCTCGCAGATGTGGTGGCCTTTGCCTTACGCCGGGAAGGATTTCAGGTCATCCAGGCGTATGATGGGTCCACCGCTCTACAGCGCTGGCAAGAGGAACAGCCTGATCTCATCGTTTTAGACATTAATCTGCCCAAAATTGATGGGTTTACCGTTTGTCAACAGATTCGCCAAACATCAGATACCCCCATCATTATGCTCACAGTTCGTGGGGAAGACGACGACGTGGTCCGGGGTCTGGAGCTGGGCGCCGATGACTACATCGCTAAGCCTTTCAGCCCCCGCCAGCTGGTAGCTAGAGCTCACGCTGTAATGCGGCGTGCTGGCCAGTCATCTACCCCTGCCCCTTTACAAGTCGGCGACCTGTACCTCTCCACTAACCGTCGGGAGGTGCGCGTTTGCCAAGGCGATCCCATTGCACTGACGCCATTGGAGGGTAAACTTCTCACATATTTGATGACCAACGCCAGTTTTGTACTTTCTGCCGACGCTATTATGGATCACGTCTGGGGCCCACGCGGAGCGGATCGGGATATGTTGCGCCAGCTCGTACGCCGCTTACGTTCAAAGATTGAGCCGGATCCTGCCAATCCAATCTACCTGAAAACTGTACCAGGACTTGGTTATGGCTTAGAGGCAAATCGTCTCATGGACTGATGAAAGACCTGTCTTAAAACCCAAGGGGGGTTTAATTAGACAGTTTCATCGACCAGACAAATAGTTTCATATCCACTATGGATCCAATCTCGTCACGCTGATGGTAATAACCATCGATTAATTTTCCTAATTTCCCATTTCGCTTCTCGACTTCGGCTTGACCCTAAAAAAGGGGGGTTACTATTTGATCGATTAAATTCTTTGACATATCAAAATCTACTGGTAAATGTCAAGCAGACCCAAAAGCGCAGATAGATTCTGGGTCTGTAAACCTTTTTTAAAGAATAATAACTTGACAAGGTCGCCTTTGATCAGTAAGGTTAACCATTTCCTTCCACCTCCATCGGTGGAATTTGGCGCGCCGGGTGTTGATATAAGACCGGAAACATGATGTCCGGCTTTCTTTCCCAATGCAGTAAGCAACATGGTATATTTGGTGTATAGAAAAATTCGATATCTCGCGCACTCCTTAGCGCATCATTCTACAGCATAAGGATTATCTTATGGCCTCCCAAAATGATCGCAACCTGGGAATGCCACTTGATCTGGATTGGGTAATGGCTGCACGGGTCAACCGCAGTGCTGTTGAGCGTCGCACCGCCAGCCTGCCAGCGCGGCGTTCCATCAAGAAAGAGTGGCAAGCAGCATGGTTTCTGCGCGCCATCACCTGTATCGATCTCACCACCCTTGCCGGCGATGACACCCCTGGCAAGGTGAAGCGCCTGTGTGCTAAAGCCAGGCAACCCGTACGCCCAGACATGCTCGCCGCGCTGGGCGCGGACGAACAAAATATTACCGTCGGTGCAGTTTGTGTTTATCCCATCCGAATCAAGGATGCCGTTGAAGCGCTAATAGGCACAGACATCCCCGTAGCTTCAGTAGCGGCGGGTTTTCCTGCTGGTCAAACGCCGCTTCCCCAGCGCATCGCCGAGATCGAGCAGGCAATTGAAGCCGGCGCCAGAGAGATCGACATCGTCATTACCCGAACCCACGTCCTGACTGGAAACTGGCAGGCTCTTTACGACGAAGTCAAGCAGTTCCGCGAGATATGCGGGAGCGCCGCCCACATGAAGACCATCCTGGCTACCGGTGACCTCGGCACCCTGAAGCAAGTTTACCAGGCCAGCCTGGTTGCCATGATGGCTGGATCTGATTTCATCAAGACCTCGACTGGCAAGGAGAGCCTCAACGCCACATTGGAATTCGGTCTGGTGATGGCGCGCGCCATTCGAGAATATTGGGAACGCACCGGTTACAAGGTCGGCTTTAAACCCGCTGGTGGCATCAGTAAAGCCAAGCAAACCCTGGCTTGGCAAGCCTTGATGAAAGAGGAACTTGGTATCGAATGGTTAATGCCAGATTTGTTCCGCATAGGTGCTAGCAGCTTGCTCACCGACCTGGAACGACAGCTCTACCATTACATCACAGGTCACTATGCCGCCCGCCATCATATGCCGATGGGTTAACATCTGAAGGGTGAATCCAATTGGAGTGACACATGGACATATTACAAATCTTCAGGACGATGGAATACGGACCCGCTCCCGAATCTGCAGCTGCTGCCAACGCCTGGCTGGATGAGCATGGGCGGGAATTTGGGCTGTTTATCAACAATGAATACATAACCCCCAGAGATGCCCAATACTACCCCAGTTATGATCCAGCCACCGGCGAAAAACTCGCTGACACAGTCCAAGCCGGACAGCAAGATGTTGATGCCGCAGTGGCAGCCGCTCGGCAGGCCTTTAAAATTTGGAGGGAAACTCCTGGTCTCATAAGGGCGCGCTATCTTTATGCCATCGCTCGCAATATCCAAAAACACCACCGCTTGCTGGCGGTGCTCGAGTCAATGGACAACGGCAAACCCATTCGCGAATCGCGTGACATCGATGTGCCTTTGCTCGCCAGGCATTTTTACTACCATGCTGGCTGGGCACAGTTGATGGAGACCGAATTGCACGATTACCAACCCGTTGGCGTTGTCGGGCAGATCATCCCTTGGAATTTTCCTTTATTGATGCTCGCTTGGAAGATCGCCCCCGCTATCGCTATGGGCAACACGGTGGTGCTCAAACCAGCCTCATACACACGTCTCACGGCCTTGCTCTTCGCTGAAGTCGTTGCTGAAGCTGGGCTGCCCCCGGGGGTCATTAACATAGTTACCGGCAGCAGCAAAGCAGGCACGATGATCGTCACCCACCCGGATGTTGACAAGATTGCCTTCACCGGCTCAACAGAAGTTGGCCGGATACTACGCCGCCAAACGGCAGGCTCAGGCAAGAAGCTTTCCCTGGAATTAGGCGGTAAGTCACCCTTCATTGTCTTCGAGGACGCAGACCTTGACAGTGCTATTGAGGGCGTCGTCGATGCTATTTGGTTCAACCAGGGACAGGTCTGCTGCGCCGGGTCCCGCTTGCTCGTTCAAGAAAATGTCGCAAACCGCTTCATCCACAAGCTCAAGGAGCGTATGAAACATTTGCGCGTAGGTGACCCGCTGGATAAAGCTATCGACATTGGAGCCATCGTCGACCAGACTCAGTGGAACACCGTCGATGGATGGGTCAAGATAGGCGTTAGAGAGGGCGGTGAGTTGTTCCAGCCAGACATCAAAATGCCCGAGAAGGGTTGCTTCTATCCTCCTACGCTCATCACCGGCCTCGACCCAGCAGCCCAGACCGTGCAGGAAGAAATTTTTGGACCGGTACTGGTATCCCTGACCTTCCGTACACCTTCTGAAGGAATTGCCCTGGCAAACAATACTCGTTACGGTCTTGCTGCCAGCGTCTGGAGTGAAAACATCAACCTGGCTCTAGATGTTGCCAGTAAGATCAAGGCCGGGTCGGTGTGGGTTAATAGCACTAATCTCTTCGATGCGGCTTCTGGTTTTGGCGGCTACCGCGAGAGTGGCTTTGGGCGTGAAGGTGGAAAAGAAGGTTTATTCGAATACCTTCGTCCGGCCTGGCAAGAGCGCCCCCGCCCTGACTTTGATTTATCTGAAGCAACCAAAGGGTCATCCAACTGGGGAACGCACACACCCTCCCGTCCAAGCATGCCAACCAATGGTAAGGCCAATAGTAATTTAAGTCCGCAGGTTGATCGCACACCCAAGATGTACATCGCTGGCAAGCAGCTAAGACCCGATGGGCACTACACCCGGGTTGTAATGGGTCCAAAAGGAGAGATCGTCGGGCAGGTAGGCGACGGCAACCGCAAGGATGTGCGTGATGCCGTGGAGGCAGCCCATGCTGCTCACACGGCCAAACCCGGTTGGGCCATGCGTCACGGTTACAACCGCGCTCAGATTCTCTATTTCATCGCAGAGAACCTGAACGCTCGCAGCAACGAATTCGCCAGGCGTATCAGGGCTATGACAGGTCGCTCGCTGAAGTCAGCCCAGGCTGAAGTTGAAAAGGCCGTAGAGCGGCTTTTTACCTATGCCGCTTGGGCGGATAAGTTTGGTGGCAGGTTGCAGGAGACCACCCTGCATGGTGTCACCGTGGCGGTCAACGAGCCAATCGGCGTGATCGGCATCGCCTGCCCGGACGAATACCCGCTGCTGGCGTTCGTCTCGTTGATGGCACCGGCCATCGCCCGCGGCAACACCGTCATCGTGCTCCCAAGTGAGAAATACCCGCTCAGCGCCACCGATTTTTATCAGGTGCTGGACACCTCCGACGTGCCCCCCGGGGTGGTCAACATCGTCACTGGCGATCGCGATCACCTGGTGAAAACCCTTATCCAGCATGAAGATGTGGACGCCGTCTGGTACTTTGGAACAGGTGAGGGCAGCTACCATGTTGAGTATGAATCTGCGGCTAATATGAAGCGCACCTGGGTTTCTTACGGCATCAAGCGCGATTGGCTTGGCCCTGAGCAGGGCGCAGGTCACCAGTTTCTACACGAAGCTACTCAGGTTAAAAATATCTGGGTTCCTACCGGAGAGTAAAGAACATCGCAGCGAGCTGCGACAATCCCTCACAAAGAAAAAACCCGAGCGGGATCAATCCCATTAAACCTATTACCACGCGGCACCTGGCATGCAGTGCGGCAGATAGGCTTATCTCCGTAATCGCCTTTACTTCGCACAGGAGCAGGAAAACGCTCGTCAGATGCTGGCAATAATCAGTAAGCCGTAAAATTTACCTGGTTGGACCAGTTCTTCGTGCTCGAATACCTTTAAGAAAGTACTTTACCATCTCAGTGTTTCCCCAGGCGCCGTGGTTTTTAGAGCCTCTTTAAGTGTGCTGCAAAGACAAACTGGCTGCCCGTTTTTCCAGGACCAAAGGTAAGGTTGTATGGGTCTATTCTCCCCCGACTTTTACAAGGTTACGCAACATGATTAACGCCAGCAAATTGAAGAGCACAGCCGCCAGGGCGCTTACCGATATCCCCGGCAAAGAAGGAAACAATCCGCTCAACCCATAAATTTGGGGCGACAACAATGCCCCCAGGGCGCGTCCTAAGGACAACCCGGCCACGTTGGCTGCCATCAGGGTAGCACGGGCAGATGGTAGGATTTCAGTCATGAGGGGGATACAGCTCACCAAGGTAAATTCAAAAGTCACGTAAAAGCAGAATAGCCCCGCCAGGGCGCCCATCAAGCTGCGCCCGAGATAAGGTAAGGCTAAAGCAGCAAGACTATTGAGCAGCACTCCCAGCATGACGGCACGCAATTTGCCTAAACGATCGGTGAAACCTCCCACCATCAATTCACCGCTAAGTTCGGACAGGCCAATAACCGCGGAGGCTGCTCCCAACGCGGCGATCTTCATCCCAAACGAATCCTCCAGCCATACACCGAAGATTAAATTTACAATTTCATTGGCGGTGCTGATCAGCAAGCCGATGGATAGGCCTGCTAATGCCGGTGGTGAAGTCAATACACCGCGGAAGTTTTCCCACAAAGTGGGCATGTCAATTGTTGGTGCGGGATCGCGCGGGAGCATCCAGGCCAGCAGACCGAAAGCAATGAATCCAAGTAAACCCAGCAATGGAAAAGGCGCCATCCAGCCAATTCGGGCTATCAGCAGGCCCACTAGGGGGACACCCAGGATAAAACTGAGTGACCAACCAATTTCTGTGGCCGCCATTACCGTACCGCGCCTGCGATAAGACACCCGGTCTCCAATGTAAGCCTGCAAAGATGGATCAAAAACATACTTACCGATCAGCGTCAAGGCTAAAGTCAGTAGAAAGGTAAGGTAAGTTGGTTTGAAGGTGACCAGACCCGCGCCGAAAACAAATATAAAAAGCCCAAGGAGCATGCCCGTTTTACGGCCTTTGCGGTCTGCCACTAAAGCCAGGAAAGGACCGAACGCTCCCACCAAAGCGCGAAACGATAAGGCCAGCGAAAGCACGACCAGGTCTACCCCCAAACCCCGCCCGAAAACCGCCAGGAAGGGATAGATCATTCGATGCATAGTATTAAGCACCGTTCGCGTAGCAGTGAATGCTATGATCTGGATCCGTAGGGGATGTTCCAATGCTCTAGCGATTTGAGGCTTCAACTGCACGAATTCCTAACCCCATTCATCCAAGGTCCAATTTACGCCACCAGCGAGCTACCTGCAATGCGCCCAGCAGCGTGAGCACCAACAAGGCTCCAAAATAGGTTTGGATACGCCAGGCATTGGAGGTCAACATAGGAGCAGGAGGGTGCATCACTTGCTGCGTATTCTGCAAAGCCAACATTAAAATAGCCGCAAATACCAGGTTGAGCGCAGAATCCCAAATGGCTTCATCCAGCAAAGCCAAGCCAATTTGCAGAACTAATCCACCAAATGCGAATATCACCGCCAGACGCCAGCGAGGTTCAGCCAAGAAGAGGCCGTTCCAGTTGGTCTGCATTGCCCATAAGGAGATGGGCAGGTAAGTGATCCAAAAGAGCAAACCAGTGCGCCCACAAGCTCTTGACCAGAGGTTCAGGCTGTGACGTCGGGTTACCATTCCTGCCAGGCCGGTAACACCCGCGCACACGAAAGCAGCCAATGCTGTCCACACCCAGGTACCGTGCAGGTATACCACCCTGACATTAGCGCCTAGTGTTTTTTCCGCCGGACCAAGCGCGGTCATAATGGCGATAAGTCCAAGAATAACGAAGAACAAGGACAAAGGAGATTTCTTTAGGGAACTCATATTTTCCCATGATATCGTGATTTCGGGTTTAGGGCTGACTTACCATAGAGAGAAGTGCTGCGGTGATATTCACTTGAGCATAGGCATCTTGATACCGTGTCGTTTGGCAGCTGCGATAGCCTCTGGGTAGCCGGCATCGGCATGACGCACAATGCCCAAACCCGGATCCGTGGTCAGAACGCGCTTGAGACGGCGGGCAGCAGCCTCGGTACCATCAGCGACGATCACTTGCCCGGCGTGCTGGCTGTAACCGATACCCACGCCACCGCCATGGTGAAACGATACCCAAGTCGCTCCCCCCACCGCGTTGATCAAGGCGTTTAAGATAGCCCAATCGCTAATGGCGTCGCTGCCGTCAAGCATCCCTTCGGTCTCACGATTGGGAGAAGCCACCGAACCGGCATCGAGGTGATCGCGCCCAATCACGATGGGCGCTTTGACAAGCCCCTCTGCCACTAAATTATTGAAAGCTTGCCCTGCCAGAGCCCGTTCGCCATAGCCAAGCCAACAGATGCGTGCAGGTAGACCCTGGAAGGGGATTTTATCCCGTGCCATCCGCAACCAGCGATGCAAGTGCTCGTCCTCAGGAAAGAGCTCCTTGACGACTTCATCGGTCATATAAATATCTTCTGGGTCGCCAGAGAGCGCCACCCACCGGAAAGGACCCTTCCCCTGGCAGAAGAGCGGGCGAATATAAGCAGGCACAAAACCCGGATAGTTGAAGGCGTCCTTCACGCCATAATCATAGGCCCGCTGGCGTAAATTATTGCCATAATCAAAAACCTCTGCACCCCGCTGCTGGAACGCCAACATCGCCTCCACCTGGCGAGCCATAGATTGCATGGAGCGGCGGGTATATTCGTCCGGATCCTCCATGCGTAAGCGTTCTGCCTCTGCAAGGCTTAGGCCGGTGGGAGCGTACATCATGACATCATGTGCCGGTGTCTGGTCGGTTACAACGTCAGGAATCACACCTCGCACGGCTAGTTCAGGGTAGATATCAGCTGCGTTAGCGACTAATCCAATGGATTTAGGGATTTCTTTCTCTACTGCCTCTTCGACCAGGGTCATAGCCTCTTCAAGGGTGTCCACTACCAGATCGACATAACCCATCTCTTTCCGGCGTTGGGCGCGGTCTGGATCAACCTCTACAATCAAACCCACCCCTTCGTTCATGGTGATAGCCAATGGCTGGGCACCGCCCATACCACCAAGTCCTGCGGTCAGCACAAATTTGCCTTTTAACGAGGGCCAGCCGCGCTGTCCGGCCAGTGAGCCCAGCGTCTCGTAGGTTCCCTGCAAGATTCCTTGCGTACCTATATAAATCCAAGAGCCTGCCGTCATTTGCCCATACATGATCAGACCCTTGGCGGCCAATTCATCAAAGTGTTTCTGGGTAGCCCAATGGGGAACCAAGTTGGAATTGGCTATCAGCACTCGGGGCGCATCAGGATGGGTTTTAAAAACCGCCACCGGTTTTCCCGACTGCACAAGTAGAGTCTCATCGACCTCTAGACTTCTCAAAGCTTCTAAAATCGCCTCAAAACTTTCCCAGTCACGGGCTGCCTTGCCACGACCACCGTACACTACTAGATCTTGGGGCTGTTCGGCCACTTCTGGATCTAAATTATTTTGAATCATGCGGTAAGGAGCTTCAATAAGCCAGGATTTGCAAGTTATATTTGATCCTCGGGGAGCGTGCACCGTTCGTGCTTTGGACATAATGACCTCCTTTATAAAAAGAAATCCCCTCTCAGGCAGATTATAAGCCCGGAGGGGATGATCCGACAACAGTGATTACAAATAAGGCGATATTTATAAACTACTAATAAACGAAGGAAATCTTACCTATAAAAGTACGATTCTTTAGAGAGAGTCCTACCAAACTGATAAAATTATTACGTAAAGGGTTCAATCCAAGGTACGGTGCGGCGGTTCCGGCATAGAAAAAACGTAAACCTGACCTGCATCAAAACGCTCAACCCTGCCAGCACGTTTCAGCATCTCCAACTCATTATCCTGAATGGGGTGGCTGATGTCATTTTTTTCGTAGTCGAGAAAATCTCCACTCATCAGGTCTTGAGCCAACCCGTCTCCCCAATCAAAAACGGGAGTACCATTTCTGAGGATATAAATCCATTGGCGGTTGATAGGCATTCCGCTAGGCATTCTGCACCTCGCTCTGCCTACATCATACCGCAAATTTCATCTCGTGCAAGTGCCCCAGGGCTAACCTATCTATTTAGACAGCTACTGGTTTACCGTTTGTATGGGCAACTTTATCAAAAGTAGTCCGCTCAAGGCGATTGACCAGCTCAGCCTGGGCGTCACAAAAGACTGGGCGTAAGGCACAGTTTTCACCAAATACACAAGCGCCACTATCAACCACGCACTCGTTGAGCAAAATAGGACCATCGATCGCCTCAACGACCTCCAATAAGGAAATCTTATCTGGAGGACGTGCTAACGAAACACCGCCACGAGCGCCGCGAGAAGTCTGAAGCAACCCTGCCACCGATAATTGGGAGACAATCTTTGCTAGAAACGAAGGCGGAATGTTTTGTTCTTCAGCAATTTGACTTGTCGCTGCCCGGCGCTCAGATCCTAGATCGACCAAGTAAAGAACCGCACGAAGGGCATAATCGGCTTGACGTGTTATCTGCATATGAAAATCTCTCCGTTTTTGATTTTAATGATAGAATTTGTCGTTGATATTTTAGAGTATTTTGAGCCGATTTACAAGTGACAGAGGTCATTGCTCAAAGATGACCTTTTACGTAGAAATATGGTTGATCCATGGTAAGATTGCCGCGAAAATTTCAGGCTCGGGATGAAATTACCAGTTAATACCCTGTTTACCCCTTTGATTGATTGCTGCCCTAATCATTAATACTGTAACGAAATATCGGGTAAGTCGTTTCTATATCTAGGAATTCAGGCCTGGTCACTTTATCGTTTACTTAACAGATGATCCAACAGAGAAGGAAGAGGCCATCGCACTTCCCTTAGAGGCCTATTCCGATATGATGCCAAATAAATAAAAAGAGCCAAATTTAGCATCAGGAGCAGCAATCAAAGATGTTGTAACCGGTGAGAACGACAGAGTCTACGTGTGTGGTCAAGACTCCACAAGTAGTATAGAATGGAGGCGATGAGTCGGTGGTTGAAATTGGTCGCTTATCCCACCTTCAAACGGGGGTGTGGGAAGATCATCGAAGAGCCAGTAGCGAAACCGGCCATTTAGGTCGGTTTTTACATGTCGAGACAATCATAACTGGACGTCGAAGCAAATCGAGGTAGAGTCATCTTTACCAGATCCCTGGACTGATATCCACTTATCCAAGAAAAAATATACCAAAAGGACGGAGGCTTGACTTATGAAACAAATTTGTGTAGTCGGCATCGGGTATGTAGGATTAGTAACCGCTGCCTGCTTTTCCGATTTAGGCAATCGGGTGATTGCCTTAGATATCAATGAAGAACGGGTCGAAGGCTTGAAAAGGGGTAAAATGCCCATTTACGAGCCCGGGTTGGAAGAACTGGTAGAACGTAACGTGCGTGCAGGACGCCTTTCATTCACCACTTCTTACACCGATGGTCTGACTGATACTGAATTTGTATTCATTGCCGTGGGCACCCCTTCCGGCGTAGATGGTGAAGCGGACCTCCGCCACGTAGCTGCTTCAGCACGCACTATCGCTGAAAACATGCGAGCCCCGTTAGTTATCGTTAACAAATCCACTGTACCGGTGGGTACCGGAGATTGGGTGGCAGAAATCATCCAAGAACACCAACCCGAGCCTATTCCCTTCTGGGTAGTATCTTGTCCCGAGTTTCTTCGTGAGGGCGCCGCCATCAGCGATTTTATGCAACCTCACCGGACGGTTTTAGGCTCATTTGACACTGAAGCCGCCGAAAAAGTCGCCCAATTACATCTGCCTTTGCGAGCCCCGATCGTGATCACCGATTTGCGCACGGCTGAAATGATTAAATATGCCTCCAATGCTTTCCTGGCGACTAAAATTTCTTTCATCAATGAGATTGCGAACATTTGCGAGGAACTGGGTGCCGATATTAAAGAAGTTGCCATCGGCATGGGTTACGACAAACGCATAGGGCCTCATTTTCTGGAAGCCGGGCTCGGCTACGGGGGATCATGCTTTCCCAAAGACGTGAAAGCCCTCTCACACATGGCCGCCGAAAAAGGTCGTCACCCCCAGTTGCTACACGCGGTTATGGAGATCAACAGCGACCGCCGTCCAATGTCTATCAATCGCCTGATAGAAATGGTTGGCGATTTACACAATCGCACGATTGGCTTGCTGGGTCTCTCATTCAAACCCAACACAGACGATATGCGCGAAGCCCCCTCGATTGAAGTTGCCAACGCGCTTATCGCCCAGGGAGCCCACGTGCGAGCTTATGACCCAGTCGCGATGGCAAATGCCAAACCCTTATTGCCCGAAGTCGAAATGGTGGAAAATCCTTATAAATTAGCAGAAGGGTGTGATGGTCTGATGGTGATTACCGATTGGAATGAGTTTAAACAATTAGACCTGCTACGCATTCGGGATATCATGAAAAAACCAATTCTCTTCGATGGTCGGAATATTTACGATCCGGAGGAGATGCGCAATTTGGGCTTCGAATATCGCGGTATAGGTCGTGGTTATAACGGCAGCCGCTTGACGATCAAGGACGTAGATCACGAGATCATCCACACTATAACCTAATTCCCATTGCTTGAGCGAAAGGACCTGCCTTACCAAGGCGATTGCCCCGCATCTCATCAGCTCCCAATACATTGGAAAACGATCCGCGCTTATAATAAAGAACACGGACATCTCATGAACCTGTCTGTGTTCTTTTTCATTGGCACTGATGAATACAGTGAGACAAATCCAACGTGAGGTAGAGGGATCGCAGATGTACTGGAGTGTGTAACCCGTACTTCCATATCCGCCCTAATCTTTCACTCATGTGACTTTTTTTGAATATCCCAAATGCACAGCGATTATCCACCTATCTGCGATTACGAAGGATCAGACTACCAAACCTCTTTCTGGGAAAAGGGAGGGCGCGCCTATGAAGACTTGTCTGAAGCATCGGCTTTGCAACGCCTTTTACCAAAAAGAGGGGATTTATTGCTCGAGATAGGCGCTGGAGCTGGGCGCAATACCCCTCGCTATAGCGGATTCAAGCGTGTTGTCTTATTAGATTACTCTCTCAGCCAGCTACAACAGGCGCAAGAACGGTTGGGGCAAGATGCTCGTTACATTTATGTGGCCGGTGACGCATACCACCTGCCTTTCGTCCCAGGCCTGTTTGAAGCTGCTACCATGATCCGAACCCTGCACCACATGGCGGACCCTGTCCTGGCTCTCGACCAAGTCCAGCAAGTGCTTAAATCTGGCGCCATTTTTGTGCTAGAGTTTCCCAATAAGCGCAACTTGAAAGCAATCCTGCGTTATGCTTTAAAACAACAATCATGGAACCCCTTCTCGCCTGAACCAGTCGAATTCGCCGAACTTAATTTTGACTTCCATCCAAAAGCAGTACGGCAATGGCTAAAGGGTATGGGGTTTGTTATCGAGCGACAGTTGCCCGTTTCGAATTTCCGATTGGGGGTGCTCAAACGCCGGTTACCCTCAGGTGTGCTCGTTGCCATGGATTGGATAGTTCAGCTAAGCGGAAATTGGTGGCAATTCTCTCCCAGCGTCTTTCTTCAGGCAAGAGATGTAACGGTTTCTCCCTCCGCACCCTCGGGAGCGTTTTTCCGCTGCCCAGAATGTGGTCATTACCCCATAGATGAAGAATCAGAGGCGATGGTATGTCCTTCCTGTTCACGGCAATTTGCAGTTCGAGCGGGTATTTTCGACTTCCGCCCGACTAGAGATGGTCCAAAATAGAGCAGGCCTATATTTTTTCCACCACCCAAAAATGTGATAATCCCAATCTACATAAGGGAGTACGCTCAAGGGATTGTAGAATCGACCGCAAGAGATGCCCAATGCGTGGAAAGCGTTCGATGATGTTGTCGTATGCCCCAAAAATTATCTTCCGCTCCACGACACGCACCGCCAGCCCGGTAAATAAGGTTTCCAGATCGTTACGATTATAGGCGCGCACATGTGGCGCCAGGTGATCACGCAGACTGCGCGGCAAATAGTTCACCAGAGGGATATTCCCAAAATGGTAGCGGCCTCGCCAGTAAACGCCATGGGTCTCAAACGGGTAACCCCGGTTTGGAACAAAGATCACCATGCATCCGCCAGGCCGCAACACCCGCATCATCTGCAACACCGCGACCCGATCATCGCCCACGTGCTCCAGTACTTCATGGCTGAGGATCAAATCGAACACCTCATTGTCAAAAGGTAAAAATTCACCAGCAGCATTGACCACATGACTGGAACGTTCTCCCGCCTGCTGAGCGCGTTCGAAATCATATTCCAAACCGATCACCGTCCCACCAAAAGGAGCGAGGTGCTCAATATACATGCCTACACCACAGCCGTTTTCAAGCAGGCGCCCCTGTATTCGCTTGCCCGCAGCCTCAATAATCATTCCCAGGCGTCGCTCCTGCCCAGCGCGCCATACATAAGAAGGCTCACCGCAACGTGCAGCTTTTTGCAAATCCCGTTCATCCATTAAATCCCACCGGCAACCAGCTTTTTATCACGTTTCAAGATCTCTTTCACCTTTGTAACCAAATCTACGTCTGTTATCAACCAAACGCAGCCACCCGGGGGTAAATAGCTAGGACCGATTGCTAGAAATAACCTGTTCGAGATCCGCTACGAAAGGAAATTTGGCCTGGTACAACTCCTAGGCGTGACCCCATTCCAACCCGGGTTCAATCGGACGTGCTTCTGCTCGCATCCGCAGACCTCGGATATCCTGCCAGTGTCAACTTTCAGGGTAGATAACAGAGGCAACCTGGGGATTACGGGTCACATCTTCAGCGTGTTGGCTCTGCGAGTCAGAGAAAAAAACTGGTGATGCCTGCTGCCAGACGAGGTGGTTTCCTCCATCAGCCTCCCTGGTCGGTTTTGATCCCGGGTTCGCAAACCTCGAACGCCCTGCACGATTATCGCTCTTGCGTC
>Ga0315548_1000830_pt1 | contig 27865 bp, 33 predicted proteins | sample SalMarSW160110MG_2_FD_202540 | JGI IMG/M metagenome (GOLD analysis project Ga0315548, IMG submission 202540) | Salt marsh sediment microbial communities from the Plum Island Ecosystem LTER, Massachusetts, United States - Salt Marsh Sediment SW1601-110 ... | reverse complement strand
CCCGCGGGAAGAAGGATTTACAGGAACGCTATTCTCCGGATTAACACACATTGTATCTATAAAAGAAGGATTTGAAATAATAGTCTTCTCAAAATTACCACGAATATTCTCTATTTTCCTTTTGAATGAAGATTTTATTCTATCGAATTGAAGAGTCATATGAATATATGGGTTTTTTTAGAGAATAAGATTAAGTAATGTACCCATTAATAGTGCGACCATAATCATAATGGATGTAATTTTAAGAGTATCTTTTATTCCCAATTCTTTTATTAAAACCATATAAGTGGCAATACAAGGGAAATAAATCGCTAATATTGTAGAGCCAATTACTAATTGTTTAGTAGACAAGTTAAGAGGGCCAAGCATACCCACGGCGACATCTTTCCTTAAAAATCCGACAAGTAAAGCAGAAGCAGCTTCTTTCGGCAGTCCCCATAGGTCGTTTAAGACGGGAGACATAATTTCGGTAAAGAAATCAATAATTCTTAAAGAATAAAGTATATTCACAAAAAGCACTCCTACAAGCACTAAAGGCAATGCTTCCTTTAAAAATCCGTATAAACGCATCCAAAGTTTTTTTATCACGGCTTGAAATTGAGGTATCCTATATGGAGGTATTTCAACTAATATTTCCGGACTCGCGCCCTTTATAACCTTATTGAGTATTAGACCTTTGATAATAAAAAGCATCAAAAGAGCGAAGAATATAATTGCTACGTATTCGCCTCCCCGCTGTCCAACCAATCCTACAATCATGGCAGTTTGTGCCATACAAGGAATGGCAATTGTCATTAAAGTAGCGGCAATAAATTTCTCACGCCTTTCTTCAAGTATTCGGGTCGCCAGTGCCCCGGGGACATTACATCCTAAGCCTAAAATAAAAGGAATGATTGCATATCCATGCAATCCTAAATGGTGCATGAAATTATCAACTAAAACTGCCAAACGGGGAAGATATCCGAAATCCTCTAATATTCCCAAGACTAAATAGAAGCTCACTATGTATGGTAATACAACACCGATAGGCACAAAAAGTCCGGTTGTTAGCATACCAAAAGATAAGCCAAAATCTATTTTGCCTTCGATGAGGTTGCCGATAAGAATCTGATGCAGGAAAGTTTGTTCTCCCAGATATGTGCTTAAACTCATCATAAACGGAAGCCAAAGATTTCTAAACAAGGGTTCAAAGACGCATCCAATAAGACTTTCTCCGATGAATCGAATTATCCAAAAAAAGCCAAATACTATACATAAAGCTAACGGCAGACCGCTGATAGGTTTAATGCTTAGATCTTCTAATCTTTCTAATATTGTATGGTGACGGTGAGTTAGTTTCTGAGCTGCTTCCACAATTTTTCCAATTTTTTCCCATCTGTCACCGTCGGAAGAGACAGGCATCTTTCCCATCTTTGCCTCTGGTATGCGATCAATCAATTCCTTTATACCTTCACCGGACAAACCACAGGTATGAACTACCGGTACGCCCAATTGCTCCTCTAATTTTTTTATATCAATTTGGATACCGCGATGCTTAGTGTCATCCCATAAATTTAAAGCGACGATTACAGGAATATTTCTTTCTAGCAATTCGAGAGTCAAATAAAGATTTCTTTCTAAATTTGTAGCATCCATAACATTGACAACTACATCACCTTCCTGTAACATCCGGACGGCTACTTCTTCGGCTTCGCAGGTCGGCTTTAAAGTATATGTTCCGGGAATATCTATGATCATTGCCTTTTTATCACCCAGTTTCATTTGCCCCTGGCTGAATTCTACCGTTGTGCCCGGATAGTTGGAGATTATTACCTTTACCCCGGTAAGTCTGGAAAAAACCGTGCTTTTGCCGACGTTAGGATTACCTACAAGTAAAATTTTTTCTATTTGCATCTGTCTATCTCAACAAAAATTTTTTTTGCCATTCCGAATCCGACAGCAACTTGCATATTGTCTATTTCTATCGTCTGTGGACCGCGCCAGAAATGAGAACTTACCTTGGTTATTCTCTTCCCGGGCCTTATTCCTATGCTTTGCAGTTTTCTTATGAAGCCGCGACCGCCCAGAATCTCTTTTACCGTGCCGGTTTCTCCCGGCTGCATTTGTGTTAAATCTGTCTTCATTTTCAAAAACAGGTAGGACATGTTCCTGTAGAGCAGCTTGGTCCAGAAGAAGAACTGTCTCCAGAACCTCCAACGCTAAATGTTGAAAATATTCTTTCGATATTTTCACTGTTGCATTTTTCGCATTTAAGCTCTTGTTTTTCTGAAGTTACCCCTATCAACAAATCGAATTTCTCACCACAATCTTTACAAATATATGTATACATAGGCATGATTATCATCTCCTGTTTATGTTCTAAAAATTAACTTAACTAAACATGTTGCTTGATCGTAGTTTCCAGTTCGGATTTAGGAAGCGCACCTACAACCTTGTCCACGACTTTATCATCTTTAAAAATTGCTAAAGTTGGAATACCCATTATTCCATAACGAGATGCGGTATTAGGAGCTTCATCTACATTTAACTTATATACTTTCAATTTACCTTTATATTCCTCGGCGATTTGCTTGATTATCGGCGCCACCATAAGGCAAGGGGCGCACCACTCTGCCCAAAAGTCTACCAAAACAGGTAAATCCGATTCTAAAACCTCTTGTTTAAAATTATTATCATTTACATTAATCATATCTTTGTTTTTATATCTCTGCGATTACTGTGATGCCTGCCTTTACTTTATCACCTGTTTTAACTTTTAAGTGTAAATAATTAGGTAAAGAGAGATCAACCTGTGAACCCAATTTAATCATCCCTATCCGCTGTCCCTGAATAACTTTATCACCGACATTAACCCAGCATACTATCCTTCTTGCAAGAATCCCTGCAATCTGCTTGATTTCGAAGACTCCATCCATCGTTAATATTCTGATTACATTCTGTTCATTCTCAATTTCTGCCTGCTTAAAAAATGCCGGTAAAAATTTCCCCGTTTTATATTCTATTACCTCTACCGAACCCGGGAACGGCGCTCTTTGAACATGCATGTCTAATGGCGACATAAAAATCTGTATAATCTGCCTCTTGTTATCTTTTTTGATTTCAATAATTTTTCCATCAGCAGGCGAGAGAACGTGGTTATCGTTGATTAATATTTTCCTTTCAGGGTCGCGGTAGAAATACAGAGTGAACAGAGACAGTATTAAAAGCACCCAGGCAAGAAGATTAAAGACTAAATAAAGCCACCCAAACAGAAAGCAAGATATTATATAACAGAAGAGAGCAAGGAACAAGCAGATACCCGCTGTTAGCACTCCTTCTTTAACTATTGGCAATTTCATATTCATAATTGTTAAAGAAAAATATTCACTAAACGATGATTCAATTCAATCTTAAATATATACATGAACCTTTATAAGCAACTTTTACTTAGTATTATCAGCTTCGCTTAAAATTTGGTTCAGTTTATCAGCATGAATGAAATCTATGACTTTCATATCAATTTCTTTTATACCTTTTATCTGTGTAATTGCATTTCTAATATCAAAGGCAAGCCGAAAACCTAATGGACAAGTCGGCATGGATGGTCTAAATATCAGGATTACTCCGTTATTTTCGATTATTTCTAATTTTTTAATTAATCTCATGCTTAAAACATCGATGCCTGTTTCCGGATCGATAACTTTGCTCAATTTATCCTGTATTATTTCTTTGAAACTAATTGAGTCCATTTTGAATAACTTCCCAGATGTTTCTAATTTGTTGCGAGACTTCTCCGTCGGAATATTCTATAACAGTTTTTTTATTTACCATTGCTTCTATTATTGCGGTATCATATTTGATTTTACCTGCCAGCGCAACTCCGTTTTTTCGACAATATCTTTCTATTTCTTCGGCCATTTCCGTATTCAGGTCGTATTTATTGACAACTACAAATGTTTTTACATTAAAATGCTGCGCTAATTCTATTACTCTTACCATATCATGTAAACCTGATAAAGTGGGCTCTGTCACTATTAAAGCGCAGTCAATTCCTGAAATCGAGGAAATAACCGGGCAGCCTATTCCGGGAGAACCATCAACGATAATGATGTCGCGATTTTCCTTCTCGGCTATCAGTTTTGCATTCTGTTTTACTATGGTCACTAATTTACCCGAATTTTCTTCCGCAACGCCTAATTTAGCATGAACGAAGGGGCCATATTGAGTGTCTGATATAAACCACTCGCCTGAAATACATTCTTCCATCTTTATTGCTTCTTGGGGACAAATATAACTGCAGACTCCACAGCCTTCACAAGAAATAGGGTCAACTGTTACCGTCGATTGCTGATTGCTTATGGATGATTGAGTAATGGCGTCAAACCGGCACACTTCAAGACACATGCCGCATTGATTACATCTCTCGGTATCGATGACAGCGGTCTTGCCGCCTTTAAATTCATGTCTCTCCAGAATTTTTGGATTGAGTAAAAGATGCAAATCTGCTGCATCTACATCACAATCAGCCATAACTTTGTTTTTCACTAAACTGGCAAAAGCAGCGGTAATAATCGTCTTGCCCGTTCCACCTTTTCCGCTTATAACTACAATCTGTTTCATGAACCTCTCTTCAATAAATAATCGGCCAGCGCCTTGTGTAAAGTGGTCACTGCCAAAATTGCGCAATGAACATTAGAACCTAAAAAATCGTGCAGTTTATCTATAACATCTGCCGGAGATAATTTTAAGGCATTGTTTATAGTTTGTCCTTTCACCATTTCAGTTGCAATTGATCCGCATGCTGTTGTGATTCTGCATCCGTCGGTATAGAACAAAACCTCGGAAATTTTTCCATCAGTTATTTTTATGTGCATCTCCATAGTATCACCACATTGGCCTTTCACCAGAGCGGCACCGTCCGGCTTGGCTATTTTTCCGAAATTCTTCGGCTGGGAAAAATGTTCAACTATTTTCTCTGAAGATATTTTTTTCATGTTTTTCTATTGTTTAATTCTTTGCGCTTATAATTCTTTTTATGATTTGAATTTTTTAATATCGTTAAATAACCGTACAAATTTCGTTTTAAATTCAGGAATAAATTCAACCATAGGAATTCCTTTTGAATAAGATTCGGCTATTTTTCTGTCAAAAGGTATTCTCATTAAAACCGGAATATTTTCTTTATTGCAGTACTTATCAACCTCTTGATACCCTGCCTGCCCTGATGCTGTCGGAATATCTGTTCGGTTTATTACCACACCAAAAGCAATGTTCAATTTTCTAATAACTTCTACTGCGAGAATGAGATCGTTCATGCCAAACGGAGTGGGTTCGGTTACGAGAATACAATAATCGCTGCCTTTGATGGACCCGATTACCGGGCAGGATGTACCGGGTGGAGCGTCGATGATGACCACTTTATTGTTTGTAATATTTTTCTTAACTGCTTTGATAAGGGGCGGCGACATCGCTTCACCGATATTTAACTTTCCACCAACAAACTCGATTTTTCCAACTCTGCCGATTTGAATATTTCCTATTTCCCGGCCTACTTCCTCAATTGCTTTCTCGGGACAGAGTAAACTACAGCCGCCGCAGCTGTGACAGAGTTCAGGAAAAATTAAAACCTTTCCGCCGGATGCGGATCCCTGCTCGTCCGTCGGGCGAGTGTTTTGGTTGAAATTTCTTATCACAGCAATAGCGTTGTAAGCACACACTTCCTGACATTTACCACAGTAGGTGCATCTCTCTTCGATTACTTTAGGTACGGGAATGCTTATTGGTAGAGTTTTTGTAATATTCGGTTTTAAGAAGATATGCGCGTTTGGCTCTTCTACATCGCAGTCAACAATCTGTATCGCACCTATATCGGCGGATGACAAGGAAAGGGCTAAATTTACCGCTATGGTAGTTTTTCCCGTTCCACCTTTTCCACTGGCAATTGATATAATCATTTTTCTTGTTTATTCTTGACAGCAAACATTTCGAGAGATTTATAAAAAATATTTTCGTTTGAACATATATCATCTGTTCAGGCACTATGAAAACGATATTAAAAAGAATCTCAGGTCATTCCTATCGGATTATTTCGAAATCGATATATATATTATACCGCAATATGCACGATAAATTGCCCGCCTGCCAGAGCGAAACGGCAGGCAGGAGTTCAGCATGATAAAAATCCTATTTTTGAGATAGGTCTTAGTTGCTATCATTATATTGATAATCGAGTCTTTTTAAAGCTAATGCTTCGTTTGGACAAGTATTGACACAAACGCCGCAGCCAGAACATTTTTCTGAATCGATTTTTGCTGTGTAATTTAACGTGATTGCCCCTTGATCGCAAACATCAATGCATGTTCCGCAGCCCGTGCATTTATTTTCATCGATAAAAGCTTTAACAGATACTTTTTCCCCGGTTATATTTTGTTTCCCCTTGCTTATGCTCAATTCATCGATCCTGTTAAGGATTGAGTCTATATGATGCTGAAGTGTTTGAGCTTGTTGTTTCAACATATCCAATTCTTGATCTTCTGGAATAGGTTGTTGTGGATCTTGCAGTGATTGTGGCTGAACTGTAGATGGTGTCCAACTCTCGGACAACTGCCTTTGTACCATCCCCTGTCCCGTTCCACGGCCCATACCTCTTGCAAATCTACGATTTCTACCTCTTCCTGTTCCCGGACCATTGCCCCATAATGGTCCTTTTCCATTACCACCCGGCATTTTAATTACCTCCTTGTTGATTATCATTCTTACTGTTAAGGGCTTTTTTCTCGTCTTGTTTCTTTGAAGAAAAGAGTTTTACAATTGAAGCGAGCAATGTAACAGCACTTCCTATCAATGCTATTACACCTTGTGATTTGTTTTCATTCTCGGATATTGAATCCTTTTTTACAGTACTGTCAAATTGTTGACGCCTGTATCCTGTCCCTGGCCCGCTGCCCCATGGGGGCCCTTTTCCATCTCTATCTGGCATTTAATACCTACTTTTCTTAAAGTTACCTACTTAAAAAGTTATTATCCTTTTATCAGAATCATGTCTTCAGGATTTGGCCACCTGCTTTAATTGTACTTTTAAGACATGCCAAATTTTGAATTTGTGCTTGGGCCTTGAGTTGGTTTAAACTCGCCTTTTTTGTATTTTTCTACCGCTTCCTTAACACTGCCGGATATGCCGCTTATTATTTCGATGCCTGCTTGTTGAAGTGATTGAAAAGCATTTGGTCCTACGTTTCCACTCAGAACTGCTTTGACTTGCTTGTTTGCCATGAGCTGACCAGCCTGAACACCCGCTCCGCCTGTAGCATCAATACTTGGATTATTAATCGCTTCAAATTTCATCGTCTCGGTATCGACGACAATGAAATAATTACACCTTCCAAACCGTGGGTCAACTTGCGAATCCAGATTGTTATTCTGTGCCGTTACACAAATATTCATGTTATAACACTCCTCTTCAATGGTTATGTTCATCCGGATTAGAATGATCAGATCGGATTTTATCTAAGCCGTATCCCTTTCCCACGCCGGGCTTACAGAGACTTTCAGCACTTTCTAAAGCATCTTTTTTAATTTTCTCTATCACTTCGTCTATTCTACCGCTTATACCGACGATTGTTTGTATCCCATATTCATTAAAAAAACCAACGGCTCTCATCCCCATACCGCCGCAAACTATACACTCTACACATTTCTGGTGTAAAAATTTTGGTATGAGCCCAAGTTCGTGTCCCGGATTTTCGATAATCTCTTTCTTTGCAATCGTGCCGTTTTCAATGTTCACAATTGTAAAATTAGGACACCTGCCGAAATGGGCAGATACAAAATCTCCATCTGTGGATATAGCAATTCGCATATTCTTTTCCTTACAAGAATTAATAATTAGAGATAGGGGAGAAATCTATGTAATTTTCCCCTATCCTAAATGGTTATTTATCCGACCCGGCTGTTCTTTCGGTCTTCTCTAAGGTCTTGATGCGATTCAGAATACCATCAAGCTGGGTTTTTAAAGTATCAGCTTCCTGCTTGAGCATATCCATCTCCTGTTTTGGAGTCATGTTTGGAGTGTAAGGATAAGCGTCAGCAGGAAAAGCATAATCGGTTCCTGCCCAGCCTGGGAAACCGGCAGCCCAATACCGATGTCTCCAGCCACGTCCAAACCCACCATGACCCCAGCCTCGACCAAATCCAAAGCCCAACCCTCTGCCTGGAATTGGATTCATATAACCGGGTGCAGGATAACCCGCACAGTAGCCTGCTGCGCGACCGGTCATTGGACCAGCCCCACTTGGACCAGTTCTATCTCCTCTTGGCATTTTATTTATCTCCTTTCTTATTGTTAATTATCTTTATATCGTTAATAGGGAAAAAATGTTATTTCTTTTGGCATTTATTGCACAGCCCATAAAATTGAATAAGGTGATTTGTGATTTTAAAGTTAAATTTTTTAGATAATCCTTTTTCTGTTTGGCCAAGTAATTCTTTCTCTTCTTCGGCAAAATCTGTGTAATCAATAATTTTACCGCAATCTGTACACAATAAATGATGATGATGTTGTTTTCCTTGGAATCCTTCGGCTAACTCGTACCGGGCTCTTTTATCTCCGAAGTCGAATTTCAAGATAAAGCCCATTTCTACGAGCAACTCCAGTGTCCGGTATATGGTTGTTAAGCCGATGGCCGGATATGTTTTATGGACTGCCATATATATTTCTTCAGCGCTTAAATGCTCGGTCGTTTTACTTAAGAGATCGAGGATTGCTTCTCTCGGAATAGTTAATCTATAACCATAACCCCTAAATTTTCCGTGCCACCAGCGTGATCCCATTTTCATTCCTCTTGGCATATGATGCCTTATTGATAATGGTTATCATTATCAAATATAATATAATAATATAATTTGTCAAGTACGGTTAAATGATATATATGAAACTGCCGTTTTTACTTGATTTTAGTGGAGAGTGAATGCTCCGCGGGCGCGGGCATAACATTTATTTGAACACAGAAGCTCGTCATCTGCCAGCACAACTCTCCCACGCTTACCGGCTATCCGCGCATTAACGGTTAAAATTTAGCTTGGTGGCACAGCTTAGAGGTAGCGTACCTCGAGCCGGTATGTGAATGGATTTTCCTATATTTTTCCCGAAGATTGCAAACCACTGCGGCATCATGCGTGCTTACAATGATCTCTTTGTTAAAAACATCATCACGGCTTATAAATTTCGAAGGCATGGAAACTCGGCATGTTATTCCATTTTATCCATTCTCAAATTTAATATTCAGACCTTGATTATTACATTTGCCGCAGGCGAAGCAAGCCGAATGAAAAGTTGTATTCTTTTTACTGCTCATAATAATATGCTTATTAATTCAGGGGAGAAGGACTGCCATTGCTACTACGGAAGTCCACTTACCTTCTTTGTCTCCTTCAGCAGATTGGGTTACGTTAAATGTCCTTACGATTTTGCCTGACATCTTATAAATCTTTTCCCGTTCATCCCATGCTGTATTAGGATCAAATTCCACACCCAATGTCGATGCAAGCATTGTGGCGGCTAAATCTTCCGCATATTCTCCGCATTTCTCATCGGTTTCGCCGTTCGGGTGGTGCTCTGAAAGGTATCCATATTGAGTTGCTTCCGCGGGTACAGCCGCGCCGATGGAAGCTGCGATCAAACGGTTAGGTTCGTTGGTTGCATTACGCGCCATAACAACAAAAGTGATAGTACCGGCAGATAATTTTTTTGCTCCTTCAGCTATGGGGATACGCCGGCATCCGGGTGGAAGAATACTTGAGACAGAAACAAGGTTGCACATTTCGACTCCGGCATCGCGTAGTGCAAGTTCAAACGATTGCAAATAGTCCTTATGTCGGCCGACACCTTTTGTAAAGAAGACTTGAGTAGGGACAAACATTTTTTTTCTCCATGTATTATTTTGTGATTATTAAATAACTCATCAGTATTTCATCAGTTGTCTGTTTTCCACGTCATTCCCGTAAATCCCTGAATAACTTTTTTTCCCAGTTTATTTCGGAGAAAAGCAGCTGCTGTGTCACCGGTACAATGGCACGGAATAATTATATTAATATTCCATTTTTGCAAGGCTTCACATGTAGCTTCAAGGCGCCGGGGAGAGGCATTTGCGAGATGAAAGCCTCCGATAATTGCATGTATTTTTTCTTGCCCGCTGGTTCTGCGAACATGTTCCACAGTGTTGATTAATCCCGAATGACAGCAGCCGGTTATGATAACAAGTCCTTGATCAGTCTGTATCCATAGCGCCATATCATCTTCAATGGGATCGGGTTGTTTCCCTTCAGTATCAAGGAAAAATGAGCCGCCTGTATTCTCAAACGGGTTTGTTCGGGGAATGGACCCCGATAATCCGATATTGGAACCAATTTGGCCCGGGCGTGTAATCCAACAGACTTGTTCTGTATTTAAACTGAGAATTGCCGATTTTGCTTTCTGAGGCATCGAGATATCTTTAGGTTCCATTCCCTCTCTTATGCTGTACCGCATAATAACAACTTTTGAATGACAATATATCTTTACAGACGGGTTTTGTTTTAATACATACACCAAGCCGCCTGTATGATCATAATGGCCGTGACTTAAAAACAATGTGTCGGCAAGAGAGAGGTCGCAATTCAACAATGCAGAGTTTTGAATAAGCGCTTTTCCCTGGCCTGTGTCAAATAGGATCTTACGGCCAAATGCCTCAATCCAGGCCGAGAAGCCGTGTTCCTTCATTAACCTGCCATCTGCTTTATTGTCGACAATTATTTTAACTGTGATGCGATTTTCTGGCATTTTTTCGTTTTCTGTTTTTCACATGTTCCGCATATTTCATCAATGAGCAACTTTTGCTTCGCCCAATAATTCTAATGTATGTTGTATAAGGTCGAGGCCTCCATGTTTGCCGTGACCGGGAATAACAATCTTTGCATCGGGAAATGCATTGATAATTTTTTTAAGCGTTATGGGCCACTCTTTAATATCGCCGTCAGCGGTATGACCCATCGTTGTAGATTCAGGTCCTCTGACCATACAGCCGGCAAATAGGATTTTTTCTGCAGGTACCCATGTTACAATATTATCCATAGAATGAGCCGCGCCGAAGTATCTTGAGATTACCTTTTCCCCTCCAAAATTAAACACAAGAGAGTCTGTAAAACCTCTCGAAGGAACCGGCAAATTTTTTTCTTGGGCAATTTTTCTTGTCAGTTCATAAGCAAACGACTGTATTCCGCGGCTGTGTATATATTTTAGTCCTCCCATACAGTCAATATGCCAGTGATTTGGAATAACACCGATAACCTCGGCTTTTAGCGTCTTTTCTATCCACTTAACCAGAACTTCGGTGAGAGTATCGTTTGTAGGGGTATCAAATAAAAAAGCTTTTCCTTTTGTTATAAAGATCATCCCGTTCGACGGCACTCTTTTCCATGGAGGCATATCTGCGTATGATGTGTGGATATAGGTATGGTCAGACAGTTTGGTTATTTCAATATCTTCAGATACAGATATAACAGGAGAATTTTCCTGAGAACCAGAAGATGTAATCAGAAATAAGATCATTACAGATGCAAGAAGAATTCTATTCATTTTTTTCCTTTAATTTTCTAATAATTTAAAAAATATTTGGTTTAAGATATTTCAGCATGAAGGCCGTGCTGTATTTTCTGTATGTTTTCATTAATCGTCGATATCTCATGGGTATCATATTAATACTCTGATATATACTTTAATCAAGTTCACTCACTTATCATAGGAAAAGATTTAATATCCAGGAGTTTCGCAAATATTCGAGGCACTTCAGTATTATCATGTAAACCTATGAATCGCTCTGCCTGCGGACCGAAAGTGTATATTATCACAGGTATGCCCGAGTGTTTTTTTGTAGTCCATTCGATATCCAAATCTTTGCCGTCGAGACTCCCGTCATTGATTCCCATGCCACCGCATTCGTGATCGGCCGTAACTACGACAAGTGTATGCTCATCTTTGAGAGCAAACTCAAGAACAGTTTTAACGGCCTCATCAAAAAGTTGCGTTTGTCTGATTGCTTCTTCCTCGTCATTGTCGTGACATGCCCAATCGATTTGACTGCCTTCCACCATCAGAAAGAATCCATTATTATTCCGATTGAGAAGCTCAATAGCTTTTTGAGTCATCTCTGCAAGACTTGGTTCCGGGAGATTTGTGGTTAGAGCTTCAAGTTGAAATAACCCAAGAATATAATTCCCCGTAGCTGTCATTAATTGTTCTTTCGTTTGCACAAACGAATAACCGGAATTTTTTGCTTTTGCAATGAGGTCAAGATCGTCCTCTCTTTCGCTTTCGTCTTCCGATTTGGGGATAAAAAACTTTTTTCCTCCGCCCAGCAGAACATTTACTTTATTTTCCAGAAGCTGAGATGCTATAGTGACTTCATCGTTTCTGGATTTTACATGAGCAGCAAACACGGCAGGCGTGGCATTTGTAATGGCGCAAGTAACTACGAGGCCGGTAGCCATCCCTTTATCTCTGCATGCTTCCAGAATAGTATATAACTTTTTACCATCCGGATTCATCGAAATTATTTCGTTGTTCGTCTTATATCCTGTAGCTAAAGCAGTTCCGGCTGCAGCAGAACAGGTCACTAATTTATTAGCAGAATGTGTGTTGATTAACCCGGTTACCGGCATTTTTTCAATGTTTAATCTACCATTGGCTCCATATGTTTTTATGCGAGTAGCAGCAACCTGTGCTAATCCCATACCATCGCCTATTAGAATCACAATATTTTTTACTTGCGAGTCTGGAGGAAATAGTGGATAAAAAACCGTATCTGCGCTTGAGAAAACATTATTTACAACAGAAAGGCAGATAATTGTTAGTATCGCTAGAAATCTAATTACGTGGTCTTTTTTCATAATTTTTCTCTCTCTTTTTTTATTTCTTAAATCCTTTAAATATAAGAGAAACTTGGTTCATTCGGAAAAACCGAATTTTATATTAAGGATTGTATTCCTGTTTAAAAAAATACTCTCATCCATAGCTCGATTCGTTGTTGTACTTGCTTCCCTCCATATTCTGTCATGTTGTTCCCTGCAAGCAGTGTTCCCCAGAAAATAAATTCGGTGTTTATGATAGGTTTGTAACTTATTCGGAGCGATAAAAGGTAACTGTTATCTGACAGATTGTAGATTGTGTAGAGCGATGGAGTGAAGTAGAGCCAGTCGAACGGTTCGGGGTGCATAAGTTTTATATACAAATAATCTTGCATCAATGTACTGCCCTTGAAATATGTCTGATTGATCCCGAATGTTTGTTGTGCAACAGCAGGGTCGGGATTGTTTACACCATTGTTCAGGAACTCATTGTATTGCGCAAACTCGGCTTTGCTAAGTCCAAGACCGTTGTGATAATATTCCGCAATGATGGTTGTGTTCGATGCGTCGAGATATCGCAACCCGAAAAGATATGAAAACCTGTCTACGGATTCGCAGGTGAGCGCTCCGTTTATAATTGCAAATCGCTCCATATTCTTATTATGGCTTAGTTCGCCATGCATTTCTATATTCTCTTGAAGATTTCGTGAAAAATCGAATCCGAATTGTCTCGATTTGTCTGCTCTGTAGTATGCAAGCAGATCAATGTCCGTATCCCAGAGTAAGAAGTAGGACTTTAATGCGATAGCTGTATTCCCAAGTTCTCTAAATTGAGTGCCGGTAATGTCCGAAGGAGGAATCACAATTGCCAGGAACGAAAAACTTTGAAGAGCTTTTGATGAAAAGCTTTTGATGTACTCGACGTTAGCTGAAAGTAAACCTGATTGCGCAAGTTCCGGATTCTCAGGGTCTTTAACAGGATTAACAAAACCGCCGGGATTGAATGCATAGCCTTTTCCCCAGCTGTATACGCGCTTTCCTGCCTGCAATGTTATATTGAATGAAGGATTGAAACTGCCATATGCTTCAAACAAATCAACCCATGCATCGGTATCACTGTAATAGGTTGCGTGTGTTTTCAGTATAAATCCCAAATCGCCAGTTCGATAGTCGGCGTTTAGGTACGGCTCCAATCTATATTGCGAGAGCAGCGATGATGACAGATGCTCTCTTAGAAATTGAAGTTTGTACTGCGCCGAGTTTCTGTCCATATGGAACAGCGTATACTTTATATCAAGGTTACCGCTCAATTCGAGTTTCTTTTCTTTCTCTGGTGGAATTTCTGAAGCATCTTCATCCTGTCCGAATGCAAAAGCCGATGATGCGAACATCCCAATGAATATGAACCATCGGGAAAGTCTCATTATCTCAAGTCTCCAAGCCGTCCCATGTAGTTTAGCGTAAATACCTCATCGGGGAATTTCCGTTTCTTGATAGTCTGGTAAATCATCAACGAACGATATTCTTTATAGAGCGGACTATATGTTTCAATTATAGAAGGCCGAACCAGTCCGCCGCCGTAATTTTTATCATCCTTAAACTCCAGGGTTTTAATGAGCATACTGCTGGCGGAGTAGGCTTCAACTTTCCGGAGTATTTTTTTGTCTTTCTCAATCCACATCTTGAGCTTATCGTATGCAACTGTTTTATTCCTTGCTTTCAAATTGAGGATATACTCTTTGTCTGTTTCCTCAGAATAGGCCGCGTCGTACTCCGTCGAATAGTCCAGCTGCATAATATCCGCGTTATTGAAAACGCCTCCGACCACAGATTGAAGGCTTGTAATACGTATAGGCTTATTTGCGCTTGGAATATAGAGCCACATATTCTCTCCCAGCCGCAATGTAGAACGCCCTTTCTCGCTTGCCGGCAAAAGGTAGAGCATTGCAATCTTGTCTTTTCCTTTCTTCACTGTGTAGAATGTGAATTCCTTCTTTGTTCCATTAGGTTCTTCATTAATGAGTTTTCGTTTTGCCTCGTATGATTCCGGCATAAGGTTTTCATCAACTTCCTTTAGGAGTTTGTTGGCGTCTTGTGCTTTAACATTGAATGCGAACAGAAGTGCAATAACGAACATCGATACAATTTTCATAACTCTTTCACTTTTTATATTTGAGTAAATATTCCTTTTAAAATTCCTGGCATGTTTTACGCTACACATGCCCTAAAGCATCCACAGGCTCCATCTTTGATGCCTTATAAGCAGGTTGGAAACCTGCAAAAAGCGACATGAGCATGACGATAATAGCTACCCACATGATTTCACCGGCCGGAATACTTGGCGCCAGTGATACATTCATTTGACCGAATGTGAAATCAATCTTTGTTGTGTTCATGAGCCATAGTATGCTAAGTCCGATGACGATGCCTACGACCGTGCTTAGTAATCCCATCGCAAATCCTTCGATCAAGAAGAGGGAGAGAATCCGGCGGGGCGGTGTTCCGATTGCCGCAATAGTTCCTATTTCGCTGATTCTCTCGTACACCGACATAGTCATTATATTTAGAATACTCACTAGCACAATGGAAATCAAAATGAATTTTACAACTATGACCAAAAGGTCTACAATACGTGCGATGCTGGCGAACGGTGAAAGTTGTTCCCATGTATGTACTTCAATGGATGCTTGTGGTGCAGCGAATTTCTTTTTTAATTGCACGAATACATTGTTGAGCTGATCAAATCGTTGCAAGTGAATCGCTATTTCCACTATCTCAGGTTGATCCATCCGCAGAAGTGCCTGCCCGTCCTGGATGTGGATGTAGCCGTCCTTGCCGGAGGGACCGAATACATTCTCCGTTACTGCAGCGATGAGTAACGTTATTGCATTGACCGATCCTTCTTTGTTTGTTGCTACCAGAACAATTTCATCTCCCGTCTTCAGTGAAAGACCCTTCATGAGATTTTCCGGTACCAGTATTTCTCCCGGCTTAAGAAAATTCTCGGGATTGGGGATATCTCCTCTGATACGTTTTATAAATTCTGGCACAGTACGATTCTCCATTTCCGGGTACACTGCGCTCAACCGGATGTTGGATGTTTGTGCGTAGTTACTGATCATTGCACCAAATTTAATCCGCGGGCTGTACGCTGCAACTTCCGGCATTTCCTTCAGCATCGTTTCAACCTTTGCCAGTTCCATTCCTGAAAGAGTGAGATTAAGCGGTTGATTATCGATGGATTCAACATATCCCTTTGCGTGAATTTGCAGATCGCCCATCGCCGTGTTCGTCAATACACCAACCATTTGTGATTTAAATGATATTGCCAGTCCCCCGAATACTACTACGATGATGACGCCAAACGAAATCAGCGATGAAGTAAGAAGCGTCCGCCGTTTGTTCCGAAATAGATTACGGAAAGCAATTATGATCAGATTTCTCATTGCTTATCCAGCCTTTCTGTATTCCGTGTTGACAATAGTTCCATCTTCCAGAGTGTGAAGGATTTCTGCTTCTCCAACAATCTTAGGGTCGTGTGTTGAAAAAATGAACGTTGTCCCGAATTCGTTCGTCATCTCGTGCATGATATTTATAATCTTAAATGCAGTGACATGATCGAGATTGGCTGTTGGCTCGTCTGCGAGAACAATTTGTGGATTTGTCACCAAAGCTCGTGCGACAGCAACACGCTGTTTTTGCCCGCCGGAAATCCGGTTTGGATATTTTTCTTTTTGGTCGGACATACCGACCTTTTCCAATAATTGCATCACACGGCTGTGACGTTCCTTCAATGGAAGCCGGCCAAGCATAAGGAGTGGATACTCGACGTTTTCATACACGGTCAAGACAGGAATAAGATTGAAATTCTGAAATACGAAACCGATGGTCCTTCCGCGAAACGCTGCGGCTTCGGCTCTGTCTAATTTGTTCACATCAGTTCCGTTGACAAGTATATTGCCCTGCGTCGGTTTATCTAGAACGCCGATGAGATTCAACAGAGTAGATTTCCCGCTCCCTGAAGGGCCGATGAATGAAACAAAAGATTTTTTTTCAAGTTGAAGCGATATACCTTTTAATGCCCTAACCGGTACTTCACCTGTCTGATATACCTTCGTAACGTTTTCTAATTCGATTAAACTCATACTTGCCCCGTTTCCAATGAATTCGTGATCCATCTCTCTCTTCTATAAATGTCAAACACCATAACAGGTATCGTCAGATGATCAAAGGATTTTTTCAAAATTCTTGAATCAGAATTACGGCCCGAAGGATGTCCGTCATGAGATTCTCTTGCGCGGATTAACCATGTCTATTTTGTCTTGTTGCTTTTTGCCAATGAGGACTATCCTCTTTTATCGTATTATACCAAAAATATTTATATGGAATTTACAAGTTTCTCACTTTGTCTAATTTCAGTTATTTGTCTTTTCTTTTATAAAAAACCCCTCTTTCTTGCCTGACCGGTTCAATTTTATTTTCTGATTCTAAAACATCAAGGTATTTATTAATTTCGTTGATATGCATCCCCAATATTTTTGCCAGGTCGTCAATCGTACAGGGTCTTCTTGCTATGGTCTCTATGATGGCTGTTTCTGTATCTTTTCTGTATGACTGTATGTTTTTTCTTTCCGACGATGCTGCAATTATTTCAACATTGTCTAATTTCCAGAAATTGATTACACGCTGCAATTCTTCTTTTGTCGCACTTCTTAAATTTGTTACCGTTCCGGGTCGATCTAAGGTATTTAATTGAACAGAATCGGGATTTATTTTTAATATTGCTTTTTTAAGCTCTATCAGCTCATTATCGCTGTCATTATATCCCGGAAGAATGAATATCTCGAGCCATATTTTTCCTTTAAACTCGCTCCTTAGTGTTATTAATCCTTGTATGTATTTATCTATTGTTAAATTTTCCGGAGGGCGATTTATTTTTTTGAATACATCTTCTGTTGCTGCGTCCAGAGAGGGAAGGATAACGTCTGCGTCTTTTATCGCATCTCTGACATTTTTATCGTAAAACAATGTTCCATTCGTTAAAACGGCAACAGGAATGCCGGGCTTATTTTGTTTTATAAATTGAAGAATTTCACCTATGCGAATGTTTAACGTTGGCTCGCCAGAACCCGAAAAGGTAATATAATCAGGATCGGGATTGTTGGCGAAATAATTCGTTAATTCCTCTTTTACCTTATCGAACTTAATGTATTCTTTTCTGTCAAGTGTCAGTTTTGTTGTTCTCCCGACCTCGCAATAAACGCAATCAAGCGAGCATACTTTTTTGGGAACTAAATCAACTCCTAAAGACATCCCTAATCGTCTTGAAGGAACAGGCCCAAATAAATATTTATACAATGAAACCTCTTTTATTATTAGATATTACCGATCCTATTTCGCTATGGATAATAAGGCTGCATCTTTGACTTTTATAATTTGGCTGCTATTTTAATAACAGTAAAATTTCTGCCGTCGCCGAGAGCTACATTTCTTTATCTATGAAATTCTTCCTGCTTTATGAGAATATTAAATGCTTTCTATTCTCTCCCTTTTCTTTCTCCTGAGATATTTTATCGATATTAGCATGGATAAGTTGAATTGCATCATAAATAGTTGCTCTCCGCACAACTATGCATACTAAATTTTTTGATAATCTTAGAAGATTGGGGCCAAACCTTTTACCTACAACTCCATCTAATCCTTTCAATACAGAAGCCGTAGACTTAGCTTTTCCTGGATCCCCACGTATTATCGATTCATCTTCCTTATATTCAACGTTATTTCTTTGTTCGACAAATTCTTCTTTGTTATCAAAAAAACGATAGACATGAAAATACTTAGATTTGCCTGCATGATCTTCTTTCAAATTTATGCCGTCATCTGTACCAAAGGCTATCAATAGTTTCATGAATGCCTCCTATATAAGTGTTTGATGAGCCTGTTGTCTCAAAAGCGCCTTAGCCATTTATTCTTCCTTTTTATAGTTCTTTTCGCCTGCTTGAATAGAAATTTTAAGCCAGTTTTCCGGAGGTACGAAAGGGCAGCTGTACTCTTTGCTATAGGCACACCATGGATTATATGCTTTATTGAAGTCGAGAACCCATTTCCCCTCGTTATAATCGTCTTCAGGTTTAAGGTCAATATATCGTCCCGCCCCATATGTTTCCTTGCCGCTTGTCGCATCACGGAAAGGAATAAATAATCTCCCTTCAGCAGGATTGCTTTTATAAGCTTGAAGCACGAATTCTTCGTTGTCTATTCTAAACCTGAATTCTCCCCATCTTAGAAGCCCCCTCTCATTATCCTGAGTGTCTTGCACTTTTATGCTTTCTTTCTTCTTATGCTCGTGAAGAACAAGCTCGAACCTGTATCTGGGGTCGGGGGAATAATAGTAAAGTCCTTTAAACTTTACATGTGCCTCAAAAGGTATGGGTGATTGAAAATGCTGTCCAAAAAAAACATCTTTATTCTCTCTCTCGGACTCGAGTTGTTTTTTCCATTCGGATATTTCCATGATTATTTCCCGAAATTTAAGATAAAACCTTCGTTATAGTCGTCGTTATGAAAAACTTTATAGGTATATAAGATTGAAGCTTCTATTCCTTTAAAAAACATATAAGGTCATGTAACTCTTTTTAACGACATCACGAATCGAATTTATAAATATAACTCAGTCATTCCGTTTTTCTGTTTCTTAGGACTGATTTACCCCCTCCAAGATTGCCGGTTGATTGTTATTGTATGTCATTCTGTTCGCTTTTTAGCAGGGAAGAGAAGGGAAACGGTCAACGCAAGCAGTGCATGAAAAAACACAAGTGTATATCCGGTCGGCAAATCTAAATTGTATGAAACAAGTATAGAAATAACATTCACACAGGTCCCGATAGCCCATGCCGTTAAAAGTAATTTTCCTTTATTCATTCTGATAGATACATACGCCGGAGCCACGAGAAGAGCGAAGACGATAAGCACTCCCGCCATTCTTACAGAGCTGGTAACGGTTGCTGCGAACGATACAAAGAATAATATATCTTTCCATACTCCTTTTATTCTTGGATAAACAAAAAATAAGAGCAGGCCGAGGATTGAATAAATAATAGTTGTCTCGACGATATCACTCATAGGGGTAAATAAAATATCGGATGCCATAAGTCTATCGAACATTTCTAAGCCGTGGCTTGATTTTGAAAGTACGATAAACACACCTGAAATTCCGAATGCATATAAAAGTCCGATAAAAGCTTCATGCGACACGGTTCGCTTTGAAGCGAATGCAATTACAAGTCCTCCAATCAGTGCGAATGAAAGTGAAAGGAGATAGATATACTGGCCCTCTAATAACAAAACCGAGAGCGCAGCGCCTAATGCAGCCATCTGGCCAATTGCGAGATCGGTGAATATAATTCCTCGTTTTATAATTTCAAGGCCAAAGAAGGAATGGATGCCAAGCAGCACTACCGAAAGAAGGAATGCCGAAAGTAATATATCGGTCATTGTGTTATTCTCCTTACCATTTCATCAAATAATGAAATAATTCCTTCAGCTTCTTTAACGGCTCCGATGTCTTGAGGAAAGATAATCATTTTTATATTAAGTTTTTTTGAAAGATATTCTGAAGCATCCTTAGGATTATAAACATCCTGCAGGATACAGCGGATCTTTTCACTTTCTATAAGTTTTTCAACTTCTCCGATATGCCTTGAAGTTGGAGGAATACCCGGCAGAGGTTCTATTGTTCCTGCTATGATAAGTCCGTACTTTTGCAGGAAATAATCATAATTTTTATGATACTCAATTACCTTTACTCCTTTCATCGGATTCATTTTCTCTTCCCATTCCTTAGTTTTCTGTCCCCATATTTTCTCAAACTCCGTATAGTTTGTTTGGTAAAGGGATTTACTTTCCGGGTCGATCTCGCAAAGTTTGTCTGTTATCGCTTTTGCGATTAACAGTATGTTGTCTGGATTCATGCAGAAGTGCGGGTTTCCCTCAGGATGGACATCTCCTTGTTCACGTGAAACACTCGTCGGAACGTCTATAAGGTGCATGTAGGTTGAAAGATCGAGAAATCCCCTCTCTCCCGGCTGAACATTGCCATTATTAGCTTGTTTGAGAATTGGAGGCAGCCAGCCGATTTCAAGCTGCGCTCCATTGATAATGAGAAGATCGGCTCTCCGTAATTTTGCAATGTATGATGGTTTAGGAATAATAACATGCGGATTATAGTCACCTCTTGCGAGTGGAATAACCCGAACACGCTCACCGCCTATTTTTTCTGTAATATCTGCTATATAGGGATAGGTTGTTACAACTTGTAAGCGTTCAGAAAAAACAACCTGTGTATATAAAATGCAAGTTAAAACAAAACATAATATTCTCATTGGTATCTCCTTAGATATAAATTAGAAAGAATGCGCGCCATGTGCGCCAATGGCTATATTAAGTTGGAGAATAAATTCTGTATAGGGTTTATAAATCAATCCGTTCGAAGTGTGCAGGTATTTGCTTTCATCGTGATTCACCTGCAGTCGAAGTCTTGAAAATTCGGTTGGAAGGTACTCAAGCATTGCCGAATATCGAGCGGGATTTTCAGGATAATTCTGTTTCGTACTGCCGATGATTACATCATTGAGATTCATAAGATCATATCTTACACCGGCTCTCCATCTGAGCCCCAGTTTAGCAACGAGTTGAGAATAAAAACCTGCCTGTTTTCTTTCCAGAGAGTTTTTTGCTACCGTAAAAGAAGTATCACGGTTGTACAATGAACCATCTATCGAACGATGCATGTATTCACTCTGGAAAGAAATGTTATGTATTGCGTCGATGATATATTTTACCGTCAGATCACCGCAGAGAATATCCGTGGAAGCATCAATAGCTGTTCCTTCGTCTTCTGAAGCTGAAAAACCTTCATCCATTCTGGTTTTTCCATGAGCGTATGAGAAGCCGAATAATACAACTGTTTCCTCTATGTCGAAGGATGACCGTGCATAACCCACGAACAGGTTTGGATTCTCACTCTCATGAATATTAACGAGTCCATTGACATCGCTGAAACCTGCAGTTCCGAAACTTGCTTCGTTTTCTCCCATCAGGATTTCAGTGCCCAGCATAAGATAGAAATCAGTTGGTGCGACCCAGGTAATTCGTGTTCCAAGTTCATTCAATCCTTCCTCGCCGAAGAAAGCATTTAATACCAGCGGGCGTTCAGCAAAATCCAAATAATGTGTGTGTTGTTCATTTAATCTGCCGAAGCTGGATAGAAATTTCCCCGCTTTTACCTGAAAACCGTATGGCAGTTTTCGTGTTGTAATGTATGCCTCTTCTAATCCTGCATGTTCCTCTGCAACATGGAGTACAGCGAAGAGATCGAAGTATGGATCAACAATAGAATAGAACGAAATTTCCCCGTAATTAAGATTAAATCCCTTCAGGGAATTCATGCTGCTATGGTCATGACCCTCTTTGTCATGGTGATGGGTGAATCCCGGCATGTGAAGTTCTGAAAAAACTCCGTTATCAATATCCCGTGAAACCCATGAAAAGTCGACAATCATTGAAATATCCGGAACAAACTTCGATTGGTTGAAGGGTGAACCGGCTTTTGATTGGGTTACGGGGAAATCATCCTGCCCTAATACTGATGCTGTAGCTGTAATTAAAATGAAAAAAACATATTTAAAATTCATATTGATATTCCTCAAAATTAGAAAAGCAATAGTAGACGCAAGCTTTAGCTTGCGGTTCTGGCTTTACACGCGGACATAAAGTCCGCGACTACCAGACCACCTCAGTTTTCAGTACTAAAGTATTTTTAAACGAGAATGAAACTAGGAGTAGTTAGGCGGAGCGTGTGAATAGCAGACTGTTTTTTGAGAGGGATCCGTAACTCTATCGTATTGAGTGATTATCGATACCAGCACCGGCTTATGGAGTATAATATCTGAAATCCCAGATTCCACTGTTACAGAAGATGATGATAAAGACTGCTGAAATGCGCAAAGAGGACAATTATCAGATTCTTCATCACAATGGTGGCTGTGAAATGACATAACAGTAATGCTTGAAAGCAGTGCTGCAAGGATGAAAATGGGAAGGTATTTTTCCGTTCGAAGGGCAAATTTGGAAATTTTGTTTTTCATCTCATTGCAAAAATATAATAAGTTTATACTATTGTCAAGAAACACTAAATATACACGCCGGCGCTTTCTATTTTTATATACTGACTATGAAACCTTATTGGTTGTTCCATTGTTAATAATAAAAAGGATGGTATTTGAGAATGAAGTATTCTGTAGAAAATAAAGAGTAATGAATATGAAATCCCACGAATTAATAATCCAGGGAATGAGCTGCAGACACTGTGTTATGCACATGAAGCAAGCTCTGGACTCGGTTGACGGATTGGAAGTTGAGGATGTGCAGATTGGCAAGGCGCGCGTCCGGTATGACGATCAAAATGTCATCAAAGCCTTTTCCGAGAAGATAGAAGAAGCCGGATACAAAGTTGTCTCGATTCAATGAATGATTCTGCTCATCATATCGAAACTCTGACACTGCCGATAGAAGGTATGACGTGCGCAAGCTGTGTTGCGCGGGTTGAGAAAACGTTGAAAAAGGTCGACGGAGTCGAAATTGCCAATGTCAATCTTGCAACGGAAGCAGTTACACTCTCATTTGATCCCCAAAAGGCTTCTCTTGACGTATTGGCCAAAGCCGTCGATGGGGCGGGCTACAAATTAAAGATACCGGAGGACTCGAAACCTTCCGAAAGTTCTCTTGGCCTTGTGCAAAAGCAACTTTCGGAAGGTTCTTATCAGGAAAAATCATATCGTCAACTCAAGCGCGAATTTCTCTTCAGTCTCGTTCTCGCAGTTCCGATCATGCTGATCAATATGTTGAGCATGGCCGCTTGGTTTATGTCCCGCATTCCTTTGTCGATGGATGAGGTTAATACGCTTCTACTGATACTTACTATACCTGTGATGATCGTCTCGGGAAAGCGTTTTTTCAGACCGGCATGGAAATTAGCACAGCACTTTGCGGCGGATATGAATACTCTCGTTGCTGTTGGAACAGGGTCGGCATTTTTATACAGCGCGTGTATTGTGCTGTTTCCGCAGTGGTTCCCGCCAGGTACAGATGTACGTGCGGTATATTTTGATTCGGCAGCGGTAATCATCACGCTGATTTTGATGGGAAGAATGCTCGAATCACGTGCAAAAAATAAAGCATCAGAATCCATAAGACTTCTAATGAATCTTCAGCCAAAAACTGCGCACGTTATTAAAGAGAATAATGAATATGAAATTTCGGCCGCCGATGTTATTGTCGGCGATGTTCTTATCGTACGCCCCGGCGAACGCATTCCAGTTGATGGTGTGATACTTAAAGGTGTTTCATCCGTCGATGAATCTATGGTGAGCGGCGAAAGTATTCCCATAGAAAAAACTATCAGCGATAAAGTGATTGGCGGTACGATCAATCGAAACGGAGGTTTTGAATTTCGTGCAATTGCTGTCGGAGCAGATACAATTGTTGCCCATATTACAAAACTTGTGGAAGAAGCGCAGGGTTCTAAAGCTCCTATTCAGCATCTTGCCGATAGAATCGCATCTGTGTTTGTCCCTATTGTGATAATGATTGCAATTGCGACATTCGGTGTTTGGCATTACGCAATCGGCATTGGTTTTGCATCTGCGTTAATGAATGCCGTTGCGGTTCTCGTTATTGCATGTCCATGCGCACTCGGACTCGCAACTCCCACTGCGATTATGGTCGGAACAGGCAGAGGTGCATCACTCGGTGTACTGATTAAAAATGCCGAGAGTCTAGAGCGGGCTCATAAAATAAATACAATTGTTTTCGATAAAACCGGGACTATCACCTCAGGAAAGCCGTCTGTAACGGATATACAAGGACTTAACGGAACAGATGAGGAGGCAGTATTAAAATTAGCAGCTGCGCTGGAAAAGAGATCGGAACACCCACTGGGTGAAGCCATTGTGCGTGAATCAAAGTTTCACTCTTTTGTTTTGGATGAGACGGATTCGTTTCAATCGCATACGGGATTCGGCGTAGAGGGAACAGTGTATGGCCTGAAAGTGCTCCTCGGGAGTGAGAAAATGATGAAGGATGTATCTATAGATACCTCAATTGCTGTAAGCGATCTTATTCGGTTCTCCAATCAGGGCAAGACGCCAATTCTTGTTGCCGTCGATGGCAAGCTTGCAGGTATCATTGCCGTCGCAGATACGCTTCAACAGTTATCGAAAGAGACTGTAGCGGAATTAAAAGCCATGGGATTCGAAATTGTTCTGTTAACGGGCGATAATTCACGTACCGCAAATGCAATTGCATTACAAGCCGGTATAGATCTTGTCGTCGCTGAAGTTTTACCGAATCAAAAAGCAGCGAAGGTCCGGGAACTTCAATCAAAAGGGAAGGTCGTTGCAATGGTCGGCGACGGCATCAACGATGCACCTTCGCTGGCACAGGCAGATGTAGGCATTGCAATAGGAACCGGCTCTGATATAGCGATGGAGACTGCAGATATTACACTGATGAAATCCGATTTAACAGGAGTTCTTCGCGCGATCCGTCTTTCCCGGCAAACCATGCGCACCATAAAGCAGAATCTTTTCTGGGCGTTTATTTACAATGCGATCGGTATACCGCTGGCGGCATTGGGTTTGCTCAATCCGATGTTTGCTGCCGGGGCGATGGTGTTTAGCTCTGTGAGTGTGGTAACAAACTCGCTGAGACTGCGGGTAGCTAAGTTAAACTAAAATTCGCATTCAAATATTGTGCTTCCTGCGATAAAGTTGTACCCGTGAAATACGGGAACAGGGCAAATACACAAGTTCTGACACCGCTTTTTATTTTACAGTTTTTGTCTTCTAATTCTCATCCATCAATCCGCGATTTTTTAGCAATGCTTCAATGGCGGGCTTTCTGCCGCGGAATTGAATATACAATTTCATCGGGTCGTCCGTGCCGCCGCGTTCGAGTATGTTTTTCAGGAATGCTTGTGCTGTCGCCTGATCAAATATTCCTTTCTCTTTAAATGCCTCGAAGGCGTCCGTGTCCAGCACCTCTGCCCATAAGTAACTATAATACCCGGCGGAATATCCACCGCTGAATATATGCGCGAAATATGGGCTGCGGTAGCGAACAACTATTTCAGGGATTAAACCGATCTTTGAAAGCGATTCCTTTTCAAACACGGAAGTGGTAATTGGCGCAGTGCTTGCGAGTGTATGCCAGTCCATATCAAGAAATGCTGCGGAAAGATATTCAACCGTTGCAAATCCCTGATTAAACTTGCTGCTTTTCTGAATTTTATTAATGAGTTCCTGCGGAATCGGTTCGCCGGTTTTATAATGTCGTGCATATAACTTCAATACTTCAGGCTCGGAAGCCCAATGTTCCATAATCTGTGAAGGGAGCTCGACAAAGTCGCGCGGCACATTCGTACCGGCAAGACTCTCATATGTTACATTAGAAAGCAGTCCGTGCAGTGCATGGCCTAATTCATGAAAAAGCGTTTCGACTTCCTCGAAACTCAAGAGTGAGGGCTTATCGCCTGTCGGGCGTGAAAAATTCCCGACATTATAAATAATCGGTGTTATCATAGAATCACCTAAACGATGCTGTATTCGAAGGGAACCCATCCATGCACCGGCGCGTTTTCCCGGCCGCGGAAAATAATCGGTATAGAAGATACCGATATGTGAGCCGTCGCTGCGGTTCACTTCAAAAACTTTTGCTTCGTCCACATATTTGGGAATGTCATTTCGCTCAATGAATCGAATACCGTAGAGTTTTGATGCCACTTCAAATGCTCCGTTTCGTACATTCTCCAGCAGAAAATACGGCCGGAGTTCATTCTCGTCCAGATCATATTTTGCCTTGCGCACTTTTTCTGCATAGTACCACCAATCCCATGGCTCCAGCTTAAATTTACCGCCTTCAGCATCGATAATTTTTTGCATTTCAACTGTTTCATTTTTTGCCGCCTTAAGAGCCGGATCCCAGATCTTCTTCATAAAATCGTACACTGCCTGCGGAGTTTTTGCCATGTTGCGTTCCAGTACAAAATCGGCATGCGTTTTAAAGCCAAGAATATTTGCCCGCTCTACGCGCATGACGGCAATTCTTGCGACAATTTCTTTGTTGTCAAATTCATTATTGTTGTCGCCGCGATTGATATAAGCTTTGAATACTTTTTCACGAAGGGCGCGATTTTGTGCATATTGTAAAAATGGGATCATGCTCGGTTTGTGAACGGTGAACACCCATTTTCCTTCCATACCTGCTTTCTTCGCAGCTTCCGAGGCGGCGTCAATTGAACTCTGGGGCAAGCCCGCAAGATCATCTTTTTTATCAATGATCATTTTGAAGCCGTTCGTTTCTTTAAGAACATTATCGTCGAATTTTAGCGAGAGCATGGAAAGTTCTTCATTGAGTTTTCGGAAACGTTCTTTTGGGGCGCCTTTCAGGTTTGCACCGCCGCGTACAAATCTTTTATAAATCTCCTCGGTCAGTTTTCGCTGTTCCGGTGTTAATGAGAGTTTATCGATATTCTCATATACACTTTTTACACGCTGAAATAATTTCTCGTTTAGATTAATATCATCGCGGTGCTTCGTGAGAAGGGGAGTGATTTCTGCCGCGATATTTTGTATTTCATCATTTGTGTTTGCATTGCGCAATGCATTAAATACTCTGCCGACTTTATCCAAAAGTGTGCCGCTCAGTTCGAGCATAAGAATTGTATTATCAAACGTTGGTGATGCGGAATTATCAACAAGAGCGTCTATCTCTCCTTTTTGTTCTTCAATCCCGCTAATATATGCCGGTTTAAAATGTTCGATTTTTAGTAACTGCTCAGCGTAATTGAGGAATCGGAGATAAAGGATTACCGACAAAAACACTTGAGAGAGCAGAAAGAATATTGACACCTTGTTTTTTCATTGTGGAAATGTATCCACGAATGCGACAA